>Ga0255284_1000005_pt1 | contig 23982 bp, 1 predicted proteins | sample AtltaT_44_FD_183711 | JGI IMG/M metagenome (GOLD analysis project Ga0255284, IMG submission 183711) | Metatranscriptome of freshwater microbial communities from Altamaha River, Georgia, United States - Atl_Atlam_RepB_8d (Metagenome... | ecosystem: Environmental > Aquatic > Freshwater > River...
CAAAAACCAAAATCGACCCCTTGCAACTAAGAAAGTTTTTAGCGTATATACATAACCGTTATTAAGAACATTAATTCTTTTTTATGAAGGAAATTTACTCGTCGACTAACAATTTTTACAACAACGTAAAAAGCAGTTTGCAATTTTCAACCGAAACTTCGTCTGTTCGAAAACGAAAGTCTCAAAGTGAATTTATTCCTTCTTCCTCTATTGTATTCAATCAAGAATTTTCTATACCACAAAATCAGCAGTTTATGCAAACAACAACCAACAACCAAAGCTTGAAAAATTTCTTCAGCTATTTGATGCTTACTTTGACCGTTGTCTTTTCTTTGACAACAATTAAGTCAAGTGCTCAAAATCCAACTTATGTATTTTCATCCAACACTAACGGTTCGCTTAGTATGTTGTCCAATGGATCGGATGTCGACATGTCTTCCGGTACTATTGAACTTATCGCAGCCGGTTTGGATGCATCCAGATCTTTAGTTACAGGAATTGGGTTTAGCTTCCCTTTTAAAGGAAGTTCCTACACCGACTTCTCTGTAAGTGAAAATGGATTACTGGCTCTTGGTACAACCAGGGTCACAAATAATACATACACACTTAGCGGAGGTTCAAGCACCAATCCGTATCTGGCTGCTTTTGCTGCTGATATGCGTACTGGTTCAGACGGAAAGGTTCACTACAAAGTGGTAGGTAGTGCTCCAAACAGATGTCTGGTTGTTGAGTTCAATAATATGCAATTGTTCTATACTGCATCTGCAACTGCCGGTACTTCAACTTGGCAAATGCGTTTGTATGAGGGTTCTGGTTTGATTGAATATGTTTACGGTTCCATGAATGTTTCTAATATTAGTACAACCAACAGAGCTCCTTCAATAGGATATTATATGGGATCTGCAACCAATAGTTTTGGTTCTGTGAATTACTCTTCTAATACTTGTTCTTTTTCTGGTACTTACAGTGCCAATCCTAATATTGCCGCGACAGGTGTCATCGCTAACTTGAATTCAAGCGCAGATGGTTCCAGAACTAGTTACTCTTTCTATACTTCTTGCGTTACACCTACAAGTAGGGTAACCAATTTGGTTTTAACACCTACAACAAATTCATTCAGTAGTATAAATGTTAGCTTTACTGGAAATGGTTCTCCTGCATATTTAGTAGTTAGAACCTCCTCTGACATTCCTCCCTCTCCTGTTTCCGGAACTGCTTACACAGTCGGTTCAGATGTGTTTGGTGCAGGTTCAAATGTGGAATCGATTGGATCATCAACCAGTTTTGCTTCTACTAACCTAACTTCTAATACTTCATATTATTATTGGGTTTATCCTTCAAGTGGTAGTGGTTGCGTAGGTGAGATGAACAACTATTATACGGACTCCGTTCTAACAGGTATGGCAACTACCAACACAAGAGTGTTGCCAACTTGCCCTACTTCAATAACACCAGCCCTTAATTCTACATCTTTTAAAATTATTGATACTTTAAAGTGGTCTGCTGTTACTGCATTACCAGCTGTTACAGGTTATGATGTTTACTTTAGTAGCAACCGCGCCTTGGTAGCAGCAAAAGCTACTTCTGTGAAAATTGTGAACAACTCAAATGTAACGTCTTTCTTTCAGTCTGGTCTTGCCTACAGTACAACTTACTATTGGCAAATTGTTGTAAGATCCGGATCTGACACAGTTTCTTGTGATATCAATTCATTCACCACGGCTGCCCCATCTGTACCAAATTGTTATACAGGTACAATTACTCCGGCCGCAGGTGCTCAAAATGTTGGAACCACTTCAGCAATTACCTGGGGTAATGCTACAGGTGCTCCATCACCAACTGGTTTTGATGTGTATATGAGTTCAAACTATGCTGCAGTACAAGGTTTAAGTCTTTCAGCGAGAATTCTTGCGAACTTCCCGCTTACTACTTTCACACCTAGTACCAGCACTATAGTATTGGCTCCTGGTACAACCTACTATTGGGTGGCATTGCCTTCCAACTACGTAGGTGCTGCAATTGGTTGTGCCATCAACTCATTTACAACTTATGCATCTCAAACCAAAACATCCACTGCTAAGGGTGGACTTTGGTCTGATCTGAATACATGGGTTGGTGGGGTAGTGCCTGCAGCAAATGATAATGTAATCATTGCAGATGGTGCTACTGTAACTTTATCCGGTTCTCCAACCAATGGTAATATATATAATCTTACCATCGGTCAGAACGGTGTGGGTACATCTGTATTGCAATACGGATCTTCAGGTGGTGCAATGACCATTGTTGGCAATTTAACAATAAACGGAAATGGTAGGTTATTGCCGTATACTACTGCAGGTACCGGACAAACCATCAATATAGGAGGAAACTTTACCAACGATGGTTATGCCAATTTTGCACCTGCTTCCACTCAGTTGAACTTCAATGGAAGTCAGATAGGTGGCAGTACTGCTCAAACCTTAAGTGGTACGGGGGTATTTGAGGGAGATACTTCTACAAGGGGAATTATTCGTGATTTGAGATTCCAGACTACTGGTAACTCTACCATCAATACCAGTCAAAATCTGGTTGCTTATACATTATACCATGCCGCTGGTTCTTTAAATACCAACGGCAAATTAACAATAGACAACGCTCCTCAAATTTATGGTGCTTCATTGAACAGACAGATTGCAAATCTGGCTGTTAATGTCAATGGAGCTGGTTACAATACAACAACTCCTCCAGTGGTAGGGCCTGGTACTTCATCAAACGACTCTTTATGGAGAGCCAATCAGTCTTTTGCATTGGGAAGTATGAGGATTTCAGGAAATAATGTTTACTTAGTTATTAGAGCGGGAACTTCAGGTTCAACTGCACCAACCCTAACTCAAAATGCTTCTTCTTCTGTTTCAGATACGGTAAGAGATGGTACAGCAACTTTGTTATGGGTAGGTAACACAGGTACGCTTGGTTATCCTGTTTATTCTACTGGTTCTGCATTGACTCCTGCAGTGGGTAGTCAATACTTCTACGGTAACAAATTGTTATCACATATCAAGGGTACCAATACTTTGTCATTACTTCAGTTAGATACATTGATCAAACGTATCAAAGCAATGACTGCCATTGGAGACAAAGCGGGTATCAATACCGATACATTGGTTTGGGTAGGATCGCCTGCAACTGCAACTGTAAATATGTTGGATGCAAACGGATCCGTAAGAAGTTTGAATTTGACAAATGCCGGAAGCGGATATTATACTACTGCTCCTGTTTTTGCAATAGTGAACATGACTTATGTCGCTCCAACAACAGCTGCAACTGGTACTGCTGCATTCTTCCAGCAAATAATTGGACCAGCTAACCCTGCTGTTTTCAAGACTCCCGAAGCTACCATTTCCGGTGGTTTGAATATCAGAAGTGAGCAAAAAGTATTGTCTGCATCTACCACTGCCGGTGGTAATGGTTATAATGGAACTCCATTGGTTGGTTTTCCTTTACCAACAAACTTCGATAATTTGGTTGTCCCTGGCAGAAATGGTGCAGGATTTTCAGTTGGTTACTCAACGAGAAGAGACTCTACTGTAACTTCATTCAGCGCTCAGCATGGTATGATTATTAAAAGAACAAGCCCTATAAGTGGTTATACAATATATGGAGGTTCAAGAATTGGTAAATTGAATGGCTCGGGTGTTAATAATACAGCCCCTGTATTCAGAGTATCAGTAGCTCAGGGAAAAGTGGTTTCTGTGATTTGTACAGACGGTGGTTCAGGATGGTTGACACAACCCGACTCAATTAAATTCTTCGGACCGGGAGTAACTGACTCCGCTAAAGCAGTATTCCCAACTGATTGTCTTGCTAAAGGAACTGCTGTTATGGCTGGTGGTACAGTAACAAATATCAAAATAACAAGTTCTGGTTCTGGCTATGCTTCAGCACCTGCTATATTACTGGATTCCACTGGACAAACTACAACATCTTTTGTAGCTGCTACTGCACCTGTAACACGTGTTGGATTATATAATTTATCATATCAAGTGTTGGCTCCTACTACTATCAGCAGAGAGTTCGGAACAGGTGTGGAAATTCCTGCCAGCAGAAGAATCAACCAATTGACGGTAAACACACTTGCGAAAGTTAAATTGAATGGCGGAGATCTAGAGTTATATGGATCTTCATCAGCCTTGTCTTTGTCAACTTCGTCTAACTATGGAACTACATTAGATTTAAATGGTAGCCGCATTTTCTGCTCAAATCCAGTATACATTGGATCAGGAACGCTTGGTGGTATGACACAGTCTGCATTTGGTTATGTTAAAAATGGATCAATCAGAATGGTATTGCCTGGTACAGGTATCACTACTGCCAATATTACCAGATCATTCCCCTTTGAAGCCCCAATTCAGGTTAAATTAGGTGACTCTGCAACCAATACCACAAATGGTCTAACAGCTTGTTATATGACAGTTTCTGTAGCAGGTAAACCAACCGCTTCTAATCCTGCATCTATTACTCCAATTGGCAATAGATCTTATTATGTTCAACTTGACTCAATTCCCGGATCTGGATTCTCGCCTGCTTACGGCTTGAATCCTACTGTTGGATTAACTTATACCTATGCGGATTCTTTATTACCGCAATTACAACAACAATTTTTATTTGTAGGTCACTCAGATTCTTTGAACGGAACATGGAGAAAAAGATCCAATAGTTCAGGCGGAACTGCTGCATTAGTAATACCTGGTTCAGCTTCTACCGCTTCAAGAACAACTGCAACTACTATAAACGGACCATTTGTTTCATTCAGTGGTCGTGACTATTTTGCTTTTGTTGATTCCTTTATTGCTCCGGTAATTACCGGAACCTATGGACCTTATTGCTCAGCAGGTGGCCAAACCATAACGATTACGGCGACTGGTGGTGGATTCAAAAATGTCACTGCTGTTAAATTCAATAATACAGATGCTGCTTCCTTTGCAGTTGTTGATACCAATACCATTACTGCTGTCACTCCTGCTGGCATTACTGAAGGATTGATTTCAGTAACTGCAAATTTGGTTACCGGCTATAGTTCAGCATATACTGTAACTGCTACTCCAGTATTTACTCCATTAGTAACACCATCTAACGGATTTATTTGTGCAACAGGGGATAAAGTAGTCATCAATTTAAATGATATAGGTGCTGACAGTTATACTTGGACACCATCTACAGGACTAAATACGACGAGCGGACTTTCTGTTGAAGCTACCCCAACTATATCAACTACTTACACCGTTAGTGCTCTTATTTCTGGTAGCGGATGTACTGTTACACGTAAGTTTGATGTAGGGGTTATTCCTAGTGCTGTTATTACGCCTTCTGCTTCTCCTAAAGTTTCTTGCTTCAATGCAGGTCAAACGATTACATTAAACTCTAACTTAAGTGCCGGAAACTTCTCTGTAGCACCTATTCCGTATGAAACTTTTACGCCTCCTTCAACATCTAAATACATAGTAAGAAGTACTGTTACTCAGCCTGGGTTCACTTTGGGCGGTTCTAATGATGATGGTGGATGGGCCAATATACCTATCGGGTTTAATTATAATTTCTTTGGACAGTCATTTGATAAATTAGCGATGGGTACCAATGGATTGTTGTTGTTCGGTCCTGTTCCGGGTTTCTCTGCAACTGCTGGTTATTTGGGTCAATATAGCTTTACCGCTACAAATGGTATTGTATTTCCTAACTTGGCCAATCCTGGTAATGCAATCGCGTTGATGGCTATGGATGGAGACTTTGCTGGAACCAATGGTAATATTAAGTATTGGGTAGAAGGTTCAGCACCAACGCGTAGATTTATTTTACAAGATAGTATGCCAGAATACCAAAGTACCTCAAACATTCACTTTGCCACTGTTGTTTTATATGAAACAACCGGATTGGTTGAAGTACATGTTGGAAGAACTGTTTATGGAGCTAAAGCCAGAACAATTGGTCTACAAGATGCAACAAAAACTATTGGTGCAACTGCTCCTGGTCGTGCTAACTTCACTACTAACATTACAACCCCTGAAGCATGGAGATTCTCTCCTCCAACTAACTATGGCTTCAGTTGGTTCCCATCAGCTAACCTGAGCGATACTACTACAAGCGCCACTATCTACACTGTGCCCAGTGCCGGTGTAAAAAATGTAAATTTAAAAGTCAGCAATCCTACAACGGGTTGCGTAACTGATAAAATAATAAACTTCACAGTAAATCCAACGCCTACTGCTCCAACTGTAAGTGGTGTATTGTCTGTTTGTGGATCAGGATTTACTGCATTAACAACCAATTTGCCTGGTGCGGGTAATACTATCAGATGGTACAATGCTGCCATCTCTGGTACTCGCTTAAATACAGGTACGTTGTTTGTTACACCAACCATCTCACAAACAACTACCTACTATGTAGCGGAAGAGACACCACTATGCTCTAGTCCTCGTACAATGGTAGTGGTAACAGTGGAAACACCTCCTGCATTTGCGGTTAACAAACCAATCGTTTGCGGAGGCACTAGAACAGCAAGATTGTCTGTTACAACTGATTTGTCTCCATACGATACCTATATATGGTCTCCAACAACTAACTTGTTTGAAGATTCATTGGGAACAATTCCTTACTTCGGAAGAAGTTTAGCTACTGTTTATGCAGGAAACTTAAACCCCGGAGTTACTAAATACTATTGCAATGCAAGCAGCTTCCAGACATTGTGTGCTGCGAAAGATTCGGCAATGATTACGGTAATGCCTACTGTAGCTTCTGTAGTATCTGCTCCTTCTTTTGTGTGTGTGAACGGATCTGCAGTATTGTATTTAAATGCTGCTACTGTTGTACCAGATGATAAAATCAAATGGCAGCAGTCTTCAGACAGCATCAACTTCACTGATATGCCTGGAATCGTTGGTTTAACATGTACAACTGCTGTTTCTTCCAACAATATGTATTACAGAGCAATTATCAGCAATGAGACAGGAGCTACTTGTTATACTACACCTGCTTACTTCCTGGAAGTTAGAAATCCTCAACCTACATCAACCTCAGGAAGCAGTGTTTGTGCAGTTGCCAATACAGCCACGTTTACATTGACTGCGAATGGTACAACAGGTACTACATTTAAGTGGTATGCACAACAAACCGGCGGTTCCGCTTTAGGAACAGCAGCTGTGTTTACGCCTTCTGCTGCTGCTAATACTACTTATTATGTAGGTGCAATTCAGGATGGCTGTGAGGGTACAAGAGTAGCAGTTGAAGCTACTATTTCTAATCCTCCAGTATTAACTATCAATGCTTCCAGTCAAACTGTATGTAACAATGCGATTACTGCATTATCAGTTACATCCAGTGCTTCTGACTATACTTCATTTACTTGGAGCCCTGCAACAGGTCTTTACACTGATGCATCGGCTACTACTCCATATGTAAGTGGTACTTCTGCCACTACTGTTTATGCCAAAACAAGCGCTACGGGCAATAACATTTTCACTGTAATGGCTAATAACAGCAGCAGCAATTGCTGGATGTCTTTAAAGGATACAGTATTTGTGTTGCCGTCAACCACCACTGCTAGTTCATTGCCTGTTTGTAATGGCGGAAAAACTACCATCAGTTTAACACCTGCAACAGGATATGGAGCTGGCAGTTTACAATGGCAGATTTCATTAAATGGATCGACTTACACAGATATTGCAGGTGCTAACGGTACCTCATATATGACAGATTCATTAACCAGTTCAACAAATTATCAGGTATTGATCAAAGATCAAACAGGACAAATATGTGGAACTGTAACTCATTTTGCAGTTGTAAACCAACCACAAATCACTAGCGCTATTGGTGCTGCTCGTTGTGGTACAGGATCTGTAACATTAACTGCTACTTCTAACGGTGGTACAATCTCATGGTTTGATGTAGCTACAGGCGGAACTGCACTTCTTCCAGGCGGTTCTTCTTATTCGCCAAGTATCAGTGTTACTAAAACATATTATGCCAGCGTTACCAGCAACGGTTGTTCATCTCTTGTAAGAGTGCCTGTTGTTGCTGAAGTTTCTGCACCTCCAACTTTGTCATTGTCTGCTTCCAGAACAATCTGCAGCAACTCAATCACACAGTTGAGTGTAACTTCTACATTGAGCAATTATGATTCTTATAAGTGGTCTCCTGCCTCTAACCTTTATTCAGATGCGGATGCTACTGTTGCTTATGTAACCGGAACAAATACCAATACAGTGTATGTTAAGAATGCAGTTGCAGGTACTTACAACTATTCTGTAGCAGCTTCAAACACAGAAACTGGTTGTGCAACCAACTCAGGTACATCTGTTACTGTAATGCCTTCAAGTGTAAGCACTTCTTCATCACCTGCAAGCATATGTAAGTCTGGTTCTGCTACCATCAGTCTTTCTCCTTCAACTGGCTACGGGTCAGGTACTATTCAATGGCAGATGTCCATGAATGGAACTACCTACACAGATATCGCAGGAGCAAGCAATTCATCTTACACTACCCCTGATTTGAATACAGTTTCTTACTATCAGGCAGTTATCAAAGATGAAGCAGGAAACAGTTGTTTAACTTCTGCACCTTACACGCTTTCAATCAGTAATCCTCAGGTTGAATCTGTTACCGGAGCTTCTCGTTGCGGTACTGGATCTTCAGTATTGTCTGCTACTGCTTCTACAGGTACTATTAAATGGTATAATGTAGAAACTGGTGGCAATGCATTAAAAACCGCATCAACTTATACAACACCATCATCTACCAGCGCTACTACAACTTACTATGTTGGATTAACTGTAAGTGGTTGTGAGGGAACAAGAACGCCTGTGGTTGTTAATGTAAGCACTCCGTTGCCATTGACCTTGTCATCTACATCTCAAACTGTCTCTTGTGACAACCCGGTTGTTGCAATGAGTGTTACTTCAGATGTTTCTAATTATGATACTTATGTATGGACCCCTGCTTCTGGTCTGTTTATGGATTCTGCAGCTACAACTCCATATGTAAGCGGCACCTCTGCAACTACTGTTTATGCAGTTTCTGCTGTTGCGGGTACTAAGGTTTATACGGTTACTGCAAATAACGTTGCTACATTATGTGCCAATACAGCTACCTCAAGTGTAACGGTGACTTCATTGAGTCCTGTAACTGTTTCACCTGTGTATGCTACACTTTGCGCAAATGAAGTAAAAGCGATTTCTGTAACTTCAGACACAACTAACTATTCGACTTATACATGGTCTCCAGTTGATAATTTATATGCTGATGCCGATGCTACAGTACCGTATGTTGCCAATACCAGTGCAACTTCGGTTTATGCAAAAGCTTCTGCTTCAGGCGCCTTTATGTATACTGTAAATGCTGCCAGCGGAACATCTGCTTGTGTAGGTGCTGCCTCAGCCAAATTATACGTATTGCCTACAACTGGAAATATTTCTTCTAGTGTAACATCTATCTGTAAATCAGGTAGCGCAACCTTGACATTGAATACTACTGATACTTTACCTGCTGGTTCTGTTCAGTGGCAAATGTCTTTAAATGGTTCAGCTTATTCTGATATATCTGGTGCGAATGCACTAACTTATAATACCGGAACCATTACTACTTCTACTTATTACAGAGCAGTTGTAAGTTCTCCATCTGGTATATGCTTTACCACCAATGGCTATATGCAATTGGTTAATAACCCTACCATTGTTTCTACGGTAGGTGGTGCTCGTTGCGGATCTGGATCTGTAACTTTATCAGCTGTTGCTTCAAACGGAGCATCTATCAGCTGGTATTCAGCAGCAACTGGCGGTTCTTCATTGGCTTCAGGGTCTACATATTCTCCTTCCATCTCTGCAACCAAGGATTACTATGTGGGAGCAAGCATTGGTTCTTGTAATAGTGCCGTAAGAGTTGCTGTTACTGCTACAATTGCTCCTCCTATTCCAGTTGCAATGAATAGCGCGAAAACAGTTTGTAACGCAGCTGTTACTTCATTGAATGTTGCTTCTGCACCTGAAAACTATGAATCATATGTTTGGTCTCCTCGTACCAACTTGTATCTGGATGCAGATGCTACAGTTGCTTACGATGGGTCAAGTGCTTCAATGGTTTACTTTAAATCTAACACTGCTGGTAAAGTAGTATACTCAATTACTGCAGTAAACAATACAAGTGGTTGTACTACAGTTGCTACTGATACTGTAACTGTTCAGGGTACATCTGCTTCTATTTATTCAAATCAATCAGCGATTTGTAAAACTGGAACTGCTAAATTGTCATTGAATACTTCAAGCAGACCAATGCCGGGTACAGTTCAGTGGACTTTGAATGGTGTTGATATTGCAGGTGCGAACGATTCTGCATACACTACTCCAACAATCACTGCTACTTCAACTTATCAGGCAATCATCAAAGATGGTTCAGGTAATACATGTTTTACTACGCCTGCATTCACTCAGGTAGTAAACAATCCATCGGTTGCTTCAGTTGCTGACGTGAGTCGTTGCGCCGCTGGTTCTGTTACACTAAACGGAACAGCTTCTCAAGATGCTTCGTTGAACTGGTATTCTGTTTCAAGTGGTGGAACCAAATTAGCTACCGGTAATTCATATACTGCTAATGTTACAGCCACAACTACCTTCTATGTGTCTGCTTCAATAGGAACAACTTGTGAAAGCAGTCCTAGAACAGCGGTTGTTGCTACTGTTAACCCTGCTACTCCTGTTACAATTGCAATGGGTGCAAGCGGAAAAACAAAGACTGTATGTAATGCAGTTACAACTCAAATAGATGTTACTTCAACACTTACTAATTATGATACTTATACCTGGTTGCCAGTAGCAGGTCTTTACACGGATGCTGCAGCAACGGTACCTTATGTTGCAGGAACAAATGCAACTACCGTTTACGTTAATAGAACATTGGCTGGTCAGGTGAAATACATTGTAACCGCTTCCAATGCGACTTCAGGTTGCTATGCATTTGATACAGCAACTGTAAACGTTCAGCCTGCAAGTGCAATCATTACCAGCAATCCTGCTGCAATTTGTATCTCAGGTACAGCTTCAATGAGCTTATCTCCATCAACAGGTTACGCTGCCAGCACTATTAAGTGGCAAGAATCTGCTGACAGTACTTCATTTATCGACATTGCAGGTGCAAACACTACTTCAATTACATCTGCTGCAAATACTGCTGATAGGTTCTACAGAGCAATAGTGATCGATGGATCAAGCAGTGTATGTTTTACATCAGATTACAGATTGAATTACAGAAATCCTTCCATATCTGCACCATTCACAAATATTACACGTTGCGGAAGTGGTACAGTTACATTGAAGGCTTATGCTTCTAATGGAGCTACTGTAAGATGGTATGATGCGGCTGTTGGGGGTAATTCAATCGCACCTGAAACAGATAGTACTGTTGTAACACCTGTTGTTGCAAGTACTACTGTATTCTATGCAAGTGCTGAAATTGCAGGTTGCTTTACACCAAGAATCGCTGATACTGTTACGGTATCAACGCCTCCTTCTGTATCTGTAACTGCTCCTCAAACTGTATGTAACAATACAATTGTTGCTTACTCAATAGATCAGGATCCAACATACAGCAGTTATGTATGGACTCCAGCAACCAATCTTTATACAGATGCTGATGCAACTGTGCCTTATGTTGCTGGTACAAGTGCTTCTACTTTGTATGCTCGTTCAGCAACTGCCGGAACTACTAACTACACTATTTCAGCAAGTGGTAATGAGTGCTCAGTTTTAGCCGCCACTTCATTAAGTGTACAATTGTTATCAGCTACCATTACAAGTAATCCTGCTGTTCTATGCGTGAATGGTACTGCAGTAATGAGCTTGAGTCCTTCAAGCCCTTATGGACTTGGATCTATACAATGGCAGCGTTCTGTTGACAGCATTAACTGGGTATCATCTCCTGGTGCTGTTGGTGTAACTTACACCACGCCACTACAGGCAGATACAAGATACTACCGTGCATTGGTTAAGGATGGTTCAGGAAATACTTGCTTTACAGCAACTCCTTATAAACTGGTAATCAGTAATCCTTTGATTACTTCAGTTTCTAATGCTACTGTTTGCGGTATTCAACCAGCGACTTTATCTGCAACCTCTACTGCAAACTCAACCATCAAGTGGTATGCTTCATTAACCAGCACGCAAGTTCTAGGTACAGGTGAAAGCTTTACTACACCAGCCATTGCTGTAACCACTACTTTCTATGCTCAGGCGTTTGAAGGAATTTGTTCAAGTGCGAGATATGCAGTGGTTGCAAATTACAATCCTGCTCCTTCATTGACAATTACTCCAACCAGAATGTGTGTTGGTGAAACTAAAGCGATGAGCGCAGAAGCTAACTTAAATAACTACAGCACATTTACTTGGTCTCCTGTAGACAATCTTTACATGGATTCAGCTGCAACCATACCTTATGTTGCAGGTACAAATGCTGCTGTTGTTTACTATAAAGGATCTACTGCTGCATTTACCCAGTACACTCTAAGTGCAAGCAATCCTACTACAGGTTGTGTTAATACTATCACAACTTCTGTAGACAACATCTTTATTACATTCTCTAATATTACGGCTACGCCAGCTAGCGTATGTCAAAACTATCCTGTAAGTCTGAGTGCTTATTCTTCAGTAATAACTTCAGGACCTCAGACAATGCCTACAGGTTACCTGGCTTCCTCTGCAACATCACCTAATGATGAGGAGATTTTAAGAGTAAGATTTGGATCACTGGATCAATCATCAGATTGTAACACTACTGGTGGTCCTGGATCTACTTTGAAAATGTACTCTAACTATACAGAAACAGTCCCTGCACCTACAGTATCTGTAGGAGACAGTGTGGATGTTGCTGTAACGGTGGGTTATTGCGGAAGCACCACTGCATACTCTAACTCAATGAATGTTTATGTGGATTGGAACAGAGATGGAGATTTTGCTGACCAAGGTGAGAATACAATCGGTAAAGCTTATGGTCCAGCTTCACTTACTGGTACAAACTATGCTGGTAAAATCAGAGTACCTGATTATGCTCAGGCAGGGGTTACCAGAATGAGGGTTGTATTGGTTGAATCCAGTACAATTAATCCAACCGGTACTTACACTTGGGGTGAAACTGAAGATTACGCAATCAACGTGCGTGGTTATGTAGCACAAAATCCAAACTATGTGTATACATGGAATGTAAATAACCTTACAGGTGCTAATGTAATCGATACTCCTAGAACAGCCGGTGTGATTTCTTATATCGTTACTGCATCAGATCCAATCGCGGGATGTCCTGCAAGTGATACCATTGATGTAACAGTATATCCAACTCCTGGAGCGCCAATTGTGGCTAATTCTATCCAGTGTGGATTTGGAGTGCCTCAGGCTTATGTGGTATCCTCAACCGGATCAAACGGTACTTTTAAATGGTATGATGCTGCTACAGGAGGCAACTTATTGCAAACTGGAGGTTACAGCTATAGTAGTTCTATAAACAATACAACAACCTTCTATGTATCAGAATCTACTACTACATGCGAAGGACCTCGTTCTATGGTAATTGCTACTGTTAATCAACCGGATGCTGTTCAAGCTACCGCTAACAGTGCAATTTGTTTGAACGGTTCTGTTTCATTGGGTGTTACACAAACTGCAACAAACAACAACTATACTAATTATATCTGGAAGGCATCTCCTTCAACAGGAAGTGGTATTTCAGATTCATTAATCGGAAGCACACAATCTGTTACTCCAACTATCGCTGGTACATATGTGTACTCTGTGGTTGCAAAAGATAGCTCTTGTGCTACAATTTCAACTGTAACAGTTACAGTGAATAAACTTCCATTAATAGACAGTATTACTGCTACTGCATCTTCGATTTGTGATGGTAATAGCACGACATTGAGCGTATATTCAAATACCATCACCACTGGTCCTCAGGAACTACCTTCAGGATATTGTGCAACAGCTGGCGGTGGAACAACATCTTGTATTAGTGAAGTAACATTCAATACAATGTCAAACACTAGTGCTTGTGCTGCGTCTCCATACTATACTGATTTTGGAACATCAGCAAGTATCACAACTGTAACAGTTGGACAGTCTTATCCATTGACATTGACAACATCTTCTTCTGCAATCATTTCTGTATGGTTTGACTGGAATAGAAATGGTTCTTTGGAAGCCAATGAGTGGGTACAACCATTTACAACTGGTACAACTGGTACTTTAATGGTAACCGTTCCACAAAATGCCGTTGCCGGATTTACAAAAATGAGAGTAAGATCCAGAGGTTCGGGTAATACCAACGGAGCTGGAGATGCTTGTACATCATTTGCTTCTGGTGAATCAGAAGACTATATCATTAACGTACGTTCAGGGGTTAGTCAAAATCCTGACTTATTGTATGCTTGGTCTTCTGGTGATTCAGGTTTAACAACTACAATTGCTCCGAACGCAACTACAAATTATACAGTAACGGTTACTAATCCGGTAACAGGTTGTGTATCTACAGGAACTAAAACAGTGACTGTTAATCCAATACCTGCTACGCCTAACGGAGCTTCATCTGATCAGTGCGGTGATGCTTATCCAACAGCCACCGTTACATCGAACAACAACTTTGCTGTTCATACTTACAAGTGGTATGATGCACCTACAGGTGGAAACTTGGTTCAAACTGAAACTACAAACAGATCTTATACAAGATTCGGACAGATAGTTTCTAGAAATGATACATTGTACGTTTCCGAAGTTAGTGAGTTTGGATGTGAGAGTGGTCGTGCAACTGTTTACTTTAACGTAACAATTCCTGACTCTATTCATCCTACTGTAACTGCAAGCTCTTTCTGTTTGGGTAGCAGCATTACGCTAAAAGCAAATCAGGAAATCGGTGGTTCAAACACTTACCAATTTACATGGTCTGCTTCACCTACTACAGGTAGTGGCATTGACTCTTCAATAATATTAATTGGTTCAGATAGTTTGACTATTACTCCAACTGTTGCTGGTACTTATAACTACTCGGTTGTAGGATTTGATCAGGACAGAGGATGTACAATCATCAGAAGTTTAAGTGTTATCATAGATGGTGGTCCTAAAATAACTTCAGTTACTGCAAATCAAGATAGTATTTGCGCGGGTTCTGACGTAATTTTAACAGCAACAACAAGTACAGTTGCTCCTGGAAACGCTACAATCGGAAATGGTACTATTGTTAATTCGACTACTTCTTATCCTACACCATTCGGTCAATTCTATGGTTCTAGTCATGAGCAATATCTTATCAGGGCTTCTGAATTGACTGCTGCAGGATTAGTGGCAGGTGATATTTCCAGCATTGCTTGGAACCTAAGTGCAGGTTACAACTATGCTCCATTGGAAAACTTCCAAATCAACATGGCTCATACCAACCTTAATTCTATGACGAGCGCATTATTAGCTACCGGATTTACCAACGTGGTGCCTTTAAGAACATATTCACCATCAGCGGTATCAGGTTACAGTACTATTAATTTTGCTAACTCATTCAATTGGGATGGTGTTTCCAACGTAGTTGTGGATGTAAGTTTCTCTAATTGCAGTGTATGTACAGGTACAACAAGCTGTACTACATCTTTCACAAACAACGGTGCAGTAACACAATCTGCAACTTCATATGTATCTACTGTAAACTACCATGCAGACGGAAACTGTACGATTAATTCGTTCACTCCATCTAACACTGGTACTACATACAGTCAACGTCCTAATATGAGATTCAAGGGACAAAAAGTAACTGCTGGTGCCGGTTCATTGAACTGGACATGGAACCCTGGTGCTCAAAACAGTGCAGTAGTAACGGTTGCTCCAACAACAACCACTACTTACTCTGTAACTGCAACAGATCCATTAACTGGTTGTACAAGCGCTGCTCAAACTGTTACTATTACAGCAATGCCTATACCAGCCGCACCATCTGCTAACAATAGCGTTCAGTGCGGATATGGAATTCCAAGTATTGTTGCTACTTCTAACAGCACAAACATTGGAACATCCGTATTCAACTGGTATGATACATTATCTTCAAGTACTACAACTTTCTTCAGCAATGACTTTAGCACAACTTCATTGAATGGTGCTACATTGAGTGGAACAGCTGTATTAAATAATAACTCAATCAGGCTTACACCAAATACTGCCAACTCCTTAGGAGGATTAACTGTTAATGCTAATGGCGTTAATGCACAAGGTTACAATGTAAGCTTTACAATGACTACCGGTGGTGGCGGTGGTGCTGATGGATTGAGCTACAGCTTTGCAGATGATGCAGATGCTAATGCAACTTCTCCAAATGCTGAAAACGGAACCGGTACCAAACTGGTAATTGGATTTGATGATTATGGAACTGGTGCAGGTGCCAATGGTATCAGAGTATTATACAACTCAAACGTAGCTGGGGATATTGGTACAACAATAGGAACCAATGGAATTGTAGCTTATTCAGACAATACAGACTGGATTGGCCAATCTAATGTTCCTGTGGTTGCAAATATTAACCAATCAGGTCAGCTTAACTTGATTGTGGGTGGTACACCAATCTTTACCAACTTACAGTTACCTGCTGCTTACGTTAATGCAAACAAGGCAAGCTGGAGACACGTGTTCAAGGCACGTACTGGTGGATTGTCAATGGTTCACAGTATTGATAATGTAAATCTTCAATATTACAGAACCGGATTCATCGCTAATGGTACTGCGCCTAATTTGCCAATTTCTCAATCAACAAACTACTATGTATCTGAAGTGTCTTCATTTGGTTGTGAAGGACCAAGAACTCAGGTAGTTGCTCATGTTAATCAACCTGATTCAATAACTGCTTCAGTTAACAACAATGTTGTTTGTCCTAATTCAAACATAGAATTGTCAGTTTCAAATGAAGGAACAACCAACGATTACAGCTTTAGCTGGTCTGCAAGTCCTTCAGCCGGAAGTGGTATCTCTGCTTCAGTTTCAGGAGCTCAGGTTTCTGCAGTGCCAACTGCACCTGGTAGCTACACTTACACTGTAACTGCTTATGATGCGGCATTGGGTTGTACAAACCTTGCATCTGTAACTGTAACTGTAAATGAAAGTCCAAAATTGGATAGCGTTACTACTACTGCAGTGAACATCTGTAATGGAGGCACTGCATTATTAACGGCTTATTCAGGAGCCATAGCAAATGGTCCACAAAATCTGCCTACAGGTTATCTGGCATCTAATGCAACATCAACTGCTGATGAGGATATCCTGGGTGTAACATTTGGGCCATTGAGCAACAGTTCAACTTGTAGCTCTACAGGTACTACCGGATCATTATTGAATCAGTATTCAAACTTTACAAACCTTCCTGCGCCTACAATGACAGTAGGGGAAACTTATCCATTGACTGTAAACGTAGGAACTTGCGGAGGAAACTTCAGTAACTGGACAAACGTATTCATCGATTATAACAGAAATGGTGCGTTTGAAGCTAATGAAAGAGTATTTACTTCTCCTGCATCAGTTCAAGGACCTCATACTGAGTCAGGAACTGTAACCATTCCAACTAATGCAACTCCTGGTGTAACCTTAATGCGAGTGATCGTTCGTGAATTTGGTACTGCAACTGATCCAGCAACTGGTACTTATACATGGGGTGAGACTGAGGATTACAAACTCAATATCAGAGGAGCTGTTTCTCAGGTTCCTGGTAACACATTTACTTGGTCATCAACGGCTGATTCAACAGGATCTACTCTAACAGTTAATCCTAGCGAAACAACTACTTACTCTGTATATGCTACAAGTTATGTAGGATGTCAGAGTGAGACCAGATCAGTAACTGTAAATGTTATACCAGTTAGTGCATCAATAAATGCAAACGTTACAACGCTTTGTGTTGGTCAGTCTGCTATGATGGTTGCTACTGCTTCTGGTTATGGAACGCTTGCTTATTCATGGAGCGACGGTTCATCAGTTATCGGTTCTTCTTCATCTATTAACGTTACACCGGCAAGTACAACTACTTATATGCTAACCGTTACAGATCCTTGTGGAAATGTAGACACAGCATATCAGACAATTACTGTAAATGCTTTGCCTTCTGCAAGTATAGATGGAAACTCTCCGGTTGTAATTTGCGATTTGAATACCAATGAGTTTACTGCAAGCACCAACTCATCAGATGCTTCATTCCAGTGGACATTGAATGGAGCCAATATTTCTGGTGCCAATGGGGATGCTTACACTGCAAACGTAGGTGGTACTTATCGTGTAAAAGTAACCGACAACATCACCGGTTGTGTTAAGATTTCCGATGGTGCTGTATTGTCTGTTCTGCAGATACCTTCTGTAGTTAACATTACGCCTTCATCTGTTGCACCAATTTACGGTGGTACTGTCGTAACACTGAATGGCTCTGCTACTCAAAATGTATCAGGTGTTATTGGTACAGAAGATACAACTCTTGTTACTTCAGGTAATCCATACCGTGCTGGTCTTGGTTATCCAAATGTTGTAAGAACTAGAATGTTGTTAACAGCCAGCCAGTTGAATGGATTGGGAATTGCAGCTGGTAATATCACAAGCTTAGGGTTTACTGTTAAATCTAGTAGCGGATCTATGCAAAAATTAAGAATTGCCATGGGTGTTACAACATCAACAAGTCTTAATGGAACTACATTCAGCACTCAGAGTCTTACTGATACTGTATTCAGATCCAATGGTTCATTTATACCGGCAATTGGCTTGAACAATCATGTGTTCAACACTCCATTTGTTTGGAACGGAACCTCTAACATACTCGTTGACTTTGTACAGCAGAATTTAAGCAGTGGTACTTGTGTGTTGGCTGCAAATAAAACTGATGATATCATGGGTGTTCAATCTACATCTCAAGGTATACAATCATTACATGCTTTGCCAATCATTACTTTAGGTGCTCAGAGTTTATTACCTGTAACTTGGACATCAACTGGGGGCTTGGATACAACAATCTCTAGCATTTCAGTAATGCCTACATTTACCACGACATATACTGCAACTGTAACCAACTCTTTGGGATGTACCAGAAACAACAGCGTTACAATTCCTGTGATACCTAGTTTCAATGTGAAAGCATATTTGGAAGGTTTCTATACTGGAAACAATACAATGATTGCTACATTGAGAGATCTGTTGGGAGATCCTGATGCTACCGCTACAGACTCTGTAAGAGTTAATTTGTGGAGACCTGACAGTTTGAGTAATACATCACCTGAATTTAGCATACCTGCAATTATCCATACAAATGGAACAATCAATGCCAACATGCCTCAGGGTTCATTTGGAAATACTTATTACATTTCCGTTACTCATCGTAATAGTATTGAAACTTGGAGTTCTGTACCTGTTACTGTTCAAGACAGTACAGTGTTCTACGATTTCACAACCGGATTGGGCCAGGCATATGGCGATGGTATCAATTCGCCGATGAAGGATATGGGCGGTGTGTATGCTATGTATTCAGGAAACGTGGATCAGGATCCTACGATAGACATCAATGATATGTCAGCTACGGAGAATGATGCGTTTGACTTTGCGTTTGGCTATAATGCTACAGATTGCAATGGTGATGGAGCGAGTGATGCGTTGGATATGCAGATTATAGAGAACAACGCGATATTGCAGATATACACAGCACGTCCATATTAATAAATTGGGGATTAAAAAAAGTAAAAAAGTATTTTAAAATAAAATAAGCCATGATGAAACAATCAACCAAAATCGGAAAACTGCTGTTGATCAGCATTGGGTTAATGCTAAGCCTGATAGCAAAGTCCCAAGCTCCGACATACGAGATGTATGTAACGAACCAGACACAAGTATCGAGCAAAGTGTATCAGTTTGATGTATACTTGTTAAAGACAGGCAGTGCATCACAACTGGAACTAGCATCTTTGCAGTTTGGTTTGGGCTTTGACACGATGATAGTGAACGGAGGTACAGTGAGTTTTTCGTTTGTGTCAGGTTCATCACAGCTGGGTGCAAACCAGGTGCCTACGAGTTTTGGTATAGGCTCATCAAGCCAGGTATCGACAGTCAATGGAGTTACGTATCGATTCATGAATCAGGCAACGCGTGCGTTGCCCGGGTCAGGGAATGGTTCGTTAATAAGTGCTGTTAAGACAGGCTGCACATCTCCGGGAACAAGGGTAGGTACGTATCGTTTGACGAATACGGTTGATTTCAGGAATTCATCATCAAGCAAGCATATATTTAACGTAGGAACGGGATCAGGCAGAACGAATACGATAGTTACTGCGTATGTTGGCGGTCTTAACACTACGTTGTCAGGAACCCAGATGGGTTATTTGACAACAGGCACCTGCGATCAGAACGTAGTATTCAATCCATGTAACGTAAGTGCATCCGCATCAGGAATCGTGAGTGCATGTCCTGGATTGAACAATGGATCTGCAGTAATTACATTGGCGGGAATGGGTTCATCGGCGTCAGGCAAATATTTTATCAATGATGATACGGTAGGAGTTGCGTACAGCGGTAATCCATTTACAATTGGCGGATTGGATGTAGGTTCATATAGTGTGACGGTATCATCCGGAACAGGCCCATGTCCTGCGAGCGTTTCATTTAGTGTTGATCAGGCAGTATTGACATCAGAGTTTAGCGCTACATCATGCGACAGTTATGTATGGTCAGGAACGACGTACACAGCGTCAGGGGTGTATACCCAGACTTTTGCTTCAGTAAACAATTGCGATAGTGTTGTAACGGCAAATATCACCATTAACCAAAGCAAAACGAGTAGCTATGACACGACAGTGTGCGGCAGTTATACGTTGCCATGGGATGACGAGGTGCTTGAGTCTGGAGAGTACGTACATACTTATACTACGGTAGATGGTTGCGACAGTGTGGTGACTGTAAATGTTACAGTAAACACAGTACCTGTTGCGAGTATATCTACAGCTAACGATGCGACTGAGTTGACATGTACAGTAACATCTATTTCCGCTACAGCATCCGGAGCAGGAGCTGGAGGAAGCTATTTGTGGTCACCAGGAGGAGTAACAACTGCGACCACATCTCTTACAAGTGCGGGAACCTATACTGTAACGGCAACTACTGCAGATGGTTGCAGTGCTGAAGCAAGTGTGACAATTACGTTGGGAGGTCAGATACCTGCAGCACCTGGAACTGTAACGGCGTCAGTGAATCCGGTATGCGGATCAGGAACAACAACATTGTCAGTGACTGCAGGTGCAGGAACAACGATAGACTGGTACAGTGCTGCAGAAGGAGGTACAGCATTGAGGACCGGAAATGCTGCAGGTGTGAATACATATCCAACACCTGCGATTACTAATACAACGACTTATTATGCAGAGACAAGGAATCTGACAGGAGGGTGCAAGTCAGATACAAGAACCCCGATAGTGATTGTTTATGGGTCATTGCCATCAGCACCAACAACAACCGGAGGTACAAGATGCGGAAGCGGAAGTGTAACAGTATCTGTTCCTTCTCCTGTATCAGGAACGGAGATAGATTGGTATAGTGCTGCTACGGCTGGAACACTGATTAGAAGTAATACAGCAAGTTTTGATTCAAGCGTAATAGTAACCACTGCGGGTGTAGCGAGAACATTTTTTGCATTGGCAAGAACGGGATTAGGGTGCGTGTCAACCCGTACACCTGCGATAGCCAACTACAATGCTAATGCTGCTCCTCCTGCATCGATTACAATTGCTCCTACCGCTAATTCAAATACCTGCGGAGCGAGAGTATATCGTTACACAGCACCAGCGTTACCAGCTGGAACAGCTACAGTGACGGCAGCTACAGGTTACGAGTGGGTATTAACAGGAGCATTAGGAGCAACTGGAACGATTACTTTTGGAGATGCTTCATCACAAATAATAGAGGTGACATATACAAGTAATGCATTGGCTGGAGTTGGTGATAGTATCAAGTTACGCTATATTACTGCATGCGGATACACAGCATACAAAGCATCTAAGTTGTCTAATACATTATTGGCAACGCCTATTGCACCAGCAGCAATAACTATTACAGCTGTTTCACCATCAGTATGCGGAGCGAAGGTGTATCGTTACGCGGCACCTGCATTACCTGGAGCTACAGCTACAGTAACGGCAGCTACAGGTTATGAGTGGTCATTTACCGGCAGTCTTGGTTCTAATGCTACGATAGATTCGGGAGATGTGAATTCAAGCGTGATAAGGGTTGTATACACGAGCAATGCAGCTGCATTGACAGGAGACAGTGTGAAGGTATGTTATCAGTCAGCCTGTGGTAATGGAGCATTTAAGGCATCTAAGTTGACGAATGTTGCTACAACAGTACCAGCAATACCTTCATCAATAATCATAACACCAATTACGCCGAATGAATGCAACTCAAGAGTGTACCGTTATACAGCACCTGTATTACCAGCTGCTACAGCAACTGCAGCGCAAGCGACAGGCTATCAGTGGCAATTCAAAGGAGCATTGACTGGCAATGGATTATTGGATACGAGCATTGCAGTAATAGATTCTGGAGATGTGAATTCAAGAATTATAAGAATAAAGTACAAGACAAATGCATTGGCTGCAATAACAGACAGTGTTAAGTTAAGGTATACTTCATCATGCGGAGAAAGTTTGTATAGGGGCATGAAGTTGTCAAACACATTATTGGCAACACCTGCTGCTCCTGCTTCAATAACTATTACAGCTGTTGCACCATCAGTATGCGGAGCGAAGGTGTATCGTTACGCGGCACCTGCATTACCTGGAGCTACAGCTACAGTAACGGCAGCTACAGGTTATGTGTGGTCATTTACCGGCAGTCTTGGTTCTAATGCTTCGATAGATTCGGGAGATGTGAATTCAAGAGTGATAAGAGTTGTATACACGAGCAATGCAGCTGGGTTGACAGGAGACAGTGTGAAGGTATGTTATCAGTCAGCCTGTGGTAATGGAGCATTTAAGGCATCTAAGTTGACGAATGTTGCTACGCTAAAGCCTGCTGCACCGACAGCGATAACTATTACAGCTGTAGCACCATCTGTTTGTGGCGCGAAAGTATATCGTTATGCAGCACCTGCACTACCTGGAGCTACAGCTACAGTAGCGGCAGCTACAGGATATGAGTGGTCGTTTACCGGCACATTGGGCTCTAATGCTTCGATAGATTCGGGAGATGTGAATTCAAGGGTGATAAGGGTAGTATTCTCGAGCGATGCAGCTGCATTGACAGGAGACAGTGTGAAAGTGCGTTATCAGTCAGCCTGTGGTCCAGGAGCGTTTAAAGCGTCTAAGTTGACGAATGTTGCTACGAAAACGCCTCCAGTTCCTGCAAGTATAACAATAACATTGGTAAGTGATGTATGCGGAGCGAGGGTATATCGTTACACAGCACCAGCATTAACGGCTGCATCTGCAACAGTAGCGGCAGCTACAGGTTATGAGTGGTCATTCAAGGGTAACTTAGGTAACAATGGAACGATTACATCAGGAACGTCATCATCACAGATAATAGAGGTGACTTACACATCGAATGCGGCTGCAATAGCAACGGATAGTGTGAAGTTGCGCTACACATCAAGTTGCGGATACAGCTTGTATAAGGGAGCTAAGTTGACAAACCTTGCGAAAGTATGTTTGCCAACATCCAGAGAGTTACCAATAACGAAGGCAGCACCTGAAGTAGCAGCACCAAAAGTGTCAGAGTCAATGAGTGTGAAAGTATATCCAAATCCGACTACGAGCAATTTCAATATGCAGGTAATTACTGCAGAGAATGAGCCAATCGGAGTGAGGGTAATGGATGCACAGGGAAGAGTGTTGAAGACGCTAAGGGTAGATGCGAATGAGACGACAAATATCGGCTCTGAGTTAAGACCCGGATCCTACTTCATAGAGGTAAGACAAGGAAAGAATGTGAAGACAAC
>Ga0255284_1000013_pt1 | contig 17986 bp, 17 predicted proteins | sample AtltaT_44_FD_183711 | JGI IMG/M metagenome (GOLD analysis project Ga0255284, IMG submission 183711) | Metatranscriptome of freshwater microbial communities from Altamaha River, Georgia, United States - Atl_Atlam_RepB_8d (Metagenome... | ecosystem: Environmental > Aquatic > Freshwater > River...
GGCATACGCGTGCTGCTCGTATCTGGAGGATTTACTTTTTTCACGGAAAAACTGAAATCCATCCTGAATCTGGATGCCGCTCATGCCAATGTGCTGCAGACTGAAAACGGCGTGCTGACAGGTCATGTCCAAGGCCGGATACTGGATGCGCAAGGCAAGGCTGACACGCTGGCTGCATTTGCAAAGGATTGTGGAGCCACCCTGCCTGAACAGATCATTGCCATTGGAGACGGTGCCAATGACCTGAAAATGTTATCCATGGCAGGATATGCAGTCGCCTACCGCGCGAAGGCTGTCGTTCGTGCCCAAGCACGCTACGCATTGAATGTGTCGGCACTGGATGCCGTATTGAACTGGTTTGAGGGTTGAAAACCTAAACGTGTTCTAGACCAACAATCCTGTTTTGTCGCTGCTCTTTCGCAGCAGGTAGCGATACACAAACCCAGGAAATCCCATAACGAAAAACAAGGTCAGGGTGGTCACATAAAACTGCCACTTTTGCTTGAACACGTTGCCAAGCGTCGACTCGATGGCCCAACCCACTAGGCCAATCATGACATATAGCACCAACATCTCGATCAGCCGGATGAAAAAGGACTTGACGGGCAAGGCTCGTATGGCAAGCACGCCCATCAGTTTTTCATTGATGAATGGCAGGTTGGCAAGCAAGGCCGACACAATGATCAGCAGCCATACTGCGGCAGTTTGATTCATTGTGAAAGGCCTCTACTCGATAAGTGGAATTAAAGTATTGAAGTGCGGATGGCCTGCAGGCAAAGTGCCATCAGCCCACCTGGCAACAGTCCCAGCACGACAACCAGTCCGGCGTTGATTGTCATGACCGATCTTGTCGCGCCACAAATTTGGATGGGAGCCGGCTCGCCCTCTGGCTCGTCAAAGTACATGGCCTTGATGACACGCAGGTAGTAATACGCGCCAATCAACGAGAAAAGCACAGCCACAACAGCCAGCCACAAGTGGCCCGCCTGAAGCACCGCCTGGAGGATCAGGAGCTTGGCATAGAACCCGACCAAAGGTGGCAGCCCCGCCAACGAGAACATCAGGATCATGAGCACGGCTGCCATCCAGGGACTGCGGCGGTTGAGACCCTTGAGGTCACTAATGGTCTCAGCCTCAAATCCCTGGCGGGAGAGCAATAACACCATACCGAGTGAGCCCAGCGTGGTGAGCACGTATGTCAACATGTAAAACAATGAGGAACCATAAGCGGATGCGTTGGCGAAGGGATTGCCCTCGCCTGAACCTGCCATCATGCCCAAGAGCACAAACCCCATGTGAGAAATCGTCGAATACGCCAGCATCCGCTTGAAGTTGGTCTGCACGATAGCTGTCAGGTTGCCGATTGCCAGAGACAACACTGCCAAAATCATCAACATCTGCTGCCAGTCGCCAGTTAGCGCAGGCAATGCCTCCACCAGAATACGCAGCATGATGGCAAACGCAGCCAGCTTTGGTGCGGCGGCCAACACTAACGTCACTGCAGTCGGTGAACCCTGGTAAACATCAGGCACCCACATGTGAAAAGGCACGACGCCGAGCTTGAACGCCAACCCGGACACCAGAAAGACCAGTCCAAAGACCATCGGCAGATACGCCACCTGTCCAGACTGGATGACATCAGAAATATCATCCAGATCCAAGCTGCCCGTCGCACCATAAATCATCGACATGCCGTAAAGCATGAAACCAGATGCCAAGGAACCCAGCACAAAGTACTTCATGGCTGACTCGGTTGACTGAGCATCCTCACGCCGAATGGCCACCAAGGCATAGATTGCCAGCGACATCAACTCGAGACCGAGATAGATCGTCATGAAATTTCCAGCGGAAATCATCACCATCTGTCCCAGCAAGGCAAACAGGGTCAGCACGTAAAACTCACCGCCACGCAGCATGTCACGGCTCTGGATGTACTCCCGACCATAGATGAGCGTGACGGCAACCGCGATGTAGGAAGCGATCTTGAGCAGATGCGACAGTTCGTCCACCACATAAAGGCCAAAAAACGTGCTTCCCTCTTCCGCACCCATCCACTGAATCCCGGAAATGACAATCAAGGCCAGGAGGGTCAACAAGCTCAATCCGTAGGCCAAGGTGCGGCGCGGCCCAGATGAGAAGGCATCCACCACCAGGATGACCATGCCAAGCACCGCGAGAAAAATCTCGGGTATGGCCAGCGACAAGTCGAATTGTGATTCCATCATGGCAAGGCTTAGAGTTTAGAGACAGACACGTGCTGCAGCAGGGCTTGCACCGAGACATGCATCACATCTGTAAAGGGTTTGGGGTGAATGCCCATGTAGAGCACAAAAATCGCCAATACAGCCAGGATCAAAAACTCCCGACGGTTTAGGTCATTGAGCTCGCGAACGTGATCATTGGCGATTTCGCCAAAGGCCACCCGCTTGACCATCCAAAGCGAGTAGGCTGCACCAAAAATGAGTGCAGTTGCAGCCAGCAGGCCAATCCAGAAGTTGTGCTGCACTGCTCCCATGATCACCATGAATTCGCCGATGAATCCGCTGGTTGCTGGCAAGCCAGCATTCGCCATGGAAAACAACACAAAAAAGGTGACAAATTTGGGCATCGTGTTCACAACACCACCGTAATCAGCAATTTGCCTGCTATGCACACGATCGTAGAGCACACCGATACACATGAACATGGCGCCGGAGACAAAACCGTGCGAGATCATCTGAACGATCGCTCCCTCCAGCCCGGCCGTATTGAACAGGAAAAAGCCTAGCGTGACAAAACCCATGTGCGCGACTGAGGAGTAAGCCACCAGCTTTTTCATGTCCTCTTGCACGACTGCCACCAAGCCAATGTAGATGACCGCAATGAGGGAAAGCGTGATCATGAATCCTGCCATGCTGGCGGCAGCATCGGGCGTGATGGGCAGCGAGAACCTCAGAAACCCATAGGCTCCCAGCTTGAGCATGATCGCGGCCAGGACGATGGAGCCACCGGTGGGCGCCTCAACGTGGGCATCGGGCAACCATGTGTGCACAGGCCACATCGGCACCTTGACTGCAAACGCTGCCAATAGTGCAAGGAAAATCAGTAGCTGGGGCGTGTATGCCAGCGGCAAAGTATGCCAGGTCAGGATGTCAAACGAACCGCCTGAGACACTCCACAGATAGATAAATGCAACCAGCGTCAGCAAAGAGCCCATCAGGGTATAGAGAAAGAACTTGATCGCTGCATAGACTCGATTGGGGCCGCCCCATACGCCAACGATGATGTACATCGGGATAAGAGTCGCCTCAAAAAACACGTAGAACAGCAAGCCGTCAAGCGCAGCAAACACCCCAACCATCAAGCCGGAGAGGATGAGAAAGGCCGCCATATATTGGGGCACTCGGGACTTGATGACCTCCCAGCCAGCCAGCACCACGATGATGGTGATGAAAGCGGTCAGGAGGACAAACCAGAGCGAGATTCCATCCACGCCAAGATGGTAATGAACCGAGAACGCCTCAATCCAGCTTGTCTTTTCAACAAACTGCATCTGAGGGGTGGAGTTGTCAAAACCCAGATACAAGGGAATGGTGACGATAAAACCAGCGATCGCACCGATCAGTGACAAGCCACGCGTCAAGCCAGGGCGGTCATCCCTGCCCAGAGCCAGCACGAGCAAACCAAAGACGATTGGTACAAAAATCGCAAACGTCAGCCAGGGAGTTGTTGTTTGAGCCATCTCGCTTGCCATCATTTGTGAACCAGAACAAAAAAGGTGATCAGCGCCAAGAGGCCGATGATCATTGCAAATGCGTAGTGATAGATGTAACCGGACTGCAGACGACGGCTGATTGCTGCCACAGCACCGACCAACTTGGCTGATCCGTTGACAATCAGGCCATCGATCAGTCCACGGTCACCCTTTTGCCACAGACCTGTACCCAGGCAGCGCGCACCACGCGCAACAATCTGCTCGTTGAACCAATCGATGAAGTACTTGTTGTCAAGAATCTTGTTCAGACCCGACAAGGATTTGGAGATTTTTGCTGGCAATGTGGGGTTGACCAGGTAGCAATACCAAGTGATCACAAATCCAGCCACCACCAGCCAGAACGGCAATGTCACAAAGGCATGCATGCCATACTCAAACCAACCTTTCCAACCCTTGCCCAATTCGGCCATCGCTGGATGCTGCGGCAAAATGGCAATGACGTTCTTGAAGAAGTCCCCAAACAAGAGCGGCTCCACCACGATCGCACCGATGATCACAGACGGAATGGCCAGCATGACCAGGGGATAGGTGACAACCCACGGTGACTCACGTGGCGGACCGCCGTGATGACCATGGTCTTCATGATCATGACCATCATGCCCATGGTCGCCACCATGCACAGATCCCGAGGCGTCAAAGCGCTCCCTGCCATGAAAAACCAAAAAGTAGACACGGAACGAGTAAAGAGAGGTCACCAGCACGCCAATCAGGGTGGCGTAGTATGCAAAGCTTGCACCCCAGACATTGGCCAGGCCTGCAGCCTCAATAATGTGCTCTTTGGAATAGAAGCCAGAGAAAAATGGCGTGCCTGTCAGCGCCAGCGTGCCAATCAGGAACGTGATCCAGGTGATGGGCATGTACTTGCGCAAACCACCCATGTTGCGGATGTCTTGGTCATGATGCATGCCGATGATGACCGAACCCGCACCAAGGAACAACAACGCCTTGAAAAAAGCATGCGTCATCAGATGGAAGATGGCCACCGAATAGGCTGACGCACCCAGTGCCACTGTCATATAGCCCAGCTGTGAGAGCGTCGAATAGGCCACGACACGCTTGATATCCGTTTGGATGATACCCAGGATACCCAGGAACAACGCACCGATTGCACCGATGACGATGATGAACGACAGCGCAGTATTCGACAATTCAAAAATGGGTGAAAAACGCGCCACCATGAAAATACCTGCTGTCACCATGGTGGCAGCGTGGATCAGTGCGGAGATGGGGGTCGGACCTTCCATCGAGTCAGGCAGCCAGGCATGCAGAGGCACCTGAGCCGACTTGCCCATTGCACCGATGAACAGGCAAATGCAGGCCACGGTCAACAACATCCAGTCCGTACCCGGCAAGGTCAAGGTGGAAAGCTTGCCAGCCTGACTGAACACCTCACCGTAGTGCATGGTGCCGGTATAAGCGAACAGCAGGCCGATTCCCAGCACAAATCCAAAATCGCCCACGCGGTTGATCAGGAATGCCTTCATGTTGGCAAAAATTGCTGTCGGCTTGGTGTACCAAAATCCGATTAGCAAATAGGACACCAAGCCCACTGCCTCCCAGCCAAAGAACAGCTGAACCATGTTGTTGGACATGACCAACATCAGCATCGAGAACGTAAACAGGGAGATGTAGGCAAAAAAGCGCTGGTAGCCAGGATCATCCGCCATGTAGCCAATCGTGTAGATGTGCACCATCAACGAGACGGAGGTCACCACCACCATCATGAGGGCGGACAAGGGATCGATCAAAAAGCCGATTTCCAGCTTGGCTTGGCCAATCATGGTCCAGGTGTAGACCGTGCCATCAAAACGGGCACCGTTGATCACATCCAGCAGGACGATGACTGACCCAATAAAAGAAATCAGTACGCCCAGGATCGTGATCATGTGCGAGGTCCGTCGACCTACCTGGCGACCCAGGAATCCGGTTCCAAACAAGCCCGCCAGGATGGCACCCACCAACGGTGCCAAGGCAATGACCAAATAGAGAGAAGGTACGCTAGACATATTCTTTTGTTACCTGTTCAGCCTTTGAGGCGGTCAAGTTCGTCGACGTTGATGGTGCTGAGATTGCGAAACAGCAGCACCAGAATGGCCAGGCCAATCGCTGCCTCAGCCGCGGCAACCGTCAAGATAAAAAACACGAACACCTGGCCAGCAGCGTCTCCCATCCAGGTGGAAAAGGCGACAAAGTTCATATTGACCGCCAACAGCATCAACTCGATCGACATCAGCAATACGATCAGGTTGCGCCTGTTGAGAAAAATGCCAAACACACCAATGGCAAACAAGATGGCGCCGAGCACCAGAAAATGTGGCAGGGTCAGCGACATCACGACTGCTCTCCGGCTTTGCTGTTAACAGGTTCCTGCGAGGGAATATCCAGCAGGCGAACACGATCCTTAGCCTTGACGCGAACAGCAGCAGAAGGATCGTTGTATTTCACATCGCCGCGTCGACGCAGCGTCAGCGAGATGGCGGCGATCATGCCCACCAGGAGCAGCACGGCACCCACCTCGACAGCAAAAGCGTACTGTGTATACATGACTTCGCCGAGCGTGCGGGCATTGTTGTAGTCGTCTCCCATGTCGGCGGCAGGGCCCACTTCACTCCAGCTGGTAGCCAGCACGAATGACATCTCGAGCACCATCACCAACCCGACAACCAAGCCAGCGGGCAGATAGGCTCTCATCCCGGCACGCAAGACCTCCATCTTGACGTCCAGCATCATCACCACAAACAGGAACAGCACCATCACCGCGCCGACATACACCAGGACCAACAAGAGCGCGAGAAACTCCGCGCCCAGCAGCATCCAGATCATGGCGGCATTGGCGAATGCCAGGATCAAGTGCAATACAGCAGTGACAGGGCTTTTGGCTGTGATCACGCGAAACGCGGCGATCACCAGCACAATCGCCAGCACGTAAAACAGGATAGTCGTAAAGGTCATCTTGTCAGCCTCGGCAATCAGCGGTATTTGGCATCCGCTGCACGGTTGCGAGCGATGTCGTCTTCATAGTGATCCCCAACGGCCAGCAGCATGTCCTTGGTAAAGTAAAGGTCGCCGCGCTTTTCGCCGAAGTACTCGTGAATATTGGTCTCGACGATCGAATCGACCGGACAGCTTTCTTCGCAGAACCCACAGAAAATGCACTTGGTCAGGTCAATATCGTAACGAGTGGTGCGGCGCGTGCCATCCTCGCGAACATCAGACTCGATGGAAATCGCCATTGCCGGGCAAACGGCCTCGCACAGCTTGCAGGCGATGCAACGCTCCTCGCCGTTGGGATACCGACGCAGCGCATGCAACCCGCGGAAACGAGGTGACATGGGTGTCTTTTCAAGTGGGTAACGCAGCGTCACCTTTCGCTTGAAAAAATACTTGCCCGTGAGCTGCATGCCCTTGAGCAACTCGAGCAGCATCAGACTGCTGAAAAATTCCTTGATCGCTTGCATATCCTGCCTTTTTGCTTTCTCGCGCGGTCAGTTCCAGATGTTCCATGGCGTCTGCATCCAGATCGCCACCACCACCAGCCATACACCGGTCAACGGGATGAACACCTTCCATCCCAGACGCATGATCTGGTCATAGCGGTAACGCGGAAACGAAGCGCGGAACCAGATGAACAAAGACACCACAAAGAACGTCTTGATTCCAAGCCACAGCCAGCCCGGAATCCATGTCAAGGGAGCAATATCCAGTGGCGGAGCCCAGCCACCAAAAAACATGATCGATGCCATGCAGGAAAGCAAAATCATGTTGGCGTATTCGCCCAAGAAAAACAGGGCAAAGGCCATTCCCGAGTACTCAACCATGTGTCCGGCGACAATCTCTGACTCTCCCTCCACCACGTCAAACGGGTGACGGTTAGTTTCAGCCACGATCGAGATGACGTAGATCACCAACAGCGGCAATAACGGGATCCAGTTCCAGGACAAAAAGGTCAAGCCCTTGTCAGCAAACCAACCACGATTTTGCACATGCACGATTTCAGACATGTTGAGACTGCCTGACACCAAGAGCACGGTGACGAGCACAAAGCCAATCGCTAGCTCGTAGGACAACATCTGAGCCGAAGCTCGCATTGCAGCCAGGAAAGCGTACTTGGAGTTGGAAGCCCAGCCAGCCACGATCACGCCATACACGCCGATGGACGTGATCGCCATGATGTAGAGCAAGCCTGCGTTGACATCGGCCAGTACGTGCTCAGGACCAAACGGCACCACTGCCCAGGCGGCGAGTGCCGGCATCAGGGTCACGACGGGTGCGATGATGAACAACACCTTGTTTGCCTGGGATGGCACCACCACTTCTTTGGTCAGCAGCTTGAACACATCGGCAAAAGGCTGCAGCAAACCCCTGAAGCCGACTCGGTTGGGCCCCAGACGAATGTGCATGAAACCAATCATCTTACGTTCCCAGTACGTCAAATAGGCCACGCAAAGAATGACAGGAATCGAAATCGACAGAATCCTCAGAAGCGTCCAGACAACCGTCCAAACGGTTGGTCCCAAGAGGTCTGTACCGTGTCTGTGTACTACGTCAAGCCATTCCATCAGGCACGCTCCACTTGCAAGTGCGCACTGGCGCTGCCCAGCGCGGCTGTCCCCTCAAACCCTGCGCTGACTCGAACAGTGCCAACAGTCAGGCCCGGATCCAGCTCGCAGGCCAGCTCCACCGCACCTTGAGCAGACTTGACACGTACCCGCTGACCAGCTGAGAGCCCAAGTTGCTGGAGGGTCTCAGCGGACATGCGCGCAACAGGCGGACGCGAGGCCTGCGTCGCCTGCAACGGTTCAGAGCGGCGGACCAGCGCATCCGTTCGGTAAATCGGCACATCCGTGACACGCTGCAAACCATGAACCGCATGCGGCTTGGCAGCAGAAGGCTGTGCATGGATTTGGTTGGAAAGCTTGGACTCGATGCCGTTGGCCAGCACGGTGTCACGCACCGACTCGGAAGACTCATCCTCAAATCCAGCCAGGTGCAGAACATTGCCCATGACACGCAACACCTTCCAGGCGGGACGGGACTGACCATATGGCTGTGCCGTGCCTTTGAAGCTTTGGGCAAGGCCCTGAGCATTGACAAACGTGCCTGCCGTCTCGGTAAATGGTGCAACAGGCAACATGACATGCGCCCAGTCGCGAGCCCCATCAGCGAACGGGGTGAGAGCCACATTGAACTGCGCTGACTTCAGAGCCGCAAGCGCCTGGGCACCATTGTCTGCATCCAGCAGAGGCTCAGCATGCAAGACGATGTAGGACTTGAGCGGTTGAGCAAACATGGAGGTGGCGTTTTTGCCACCCTTGGCAGGGACAGCACCAGCCAGGTAAGCACCCACTGTATTGGCACCCTGTGTCAGAAAGCCGAGGGTGGATCCGGAAAGCTGGGCCACCAATTGCGCGTTGGCAGCAATCTGAGCGGCGTCGGGAGCATTGACGGCTGCATTGCCTAGCAGCACGGCCCCTTGCTGGGCGGAAGACAAACTCTGTGCGATTCGCTGTGCCTGAGGACCAGCCTCCACACCATTAAGCGCAGCAGGAATGTCGACACCCTTGAGTTGAGCGAGGGCCACTGCAACCTGAGCCAACTCATGAGCCACGGCATTGGGTGCCACGACAGAGCGGGCAGTCAACTTGATCAACGGATCATCGCCGGCGATATCGATGCTGCTGACCTGGGTGCCACGCTTGGCAGCCTGGCGCAGGCGCTGCGCCATTAATGGATGATCCTTGCGCAAAAACGAGCCTACGATCAGCACACGGTCACGCGTGTCAAGGTCTGCAATCGCCATGCCCAGCCAGGGCACTCCACCCAGAACAGCATCCAGGCCCGCGTCAGATTGGCGCAGGCGTGCATCGATGTTTTCAGAGCCCAGTGCACGTGTCAGTCTGGACAGCAATGACATCTCTTCGAGCGTGGCGTACTCGGTGGTGATCGACCCGACCTGAGAGGTACCATGCGTCTCAATCACTTTGGTCAGGCCCATTGCAACAGCCTTCAATGCATCCTGCCAGCTGGCTTCGCGCCACTGACCATCATCGCCCTTGATCATGGGCGTAGACAGACGATCCTGAGCGTAGAGGCCTTCATACGAAAAACGGTCTCGGTCACTGATCCAGCACTCGTTGATGGCCTCATTCTCAAACGGCACGACACGCAGCACACGGTCAAGCTTGACCTGCACCACCAGGTTGGCACCTACGCTGTCATGCGGAGACACCGAGCGGCGGCGCGCCAGCTCCCAAGTGCGTGCCTGATAGCGGAATGGCTTGGAGGTCAATGCGCCAACCGGGCAGATATCGATCATGTTGCCGGACAGTTCAGACTCAACTGTCTTGCCGACAAAGGTCGTAATCTCGGAGTGCTCGCCACGGTTGAGCATCCCCAGCTCCATCTGGCCGGCGATTTCCTGGCCAAAGCGCACGCAGCGCGTGCAATGGATGCAGCGGGACATTTCCTCGGCAGATACCAGAGGCCCCATGTCCTTATGGAACACCACGCGCTTTTCTTCGGCGTAGCGTGAGGTGGAGTTGCCATACCCCACTGCCAAGTCCTGCAGCTGGCACTCACCGCCCTGATCACAGATCGGACAATCCAAAGGATGGTTGATCAGCAGAAACTCCATCACGCTTTTCTGGGCGCTGACCGCACGCTCGGAACAGGTGTGGACAACCATGCCGTTGGTGGCTGGCGTTGCGCAGGCAGGCACTGCCTTGGGCGCCTTTTCCACCTCAACCAGACACATGCGGCAATTCGCCGCGATGGACAGTTTCTTGTGATAACAAAAATGTGGAACGTACACGCCGAGCTTATGCGCAGCATGCATCACCATGCTGCCTTCGGGCACCTCGACCTGCTTGCCGTCAATGGTCAATTCAACCATAACCTTGTCCAAACCTTAGAGATAGGGAGCCACCACACACCGCTTGTGCTCGATGTGGTGGGCAAATTCATCACGGTAGTGCTTCAGAAAACCTCGTACTGGCATGGCTGCCGCATCACCAAGCGCGCAGATCGTGCGGCCCATGATGTTGCCTGCCACCGAGTCCAGCAGGTCAAGGTCCTCTTTGCGACCCTCTCCGTGCTCAATGCGGTGGACCATCCGGTAAAGCCAGCCGGTACCCTCACGGCACGGCGTACACTGCCCGCAGCTTTCCTCAAAGTAAAAGTAGGAAAGACGCAGCAAAGACTTGACCATGCAACGGCGCTCATCCATCACAATCACAGCGCCAGAGCCCAGCATGGATCCCGCCTTGGAAATGGCGTCATAGTCCATGGTGAGATCCATCATCATGTCACCCGGGATCACAGGCGCACTGGACCCACCGGGAATGACGGCCTTGATCTTGCGTCCATCCCGCATCCCACCTGCCAACTCCAGCAGCTTGGCGAACGGTGTGCCCAGCGGAATCTCATAATTGCCAGGCAAGGCCACATCCCCCGAAATGGAGAACAGCTTGGTGCCACCATTGTTGGGCTTGCCCGCTTCCAGATACGCCTGGCCGCTGTGGCGGAAAATCCAGGGCACGGCGGCAAACGTCTCGGTGTTGTTGATCGTGGTGGGCTTGCCATACAGGCCAAAGCTTGCTGGAAACGGTGGCTTGAATCGCGGCTGGCCCTTTTTACCCTCGAGCGATTCGAGCAAGGCCGTTTCCTCACCACAGATGTATGCACCATAGCCGTGAAAGGCATGGAGCTGAAAATTGAACGAGGATCCCATGATGTTGTCACCAAGGAATCCCGCCTGGCGGGCCTCTTCGAGCGCTTCTTCGAAACGCTCATAGACCTCGAAGATTTCACCGTGGATGTAGTTGTATCCAACCGTGATACCCATGGCATAAGCAGCAATCGCCATGCCCTCGATCACGATATGTGGGTTCAGGCGCAGAATGTCACGATCCTTGAATGTCCCAGGCTCGCCTTCGTCCGAGTTGCACACAAGGTACTTTTGTCCGGGAAAGCTTCGGGGCATGAAGCTCCACTTCAAGCCAGTGGGGAATCCTGCACCGCCGCGGCCACGCAAACCTGAGGCCTTCATCTCGGCAATCACATCCTCCTGGCTGATGCCCTGCGTCAGAATCTTGCGCAGGCCTTCATAGCCCCCACGCTTGACATAGTCAGCCAGGCGCCAATTGTTACCATCCAGCCCCGCCATGATTTGGGGGTTGATATGACGGCCATGCAACGCCATCGATCCAGCCATGTCACCACCAGGAGCAGCATCTAGGCCTTGAGAGAATTTTTTCAGGAAATCACTCATGCCGACACTCCCTTAACCGATGCCTTGAGCTCTTCGAGCATGGCATCAATTCGTTCAGGAGCCATCCGCACACACATGTGTTTGTTATTGACGAGCATCACAGGAGAGTCACCACAGGCACCCATGCACTCCCCCTCCATCAGGGTGAAGATGCCATCGGGTGTTGTTTCACGAAATCCAATGCCGAGCTTTTTTTGCAGGTAATCGGCTGCTTTCTCGCCATCGCGAAGCGCACAGGGCAGGTTGGTGCAAACCGTCAGCTTGATCTTGCCAATCGGACGGATATCAAACATGTTGTAGAAGGTCGCCACCTCTTGAACGGCGATCGCTGGTTGACCCAGGTAATCCGCCACGTCCTGAATGACCTCGGGGGAAACCCAGCCCTTTTCGTCCTGGGCAATGGCCAGCGCAGCCATGATGGCCGACTGCTTCTGATCGTCAGGAAACTTTTTCAGTTCCTTGTCGATTTTTTGGTAGGCCTGTTGTGAAAGCAGCATAATCAAATCCGGTATGTGCGATGCGTTGAATCAGCGATCAATTTCGCCAAACACAATGTCCTGTGTACCGATTACGGTGACCGCGTCCGCAATCATGTGACCTCGGGTCATTTCATCCAGGGCCTGCAAGTGCACAAAGCCAGGCGCACGGATTTTCAGCCGGTAAGGCTTGTTGGCCCCATCCGAAACCAGGTAAATGCCAAACTCGCCCTTGGGATGCTCAATCGAGCTGAACGCCTCACCAGCTGGTACATGGAAGCCTTCGGTAAAGAGCTTGAAGTGGTGAATCAGCTCCTCCATGTTGGACTTCATGCCAGTGCGTGATGGCGGAGACACCTTGTGATTTTCCACCATGACAGGACCAGGATTGTTACGCAACCACTCGACACACTGACGAATGATGCGGTTGCTTTCGCGCATCTCGGCGACACGAACCAGATAGCGGTCGTAGGAGTCACCGTTGACACCAACCGGCACATCAAACTGGAGCCTGTCATACACCTCGTAGGGTTGCATCTTGCGCAAGTCCCACGCCACGCCAGAGCCACGCAACATCGGCCCGGTAAAGCCTAATGCCTTGGCACGATCGGGACCCACCACGCCAATGCCAACCAAGCGCTGTTTCCAGATACGGTTGTCAGTCAGCAAGGTCTCATACTCATCCACACAACCTGGAAAACGATTGGTGAAGTCCTCGATGAAGTCGAGCAAGGAACCAGAACGCGCATCATTCATGGCCTTGAGGTCCTTGGCAGAACGATACTCGCTTGACTTGCCATACTGGGGCATGGCATCGGGCAAGTCACGGTAGACCCCACCCGGACGGTAATAGGCTGCATGCATGCGTGCACCTGACACCGCCTCGTAACAGTCCATCAAGTCCTCACGCTCACGGAATGCGTAGAGGAACACTGCCATGGCACCCACGTCCAAGGCATGCGAACCCAGTGACATCAGGTGGTTGAGCAAGCGGGTGATCTCGTCGAACATCACACGGATGTACTGAGCACGCACGGGAGGTGTCACGCCCATCAGCTTTTCAATTGCCATGACATAGGCGTGCTCATTGCACATCATCGACACATAGTCGAGGCGATCCATGTAGGGCAAGGCCTGCAGGAACGTACGGTGCTCAGCCAATTTTTCCGTTGCACGGTGCAGCAGTCCAATGTGCGGGTCAGCACGCTGAATCACCTCACCGTCAAGCTCCAGTACCAGGCGCAATACACCGTGTGCAGCAGGATGTTGAGGACCAAAATTGAGGGTGTAGTTTTTAATTTCAGCCATGATCAGCGCCCCACTCCATAACCATCTTCACGAATCACGCGCGGAATGTTTTCACGCGGCTCGATCGTGACAGGCTGGTACACCACCCGCCCCTGCTCAGGGTCATAGCGCATTTCGACGTTGCCATAGACAGGAAAATCCTTGCGGAAAGGATGACCAATGAAGCCGTAGTCTGTGAGGATGCGCCGCAAATCAGGATGCCCCTCGAACACGATCCCAAACAAGTCAAATGCCTCACGCTCGAACCAGTTGACGCTTGGCCAGACATTCACAAGGGAATCGACCACAGGAAACTCGCTGTTGGCAGCCCAAGTACGCACCCGCAGTCGCACGTTGTAGGTGAGGGAAAGCAAATGTGCCACCACAGCAAAGCGGCCATTGTCTGCTGGAGAATTATCAAGCCCGCCAGCCTTGCCAGCACCATAGGTGGAGTAATCGATCCCGCAAAGATCGATACAGGACTCAAAGCTCAGTGTTGGCTCGTCACGCAAGCGCAAACAAACCGACTCCCAAAGCTCAGAGGGCACTTCCATGGTGACTTCGTCAAGTGCAACGATCAGGCGCACTTTGTCACCAAACAGTGCCTCCAGATGTTGTTTCAGCGTATCGAGCCTGGACATGTTTTAAACCTGATTCCGTAAAGATGGGCGTAAATGCCCATCGATATGCATGTTGTGTTTAGCGTGCGATGGTGTTGGTCTGGCGAATCTTGTTTTGCATCTGGAGCAAACCGTAGACCAGCGCCTCGGCTGTCGGCGGGCAGCCTGGCACATAAATATCCACCGGCACAATGCGATCACAGCCGCGGACGACCGAGTAAGAGTAATGGTAGTAGCCGCCGCCGTTGGCACACGAGCCCATGGAAACCACCCAGCGGGGTTCCGGCATCTGGTCATACACCTTGCGCAGAGCAGGCGCCATCTTGTTGCAGAGTGTGCCGGCCACAATCATCAGGTCAGACTGGCGCGGACTGGGACGAAAAATGATCCCGAACTGGTCCAGGTCATAACGGGCTGCGCCAGCGTGCATCATCTCTACCGCGCAACAGGCCAGACCAAACGTCATGGGCCACATGGAGCCTGTTTTCGCCCAGTTGATGAACTTGTCGGCACTGGTTGTGATGAAGCCTTGCTTGAGAATGCCGTCGATTGCCATAGTCTTGAGTCGGTTGATTCAGATTGAAAACAAGAAGCTAACTGGAGTTACTCCCAGTCAAGCGCGCCTTTTTTCCACTCGTAGATAAAGCCCACAGTCAGGATGGCCAGAAACACCATCGCGGTGACAAACCCAACCATGCCAACCACACCGTTGGCAATGGCCCATGGGAACAAAAATGCGATTTCGAGGTCGAACAGGATGAATAAGATCGCGACCAGGTAGTAACGCACATCGAACTTCATGCGTGAATCACCAAACGCCTCGAATCCACACTCGTAAGGTGATAGCTTTTGTGCGTCTGGCCTGTGAGGACCGATCAGCGAACCCGCTGTGATCAACGCACAGCCAATGGCGGTACCAACCACCATGAACATGAGTACGGGAAAGTATTGTTCCAGATTCATACAGCTTGTCCCAGCGTTTGCTCAAACCTTTGGATTGTAGCATTCCAACCCGGGCAAATACCTGATCCAAATCATCAGAAACGATGCCGCAGCCCCATTCCTGCCATGCTGCTCGAGGTATCCCTGACCATGGCATAGTTTTTGGCGTAAGACGCGTAGGTGTAGAGGTCCGTTCTGGCAGACAATGAGTGGCTGTAACCTAAGCTGAAGATTTGCTGATTGGCAGTGACTTCGCCACTGAACTCCCCCACAGGCTGCATGACTTGCCAAGATCCAAACAGCGCCCCGCTACCGCCGACAGGCATGGTTGCACCCAGCAAATAGGCTCGGTTACGGAAATTTTGCTCAAACAAAACATCGGAGCCACCTGTCACCGTGAACTTGCCTGTTCCGCCCACGCCAGATGTACCGGGCACCTGACCAAAAAAAGCACCTCCACTTCCTTGGCCGTAAGCCGCAGACAGCTTGACCACCTTGAAGTCGTAGAGGCCACCTACCACCCACGCTCGCGGGATGGATGGAGGTGCACCACCCGCAATGCTCACATTACCCATCACTTGGTCATACGATGCTGACACCAACCAAGGCCCACTGGCGTAGGTGGCACCCAATGTCACTGCCCTCGGGTTGTTCATTGAGGGAAAGTCTGTGCTCTCATTTTTAGCATTCAACAAACCCGGATTGTCTGCATATAACTGTGAGGCTTGAATATCGAAAGAGTAGCCAGCACCTGCCCTGAATCCATTGATGCTTGGTGTCTGATACAACACCATGTTGCTGTAGCGCACCGTATTGGTTGAGCCAAAAGATGCACCCATGTTGGCTTGGCCAAAACTCTGACCAAATGGATCAATCGCCAGAAAATATTTCGTCGCCAAGTTCGTCTGGCGGCCGAGATCCAGCTGCCCCAAACGGTCGCTCTGCAAGCCCACTGTCGATTGACGACCGAACAGGCGACCGCCTTGTGATGCCGTCCCGTTCGATGCATCAAATCCGTTTTCCAGCACAAACACGGCACGCAAGTCACCGCCCAAACTCTCCTGACCCCGCAATCCCCAACGAGAGCCACTTTGCACGCCGCTCGCGACACCGATCCGCTGACTGGCCAATTCATTTGATTTCGCATCCCTCAAATCAATTTTTTGCCACTGCAGACCAAGATCCACGATGCCGTAAAGCGTCAGCGAACTTTGTTGCGCATAACTCTGGCCGATCCCCGCCAACATCATCAGCAAACATGACAAGACACGCAAGGAATTCACATTCACACCTCACCAGCAAACACAAAAACAAACGGGCTATCCCGAAGGATAGCCCGCTGATAAGACACTTTAACTAAGCAACTGCTTCATGCACAAGGCATGAAGCATGTTGATTAGAAGCGGTGACGGAGGCCCGTACCGACGATCGTGCTCTTGGCGCTGTCAACGAATGCCCAGTTGCTCACGTAGGAGACGTAGGCGTACATGTTGGTGCGCTTGGAGAAGTCGTAGGTGTAACCCAAGCTGTAGGTGTTCATGTTGTTGGCGTTACCGTTGTACAGGTCACGCAGGCTGCCGTTAGGCTGAGCCATTTGCCATGAAGCAAACACCTTCTGAGCACCACCGATAGGAGCAGTCAAACCAACCAAGTAGTTGTTGTTACCGATGTTCGAATCGAAGATGATGCCGCTGGAGCTGTTACCGGCACCAGAGTAGTCAACAGCAACACCGTTCACATCAATGTAGCCCTGGTTGTAACCAAAGATGCTCTGGGGAGCATAGGTACCACCACGCTGCTGACCATAAGCCAATGCAAGCTTGACCACTTTGAAGTCATAGGTACCACCAGCCAACCAAGCCTTAGGCTTGGAAGCGGGCGCACCCTGAGGCAGGTTGTTAGGACCAAAAGCCTGATCGTACGAAGCCATCAAATACAGAGGACCGTTGGAGTAGTTCAAGCCCAGGGTGATGGCACGCATGTTGTTCATGCTGGGGTAGTCGGTGTTTTCAGCCTTGTTGATGGTGCCAGTGTTCTGCAGATAAGCACCAGTCATAGCCGTATCAAAAGAGTAGCCCACACCAGCGTTAAAGCCGGAGATGCTGGGGGTTTGATACAGAACCATGTTGCTGTAACGAACGGTGTTGGCAGACGTGAAGGTCGAGCCGGCGTTAGCTTGAGCGAAACCAGCACCGAACGGATCTACGGCTGCAAAGTACTTGGAAGCCATGTTGGTCTGACGACCGAAATCAACTTGACCCCACTTGTTGCTAGCCAAACCAAGGGTGGACTGGCGACCAAAAAGGCGGCTACCTTGTGCAGAGTTACCGTTGGCGCTGTCAAAACCGCTCTCGAGAACGAACACAGCGCGCAGACCGTTACCAAGGTCTTCCGTACCGCGCAGACCCCAGCGTGAACCGCTCTGAGTACCGTTGGTCATGCCGAAGCGTGAAGATTTGATTTCGGGGCTAGCGTTTTCGACGCTGATGGACTGATACTGCAAACCGATATCAACGATACCGTACAGCGTAACTGAGGATTGTGCCGAAGCGGCACCAGCAAAGCCGGCTAGCAGGGCGGCAGCGAGCAGAGTCTTTTTCATTTAAGAAATCTCCGTTGATTTGAGTGACAAGAGCAA
>Ga0255284_1000015_pt1 | contig 17162 bp, 2 predicted proteins | sample AtltaT_44_FD_183711 | JGI IMG/M metagenome (GOLD analysis project Ga0255284, IMG submission 183711) | Metatranscriptome of freshwater microbial communities from Altamaha River, Georgia, United States - Atl_Atlam_RepB_8d (Metagenome... | ecosystem: Environmental > Aquatic > Freshwater > River...
CGCCACGCAACCGCAGTCGGCGGTGAAGGTGCTGGGAACGGCGCTGTCGTTGAGCGTGGTGGCCAGTGGGCCCGAGGGGGTGCCGTTGACCTACCAGTGGTTCTTGGACGGGAAGGCGATTTCCGGAGCGACGTCGTCGACGTACGGGGTGACGAGCATCGGGTTGAGCGATGTGGGCGACTACACGGTGCTGGTGACGGCGCGAGGGAACGGGTCGGTGTCGTCGGCGGTGGCGACGGTGAGGCTGGTGGAGGCGCCGGTGATCACGCAGCAGCCGACGGATGTGAACGCGTTGGTGGGCACGGAAGTGACGTTGAAGGTGGTGGTGAAGGGGGATGCGTCGAGCGCGTATCCGACGACGTACCGGTGGTACAACCGGAACGGACCGATCCCGGACAGCCCGGTGACGGGGAGTCTGACTCCGACGAGCACGGGGCTGGTGAACGGAGCGCCGCCGTCGGCGCCGGTGACGGGGCAGGCGACGGACACGTTGGTGGTGAAGCACACGGAGGTGCCGCCGGACGGGGTGGCGCAGTACTACTGCGTGGTGGAGAACGCGGCTGGGAAGGTGACGAGCAAGGCGGTGCTGGTGGTGGTGCTGAAGGCGTTGAGCGAGTTGGCCGTGAGCGGCGACACCAATGCGATCCAGACGTTCGACCTGAGGCCCGGATGGAATGCGATCCATCTGGCGGTGCAGCCGGTGAACAGTGCGATCGACACGGTGTTCGCGGGGATTCCGTGGTCGAGCGTGTGGCGCTTCAAGAACAAGCGGGATCAGGTGCAGTTCATCCAGGACATGAGCGAGGCCCAATGGGACAGCGCCAAATGGCTCGTCCGGTGGCAGCTGAAGCTCACCAACGGGGCACCCAATCCCCACGCTTTCGACAACACGTTGGTCAAGGTGAGCCGTCATACGTCGTATCTGGTGCACCTGACCGGGACCAACAGCTACACGCTGAGAGTCCTGGGTGGGCGGGGTCACTTGCCGGTGAATTGGGTGACCGACAACTACAACCTCACTGGGTTCCCGGTGAATCCGGCCGCTGTGGTGGCCGCCACCGCCGGCACCGGCGCCGGCGTGCCGACGGCCCCGGCCGGAGCTCCGGTGCAAACCGCCGCCTCCGGACCCAAGGTCCGCGACTACCTGTCGTCGTATCCCGAGCTGTGGGACGGCACGCAGTCGGCGCCGCGGGGCATGTACCGTTTGACGGCCGAAGGGATCTGGGTGCCGATGGTGGCTGGCGACGAGGTGAAGTATGGCGAGGCCTATTGGGTGTACGCGAAGGGAGCGCCCACCACCTCGGGATCGTTTGGTCTGGAGTTGGATTACGGCGAGTCGCTGGACTTCGCGGACAACAACGATCGTCGGACGATCAAGCTGATCAACCCGAAGTCGACGAGCACGACGGTGCGCGTCCAGTTGCAGGCGGCCGGAGCGGTGAGCCTGTCGGAGTCGATCGCGCCGTCGAACGATCCGAATTTCGGCAGCACCAATTATGTGCCGGTGACAACGGCCCCTGCGGGACAGGTCACGCGGGGCAGCCAGGGTGTGAACAACGTGTCGCCGATCGAGGTGATGACGCCGACGGTGGCGGGCATGGTGCCGATCAATCTGGCGCTGAGCGGGGTGGTGGAGCTGGCCGCGGGCGAGGAGCGGACGCTGGTGCTGAAGGCCAACCGGAGTTCCGTGGGAGCGTCCGGGTGGCGGAACCTGCTGCTGCTGGATGACGGGGTGTCGACCTATCAGGTGCCCGCGAGCATCAACCGGTCGGCGACGTTGCTGACGGGCAAGTCGGTGACGAAGCGTCGTGGGGCCGGAGCCAAGTCGGGCACGACGACACCGAACGCGCCTGGCCTCTGGCTGGGGCGTGTGTCGGTGAGCGGGGTGAGTCCGGTCAACGGCTACGACACGGTGAAGACGACCAAGAGTTTCGTGAACGACGACGGTGTGGCGACGAACGTGGTGGAGATCTCGTACGTGGCGAAGACGAACATGGCGGAGGCGACGCCTGTTTCGAGCCCGCTGGAGTTCAACGTGCTGATCCACGTGGACAACACGGGGGCCTCGAAGATCCTGCAGGAGGTGTACCTGATGCAGGCGCCCGCATCGACCAACGGGACACCGGGCACGTTTGTGCTGATCTCGGATCGTCGGAATCTGGCGAACTTCCAGGGGACGGCGATGAAGGGACGTGATCGGAGCGGCCGTCGGTTGAGCAGCATGGTGCTGGGGCTCAATGGCGCGGCGCGGACCAACGGGTATCTGGCGATGAGCGGGCAGTTCAAGCCTGGCAACGCGGTGACGGTGACGGTGGGGATGGATCCGCAATCGCCATTGAATCCATTCTACCACAAGTACCATCCGGATCACGACAACCTGACGGCCGACTTCAAGGTGTATCAGGCCGAGGCGTACGGGTTCAGCCGGGACATCACGGTGGCGTTGAATGCGGATCAGGATGGCGGCGGGGCCAAGAACGGATCCGAAGTGATGAAGGGGACGTACACGGAGGTGATCCGTGGACTGCACCGCAATGCCATCCAAGTCAAAGGTCAGGTGGAGATGGTGCGCGTGAGCACCCTCGGTGTCCTCAACCCCACCACCTGGTAACGAAGCCGCAACGATCCAACGAAGCCTCGTGAACACATTTTCCAACATGATTCCAACCGTCCAATCCCCGACGATGCTGCTGCGCCTGTGGCGTTGGTTGCTGCCGCTGTTCCTGTTCGTGGCCGCGGGGACGGCCGTCGCCCATCCCACCGTGGGACACGTCCGGGTCAAGATCTACGTCGCGGACACCGAGAGCTGGTGCTGCGGCAAGAACTGGTGGGGCAATTGCGATTGCAATCGTCAGGAGGCCTACAACCTCCGGGTCAACGGCTTCGGTCAAGAGTGGCAGGTGGCCGGAACCTTCTATCGCGGGAACTGGTACGAGGCGGTGTTCTACAACGTCAACCAGGACTGGCCCACCTTCCGCGCCAACTTGGCCAATGTCCGGTTCTTCAACACCGATCGCAACTGGGTGATCGGACATACGGCTGTGACCGTGTGGGAGCCGAACTGGACCGTGATCCGCGACCACGCCACCGATGTGGGTGACTACTGGGTGGGTGCGTGGAACAACTTCTACTTCAACTCGGTTCTGTGGAATTACACCTACAACACCCCCCACGACAGCGCCATGAGCAATGGTGGCGCCACGGTCAGCATGAACTGGAACGTGGGCAACACCTGGGTCAACCAGATCAACATCGTCGACCCCGACGGGTGCTATCCCGGAGTCAGCTCCTCCAGCAGCAACCCGGGTCTCGGAACGGTGAATGTCTACCAGGCGGGATGCTCCGGAAAGAACTCGTACTACCACGTCTACTTCCAGCCGGCGGCCAATGCCTTCGGGAGTACTTATGTCACGATCACCGTCAACGACGGGGCGATCTCCAGAAGTCATGTGTTCTTGGTGAACGTCAATCGGGTGGGTGCGCCGCCCACCATCCCTGCCATCCGGCAGAATGACCTGGTTCGGGCCGAGCACACGGTGACGTTGGTCAATGCCATCCAGGTCAACGACGAGTACACCCCGCTCCAGAATCTGACAGTCCAGGCGATCTCGACCTCCTCGGATGCCATTCCCCTGTCCAAGGTGGCCATCACGGCGGGTTCCGGCGGCAGTGCCTACCGCAATGTGACCATCACCACGCCCAACAACGTGGCCGCTCCCACCGGCACTGTGACCTTCGGCATCCGAGTGACCGACTCCGATGGGCAGACAGCCAGTGGCAACCTGGCCGTCCGGTATCAGGAGAATGTGCGTTATGGGGCCCGGTTCAATGATGAGACGGGCGATTCACTGGGTCTGTCCTTCGAACGGGATGTGGACCACATCAATGTGGGCAACAACACCCTGTTCGGTGATTCCGACTTCACCATCGAAAGCTGGGTCTACCCCCGGAGCTTCGAGAGTTGGAGCCGCATCCTCGATTTCGGCAACGGAGCGGGCGTGGACAATGTTCTCTTGGCCCTTTCCGAGGGCGGCAGTGGACGGCCTCATTTGGCGATCTACAGGGGTGGCGTGGCCAATGGTTTGACGGCCAGCGAGGCTCTGCCGCTCAATCGGTGGACCCATGTGGCCGCCGTGCATCGCAACGGGACTGCGTTCCTGTACTTCGATGGTCGTTTGGTCGGGTCGGTGGCCATGCAGCGTCCGGCCGCGGTAAGTCGGCAGTTCAGCTACATCGGCAAGAGCAATTGGGCCGACGGCCGCTTCAACGGCATGATCGACGAGGTCCGGATCTGGAATCGCGCGTTGTCGACGGCGGAGTTGATCGCGCAAGCCTATCCTCCGTTGGCCTCCAATGCGACGGGTCTGGTGGGTTACTGGAGCTTGAACGACCGCAACAACACTCCGGTCAATCTGGTCACCGGTGGCAGGGCCAATCTGGTCGGCGGCGTCTATGTGCAGGGCATTCCCACGGTCAAGACGGTGACCGTCCAGGAAGATACGGCCTTGTCTGTCAGCTCGACCCTCAACGAACTCATCCCGGGTCATACCCTCCAGGTGTTGCGATCGCCCGCCGAAGGCGCGCTGACCAGCAGCATCGGTGGCGCGGCCACGAAGTCGTACGTGGGTGTGGCTGGACCGCGCAACTTCTGGGATTCCTATCACGATGCCCGTGCGCGTCGGGGTCGCTTGGCGACCATCACCAGCGACAACGACAATGCTGCAGCCAATACGGCTGCCGCTTCGATCGGATCGGCGTGGATCGGAGCGACCGACCTTGAGATCGAAGCAGGCAGCAATAAAACCGGATTCAAGTGGCTCTATGGTGGAACTGCGACGACCGCCACTTATTGGAACACGGGTGAACCCAACGATGCGGGTGGGTCTCAGGATTACGCATACATCCTGCCTTCCCTGAGTGGCAAATGGGATGACGCCGATGGTGCCACCGGTCTGGGCTACGTCCTCGAACTGAACAACGGTTCCGTGGCCTCCTTCAACTACACGCCGTTGGCCAATTTCAACCGCCAGGATTCACCGGAGATCGACCTGGTGGCCGATTACGCCATCCGTGATGCGGCCGGCAATGACGTGGTTCGCCAACGCATCCGCTTCAATGTCGAACCGGTGGATGACGCACCGGTGATCCGCAATGACGGTTATGTGAACCTGAACGGCAGCGGCTTCCTCTTCGTGCCCGGCCAGAACAACGCGTTCGCTTTCGAAGGTCGCAATGCCTTCACCCTGGAGGCCTGGGTTCGGCCGACCTCGTATCGATGGATGGACATCATCAGCCGGCACACCGGAGGCGTTTACGGCAATTTCATCCTCGCCCTGAACGATGCCGGTCAGGTGAGTGTCTGGCGCGAGCACGCTCCGTGGACCTGGGTCATCGACACCTCCGCCAATGGCGCGCTGACGTTGAATGCCTGGTCCCACGTGGCCGCGACCTACGACGGCTCCAAGATCCGCATCTACGTCAACGGTCAGTTGCGCAACGAGACGCTGGACGAGACGGCGGTCGGTGCCGGTTTCACGGACGCCCGCATCGGAGCTCGAGGAGACGGATCCAATTTCTATGGCGATCTCGATGAACTCCGCGTCTGGAACGTGGCGCGCTCCGAGACCGAGTTGCGGATGAATTACCGGACCACCCTCAGCGGGTTCGAGACCGGGCTCATCGGCTACTACCGCTTCGACGAAGGCTTCGGCGTCTGGGCCTACGACTTGTCCAAGGAAGTGGACGACACCAAGGAGAACCTGCGCATCTCCGGAACGGTGAACTGGATCACCAGCGGTAATACTCCTACGAAGACCATCACGGTTCCCGAGGATCATGCCGGGTTCGAGATCTTCGTGGCCGCTCTGGAGTTCGACCGAACCCAGACGATCACTCTCGGTGAACCGACCCAGCCTGCCAATGGTCGCGTGGTCCGCAGAGCTTCGGCGGCGGGAGGCACGGCCTATGTCTATACTCCGAATCCGGACTACTCCGGCCCCGATTCCTTCCGATACACCGCCAGTGCCAACGGCGTGACCTCGACCGGTACGGTGCTGATCCAAGTGGAGAACATCAACGACCCGCCGGTGATCTCCGGATTGGAGAATCTGGTCCTCCAGGAGGAGACGACTCACCGCATTCCCTTCAAGGTGAACGACGTGGATCACGGGGCCGCGGCCGTGGTCGTGAGCGCGGTCTCCAGCGACGGCAGCATTCTCCCCTCCACCAGTGTCGCGATCACCGGAACGGGAGCGGACCGTTATTTGGAGATGACGCCCTATGAAGGGGCCTACGGTCTGACCACCGTGACGGTGACCGCCACGGACACGGTCGATACCGTTCAGAAGTCGATCACCGTGAGCTTCGTGCCCCGGTTGGCCTATTCGGCCATGGATGTGAACGATCCGGGACAGGCGACCGAGTCGTTCGGAACGTCCATCGACGACTACAACCGCATCGCCGGCTATTATCACGGCACCGGTGCCGGTGCGGTCGACAAGCCCATCTTCCACGAGCAGATGCTCTTCAACGGACCGGCGGCCGATGTGGGTACCATGGCGGGCCAGATCACCGGCCTCAAACTGCACCTCAATGGCACCAATCATTTCGCGGTGGGATTCCTCACCACCAATGGCATCTCCACCCCGTGGCGGTTCTCCCGGATCCTGATCGACGATCGCACCGCGGCCGCCTCCAAGGCCTACGCGGCGGAACCCGATGCCACCAAGAAGGATGCGGCCGCGGCCGCCGCCGCGGCCAATGCCTTCGTGGGTATCCGTGAAACCACCAACAGTCTGGGTTTCCCCGTCGACTACCGTTCCGGCTTCGCCACCGCCATCAATGCGGTCGGAGCCCTGGCCGGTTACCTGACCAAGGCCGATGGTACCGAGTATCCGTTCCTCCTGGACCTCACACGAACCAACATCACGGCCGAGAATCTCCTGAAGGACGCCTCCAACGTCCTGCTCAGCGGTCGTGCCCTGGCCATCAATCGGTTCAATCTGGCGACGGGTTACCGTCTGATCTCCGGCAAGAAGCGCGCCTTCACCCACAATGGGACGGTACTCACCGACCTGTCACTGCCCACGGGAGCGGTGGAGACCGTCGGCGTCGGCATCGACGACACCGGAGTGGTGGTCGGTTACCTCATCAAGTCGGACAACAAGCGCCAGGCCATCGCCCTGCGCGGTGGCGTCTGGAAGTCGCCTTCGGGCACCTTCGCCAGCACCTGGGTGCAGAGCGAGGCGACGGCGATCAATGCCTTCGGACAGATCGTCGGCGAGGCCACCCTGGCCGACGGGTCGCGCAAGGCGTTCCTCTGGATCGGGGACGCGGCTTACGATCTGACGGCGTTGCTTCCGATCGGTTCGAAGTGGAAGCTCGATCGCGCCAACGCGATCAACTCGGCCGGTCAGATCGTCGGCACCGGTCGCATCAGCGACGGCACCAAGGATCAGATCCGCGCGTTCCTGGCCACCCCCGCCAGCGTCATCGGCAAGCGGGTGGCGCGCCCCGAGGGCACGGTCGCCCGGTATCCGCTCATCGACATCCTGGAGGCCAGCCCCGGCGACAACGCGGCCAACTCGTTCTTCTGGAGCGATGTGGAGCGGGCGCTGTTCGCCATTCGTCCGGTCAAGGCCACCATCCGCTGGCATCGCAACAGCAACCTTTCGGCCATCGCCTTGGATGTCGTGCCGCGGTTGACCGTCACGACCTGGCCCAAGATTCCCGAGATCCATGTCGCCGGTTCTCCGGTGGAGGTGCAGCCGATCAAGCCCGAGAGCCTGTATTCCTACTACGCGCTGCATTACACCACCACGCCGGGCGCCGCGGTGGACAGCGTCACCAAGGTGTTCAACACCTCCGAGCAGGGCACCGGCTACTCCGTGGTCCGCTACCTCAAGAGTGCGGGATTGGCCCAGGACTCCACCACCCAATCCAACCTCTTCCACGTGGTTCGGACGCATCTGTGGAACGATCCCGCCTTGCTGACCGAGTCGGGTTGGCCCATCGGCTCCCCCATCCGGGATGCCTATCACACCGACTACCCCGGACGGAACGGCTACCTGTTCTTCGCCAAGACCGCCGTGGATTCCATCGGTGCCGATGCGGCTTACAGCCGGTCGGATCGGACGGGAACGCTGATCCCGGTCAACGAGCTCCACCCCGAATCGCCCATCGGCGATCAGGACCTCGTGGTCGTGTGGTACAAGATGAACAATGATCTGAACGTGGCCTGGCCGAGCAAGCCGGTCCGCTACACCCCGGCTTGGCCCGTCGATGTCAACAGCATCGTCATCGCCAGCACGCGGGGTTCGGATCCGTTCGGGGTCGATCCCATCACCGCGGTGACCTATCCGGATGCCCGGATCTACAACCAGCCGGTGCCCGGATGGGCCGGATTCAACCCCAACGAGGAACATGCCATGATCCTCCCGGGCAGTGTCGCCGAGGCGGCCTACGCCCTGCGCAACGACCTGAACGACATCCGCAAGTACTCCAAGCCGTATGTGCTCCTGAAGTACCGTCATCCGGTGGATGGCCTGTGGCGTCATCGGGTCTATCAGGTGATCACCGAACAGCGGCCGTTCCTCTTCGATTATCCCGCGACGGCCGGCACCGAGATCCAGCCGCCCTACCCGCTGAGCATCCTGCCGGTGGCGCAGGCCAACTACATCTCCGCCGGCCATGAACTGGCCCTCGAGGATTACAACGGCAAGATCTACGCCCGTCAGGCCGGCGTGGCGGGGGCGGTCAACAACAACCTGGTGCTCCGCCTCTACTACCCGATGCAGCCGGGCTTCTGGTACGATCTGGACGGCAATGGTGCCAATGATCTCGGCGAGGGATCCTTCGTCCCGTGGTTGGACCGCAACCCGGGCACGACGGTGGGAACACCGATCCCGGTCCGCTACACGGTGCGGTGGCCGGATTCCGTCCCGGTCCTCGAGGTGGGTGACACCTTGTTCGAGGCGAAGAAGGGCCTGCCGGGCGTGGCCAACTGGGCTTCGGCACAGATGGTGTACGACACGCTCAATCCGGCCTTCACCAACTCCTTCCGGATCGGTGCCGGCTACCTGACGGTGCCGCCGACCAATGTGGTCCGACTGTACGATCCGATGAGCGAGCGCGTGCTGGTGCTGGCCAAGGCGTTCAAGCTGCCGGACGCCATCCGGATGATGGATGCCCCGGCCGGCCGTCGGGCTTTCCGCGACCTTCCGTATCCCATCCAGTTGCGCTTGAGCTACGACCCGATGGGTCACCGGCTCGGATTCAAGGGTTACTACGACAGCGCCATGGTGGGCGAACCCCTGTTGCTGCCGAACATCCTGTCGCAGGAGGAGCGTGACCGCATCAAGCAGCTCGATGGACCCGGCAACAGCGACTTCGACAAGGTCGTGGATGCGCTCTACGAGCTCACCCGGAATCCGAACCGGCTGGACCTGAACAAGGACAACATCCCGGACAAGTCCTTCCTGGTCGGGTACCAGTACCCGATCAGCAAGACCAACTACGTCAACGGCTCGGCCGTGGGCTACGAGTACGACACGTCGCGCATCATCGTCGAGTCCTTGCCGGCGGGTCTGAAGGCTCTCACGGCGGCGGTCGGCGAGAACATCCCCGCGGTGCCCCGTCCGGGTTCCGCAGCGGTGTTCGCCGGATCGACCTGGCTCCGTTCCGACTGGCTGCCGACCGGCGCGCAGGACTCATTCACCTGGGAAGCCTGGGTGAAACGTGCGGAGAACAGCCGCGAGGATGTGGTCCTTTCAAGGGGCCTCGATGCCGATGCGATGACTTTCCGATTCACCGCCCAGAATCAGGTGGAGTTCTCCCTGGGATCCGACGTGGTCCGCACGGCCGATCGGTACACCGGCGACGTCACCCAGTGGCATCATTGGGCCGGCACCTTCAATGGAGCCACCCGCCAGTTGGAATTGTTCCGCGATGGGGTGAGCGTCGCCGTGCTCGATGTCACCCGTTCTTCCTGGCAGGCCGGGGGGCCTCTGGGCATCGGTGGCAACGCCGGTTCAGGCCGCTTCAAGGGGTCCATCGATGAGGTGCGCGTCTGGCACGGTCAGGTGCGCGATGCCTCCCAATTGCAGGCCTTCCGCGATCAGACGCTGGTGGCGGGCCAGAAGGGCCTGGTCGGTTACTGGTCGTTCGACCAATTGGATGGCGACAAGTTCGCCGATATCAGCGGGTTCCGACGCGACCTCGAGGAGTTCGGTGCGACCTTGTCGACCTACAACGGGGTGAACCCGGGCACGTTGGCCAAGCTCTACACCCTGCCCGAATGGACGGCCCAGAAGCCGGCCACGATCCGGATGGTCGGCAGCATGGCGGCCGTGCCGAGCAGCCCGAACCTCGACTACGTGGGAATCCGGCTCCAGGCGCTGCTCGTGCCGCCGCTGTCCGGCAAGTACACCTTCTGGATCGCGGCCGACGACCAGGCCGAACTGTTCGTGTCCACCGACGAGAACCCGGTGAACAAGGTCCGTTTGGCTTCGGTGCCTTCGCCGACCGGCACCAATGACTGGGAGCGCTTCCCGTCTCAGAAATCGGTCGAAGTGGATCTGAAGGCGGGCCGTTCCTACTACATCGAAGCCGTCGCCGCCGAGGCGACCGGAAGCGACCACCTGGTGGTCCGCTGGAAGCTGCCGGATGGATCCTGGGAAGGGGGCAACCCCAGCCTGCCGATTCCCCAGCGCCGCCTGTTGCCCTATGGCGTCGGAGGCACGGCGATCGCCATCGGCACCGTCACCACCGAGAGTGTCAATGGCCAGTCGTGGGGCATCCCTCCGCGGTTCGTGACCCTGATGCAGAACAACGACCCGGGATTGGCCGGTCTGCCGGTCACCCTGTCGGTGATCGCCATCGGCGCCGGTCCGCACGGGGGCGACATGAAGGTGCTGCCGCCCTCCAACGTGTTCGACGAGCGGCTCACCCTGCGTCTTTCGAGCGATTTCGGGGGCCAGCCCGAGAAGTTCGACTTCGAGTGGTGGTACAAACCCGACACCGCTGATTTCAAGAAGTCGCTGCTGCCGACCCTCAATACCGACGGCACCGTGGCCAATGCCAACGGATGGATCAAGTACACCCCGGGCTCCGGCGTGGGCAAGAACATGATCACCCTTGGAGAGAACGGGGAGTCCGGCCTGCTGGTGATGTCGGACAACTGGTTCATCGCCCGGTATCGCGGCTACAACGTGGGTACCAACCGCAATGTGTGGAGCCCGTGGATCGGCGATCCGTCGAGCCTCTCGACCCCGTTGCCGATGCTGGCCGAAGGCTGGGTCAAGCGGGTCGTCCGCGGTCTCAATCCGTTCGACGAGCGGGCCTCCGATCTGAGCACCGCCTCCGCCTCGTCGCGGATCTCCATGCTCGAGCAGGCGGGTCGCCGGTACGAGGGCGACGTGGCTTTCAATCCGGACCCGAACTACCTGAACCGGATCGGCCTGATCGAGGCCTATGAGACGGTGCTGCGCCGCGCACGGTCGCTGAGCACCGACGGTTCGCCGCCGGTGAACTACGCCCCGGCCAACAATGCGCTGCTCTACATGGGCAGCCGCATCAGCGACCTCTACACGCTGCTCGGCAACGAGGCCATGGCCGATGCGGCCGACCCCACCATCGGATTCACCACCAGCGATGGGTACGGCAGCCTCGCCTCGTCCATCTTCGCCTTCCAGAACCAGCTCGACTCGTTGCTGGAAGAGGAGTTGGCCTTGCTGCGCGGACGTGACGACAGTTCTGCCGGGGTCCAGGGGGCGCCTATCTACAACCGTCTGTTCTGGAACTTCACCCAGGGCGAGGGCGAGGTCGCCTACGCCCAAGTCTACAACCTGAAGGACAAGAACGCCGACGGAAAGATCGACGAGAAGGACGGCATGATCATGTATCCTCAGGGGCATGGTGATGCCTGGGGTCACTACCTGACGGCGACCAAGGCCTACTACAATCTGTTGCGGAACCCCAATTTCACCTGGGTCCCGCGTTCGGAGAACATGGTCCTGGCCGGGGTTCCGGTGAAGGTCGACTACCTCGATGAGCGCAAGTTCGCGCTGGCGGCGGCCTCGAAGGCCAAGGCCGGTGCCGACATCGTCAACCTCACCTACCGCCTCAAGTACGTCGAGGAGCCCTCCGGTCAATGGCAGGGTTATTCCGACACCGACGCCACCCGCGCCTGGGGCGTGGACGAGTGGGGTATCCGCGCCGGCATGGGAGCCTATTTCGATTGGGTGATGGCCAACGCCATCCTCCCGTCGCAGGACCCGAACCCCGCGCACACCGGCATCGACAAGATCGACCGGACCACCGTCAAGGAGTTGACCGACCTGGCCTCGGCCTTCGGCATGGTCGAGCGGCAGATGGATCAGGCCGACCAGGGCTTGAACCCGCTCGGTCTGGCCCAGGGAGTGGTGCCCTTCGACATCGATCCGGCCTTCCTCGACGACGGTCAGGGTCAGTTCGAGCAGGTGCAGGAACGGGCCAAGGACGCGCTCGACAACGCGATCTCCTCGTTCAACCACCTCAACAGCATGAATCAGGCGATCCGCGGATCCGGCGACGCCGCCCAGGATCTGGAATACGAGCTGGAGATGCAGGATCGCGACTACACGACCCGGTTGGTCGAGGTGTTCGGCTATCCGTATGTCGGCGACATCGGACCGGGCAAGACCTACCCCTCGGGTTACGACGGTCCCGACCTGATCCATTACATGTATGTGAACACCCGGGAGATCGGGAACAACAACGCCCCGGCCGACCAGGCCTGGACCGGGTTGATGCAGAAGATGGATTCGGAACTGAGCACCTGGGGCAACGTCCGCCTGCAGGACAAGGATCTCACCAAGACCTCCAACGTCCTGGCCGGGAACGAGACCATGCCCGTCAACTATCCGTTCTCCGCGACCGGGTTCGCCTTCGAGGCACCGTCCTCGTGGGGTCAGCGCCGCGCCCCGGGCAGCGTGCAGGAGGCCGTCTCCGATCTCGTCCAAGCCGAGACCCGCCTCAAACAGGCCCTCAAGGAATATGACAAGCTGCTCAAGGACATCGATGATCAGCTGCGGGGCCTCGACGGAGAACTCGACCTGACCCAGGAGACCATCGACATCACCCAGGGGGCGAACAAGAAGAAGACCGACCTGATGATCGCTGCCCGGACCCTCAAGGGAGTCCAGGTGGCGCTGAATCGGGGCGAGTCGCTCACGGACGATCTGGCCGATTCCATCGCCGAGGCGATCCCGAAGAACTTCATCGCCGGTGGCTTCGTCATCGGTGGTCTGGCCTGCGGTGGTGGTTTCGTGGCCGGTGGTGACATCGCCGCCCCGGCCCGCGGTGCCGTCAAGGGCGGGTTCCAGGTGACGGCGAACACGGTGTTCGGCATCGCTTCCGACGTCGCCGAGATCGCCATCAACGGCTTGGAGGGAGCCATCGAGACCACCGACATGCAGAGCGGTCTCGACATCACCAAGGCGCAGCTGAAGTACGAGCATCAGCAATCGCTCAAGGAGATCGCCTCCATGATGCGTGAGGAGGCTCCGATGCGTCTGGAGATCTACAACCAGAAGGAGGTCGTCCAGCAGGCCGCCGGTCGGGTGCAGAGCACTCTTGCCGAGGGTCAGCGGATCATCGAAGAACGCACGGCCTGGCGCAAACAGTTCGCCGGTCGCGCCACGGAGCTGCGCTACAAGGACATGGCCTTCCGCATCTTCCGCAACGATGCCGTCCGTCAGTACCGCGACCAGTTCGAGCTGGCTTCCCGGTATGTCTATCTGGCGGCGGCCGCCTACGACTACGAGTCGAACATGATCGGCTCCGAGGGCAACTCGGGCCGGGCCTTCCTGACCGACATCATCCGTCACCGTTCGCCCGGTGTGGTCCAGGACGGCTCGCCCATCGCGGGCATCCCGGGTCTGGCCGATCCGATGGCCCGGATGGGAGCCAACTACAAGGTCATGAAGACCCAGATGGGCTTCAACAATCCGCAGACCGAGACGGGCAAGTTCTCGGTCCGCAACGAACTGTTCCGCATCCTCGATGGCACCAACAACGCGGCGGCGCTCTGGCAGGCCAAACTCAAGGAGTCCCTGGTGGACGACCTTTGGAAGGTGCCCGAGTTCCGTCGCTATTGCCGCCCGATGGCGCCGGAGTCCGCGGGCGCCCAGCCGGCCATCGTGATCCGCTTCCCGACCACCGTGACCTTCGGCCTCAACTTCTTCGGTTGGCCGCTGAGCGGGGGTGACAGCGCCTACGATCCCTCGCAGTACGCCACGCGCATCCGCTCGGCGGGCATCTGGTTCGAGGGCTATGACGGCAAGGGGATGTCGATGACCCCCCGGGTGTACCTGGTTCCGGTGGGCGCCGACGTGCTGCGCTCACCCAACGGGTCCAATTTCGAGACCCGACTCTGGCGCGTGGTCGATCAGAAGATCCCGCTGCCCTTCCCGATCCAGCAGCGCCAGCTGCAGGATCCGAAATACAGTCCCATGCTGGACTCGCTCGGCGGCTCCTTCGTGGAGATCCGCAAGTTCTCCTCGCTGCGTGCCTATCACGACAGCGGTGACTTCGATCCGTCGGAGGCTTCTTCGGACAGCCGCCTGGTGGGTCGATCGGTGTGGAACACCCAATGGATGCTCGTCATCCCCGGTGGGACCCTCCTCAACAACAAGACCCAGGGTCTTGAGTCGTTCATCAATTCCGTCAGCGACATCAAACTGTTCTTCCAGACCTATGCATACTCGGGCAACTAATCGACCGCTGTGGGCGGCCTGTCTCCTGTGGGCGGCCAGTCTGGTGGGTGCGCTGCTCCCGGTGAGCGGAGCCGGTATTCCGGAGCCCTACAATCTGGTCTACGGCACGATCAAGCTGGGCAGTGCGACGGTGACTTCGGCCGATACCAAGGTCGTGGTCGAGGCGCGCCGCTTCCCCACCTCCACCGCATTCGCCAGTTACCGCATGGGTTCCCGTGCGGCGGCCGGCAATTACTACGCGTTGCAATTGAGCGTGGAGCAGAAGGTCGCCGGTCAGGCCATCTCCTCCGAGGCGAGCGAGTCGGGCACCGTGGTGTACCTGACGGTCCTCAGCGACGGCAAGGTGATGGACCAGATCGCCTATACTCTGGGTGCGCGCGGAACGGCCCGACAGATCGACTTCGGCAACGTGGACAACGACAACGACGGACTGCCCGACGGATGGGAACAAGCCTATCTCTACGGGTTGGACAGCGGGCCCGAAGATGATCCGGACCGCGACGGTGAGACCAACAGAAACGAATTCCTGTTGGGCCTCAACCCCTTGGTCATGGATGCCCGCCACCCGGCCGACATCAATCCGGCCGACGGCCGCCTGACCATCCAAGAGGTCTCGGCCTACTACACGGCCTGGCGCAACGGCACCAACAAGTGGGAACAGACTCTGGCCAATGGCACCAAGGTGGCCCGTGGTCCGGTGCCCATCCCGGTGGAATACGTGACCCGTGCCACCTACATCTGGGAGCGGAACGAGAAATACACCCTCAATCCCAAGGCGGCCTCCTCGGCTCCGTTGTGGTGGGTGCCCGAGACCACCACCGGCACCGGCTCGGTCGGTGACGAGGTGGCATCGGTCGATGGCGAACCCGCCGTCGATGGCACGTTGGCCGCACTGGATCCGTCGAAATCCCGACGCGGTGCCTCGGCCGCCTCGGCCAAGTCGGAGAAGAGCCTGATGCGCGTGGTCACCACCGCTCCGATCGCCTTCACGACCGGCGATCTCGTCACGGTGACCAATGATGTGACCCTGCTCGCCGGACTCCGGACCTACGCCGTGGAACACTATCCGCCCGCCGGATGGGAGGTCGTGGGCATCAGCACGGGCGGCTACTACGACTCGGTCTACAAGCGCGTGAAGTGGGGTCCGTTCTTCGATCGCCAGCCCCGGCAACTGACCTACACCATGAAGGCCGTGAAGGGCGCCAAGCCGGTCGACTCGGTCGGACTGCTGGGCGCCAGCGCCTATGACGGCATTCCGGTGCCGATCGAGGGGCAGCAGGCCATCGTCATCCTGCCGGGTGAGGAGCGTACGTTGGTCCTCCAAGCGGGGTCCACGCTGGGGCGTTGGAAACTGCGCGGACAGCCCGGCCGGATCTACGAACTGAGCCGATCGACCAATCTGTCGCAATGGCTGCCAATCCAACAGGTGCCGGCCGACAGCACCGGCACGGTGGAATTCACGGATGATCGAGCCCTCACCGAGACCTCCGGTTACTTCATGGCTCGGGAGTTGCCTTGATGCCGGGGACCCGACCGGAGCGTGTGAGGCGGGGGGCGATCGCCGGCTTGTGCCTGGGCGTGTTGGCCCTCCTCTGGGGTTGCGGTGGCGAACCCTCCTCGGGTTCGACCCGTCACCCCAAGTCGCTGGAAGGGTATCAGGAACAGTGCGAGGAATGGGGCAGGGGGTGGTTGGCTCCCGAGCGATTGGCGCAACGCTGTGACCGGGTGATCGTCGCGGCCTGGGATCGGAGCCGGAAGAGCGGAGATCCCTGGTCGGTGTTCGACTCGTTGGAAGTCCCGTCGATTCGGCTTCCCGTGCCGGGAGCGTCCCGGCCTTCGGCGATGGACGGCATCCGGGTCCGGGAATTGGTTCCGGGAACCGTCACGGTCTCCTCCCGCGAGGACCGTGACGCCTGGTCCCGGCCGCTCCGGGAGGCGGGCTGGGTCTGCATCCAGTCGGAGTGGCGTACCGTGCGCCGTTCGGTCCAGGGGACCCATCTGACCACCGAGGTGTCGATGAACCTGCACCTGCTGCGGACCAAAGACGTGGTCCGGGCCGAGGCCCGCGGGGTTTGGACTCTGGAGTGGCAGTTGGACACCCGCTCACCGGCCGCACCGCCGCAGTGGGTGAGCGCCGTATGGAAGTCGGGCGAGTGGCTGGAGCAGTCGGGCACGCCCCGATTTGTGGAGCGATGGTCGGCGGCTCTCCAGCCGGCATCCCGAGGCGGTGGCATGGTGGATCCCCTGGTGGTTTCCGACTGGGACGGTGATGGGCGCGAAGACCTGGTCCTGGCCGGGGCCAACCGGTGGTTCCGTTGGGAGGCGGACAAGGGTTGGTCCACCAACCGGGTGATCCCCTTCGATGACGTCCATTTCCAGGCGGCTTCCGTCGCGGATTTCGATTCCGAC
>Ga0255284_1000018_pt1 | contig 16918 bp, 15 predicted proteins | sample AtltaT_44_FD_183711 | JGI IMG/M metagenome (GOLD analysis project Ga0255284, IMG submission 183711) | Metatranscriptome of freshwater microbial communities from Altamaha River, Georgia, United States - Atl_Atlam_RepB_8d (Metagenome... | ecosystem: Environmental > Aquatic > Freshwater > River...
CTTTATTTCCAGCGAACTTGGCACCACGCAAGCGAATCATGTCCGCAGGCGAGATGTCGTGCGCAATCACAATCAGGGGTTCATCCGATGACTTGGCTTGATCAAAATCCAGGCTGCCATGTGTACCAGCGAGCGCGTGCAATATACGCTCAACCACCTGGCGGATATCGGCACCACGCTCACGTAGGTACTCATCCTCCATCGCCGCAAATTGTTCGCCAATCAATTGGCCTTGGGTGGTCAGCGCCCACTCGGCGTTGTAGTGTCGATGACTGATCAGTGTGAGTGTTTCGTCTGTCAGCATGGGATCGGACAACAGCATCTGATGCACATGCAAAATGGCTGACAGTTCACGCGGGGCATCCTCTGGCAGATGCTCGGTCAAGTCATGAAGCTCCTTTTTTGCAGCATCCAACGCACCCAAAAACCGCTCGCACTCGACCTTGACTGCATCTGGCGAAATGCGATAGTGCGCAACTTCAAGTGCAGCTGCGCCCAAAATCACCACACGACCGATGGCGTAACCACGGGAAACACCCTGCCCGTAAAGACAAAGCATCGGTTCGGCAGCAGGGTTCATGACGGACTCACTGTCCTTCACCGAACTTGTCATCAAACAGTGCCTTGATGTCTTGGATTGCTTGATCCGCATCCGGACCACTCGCATCCACTTTGACTGTCACACCTAGTCCAGCCGCCAGCATCATGACTCCCATGATGCTTTTGGCGTTGACGCGCTGAGCGCCTTTGGCGATGAAAATTTCACTTCGAAAACGACTGGCCAACTGTGTCAGTTTTGCGGCTGCGCGGGCATGAAGTCCGAGCTTGTTGGTAATAGTGATGTCAATGTCAGGCATGATGTGAGTCTATGCAAGTGATGGATTGCAATGCACCTGCTTGCGCTTTTAATGCAAGCTCGGGCAAGCTCAAGTGACGATAATTGATTGCCTTGATTAACATGGAGGCGCTGGCACCTCCAAGGACCACCACGGCAATGCCTTGTTCCTTGAGGATTTGGGCTGCGCTGGCGGCAATGTTGCAAGGCGATGCACCAGGCAAGTCAGTCATCACCAGGATGCCATCACCACGATTGGCTTGTCTCAGTTCAGTGGCAACACGTGCAGCACAATCTTGCGCACAATCGCCTGGCATGACATCCAACGCCAGAACATCGGGTGAATGACCAACAACGTGCCCGGCACAGCTGACCAACGCACTGGCTAGTGGTGCATGGGCAAGAACAGCCAGGCCAACCATGTCAGTGTGCCTGTTGAGCCTGAACAGCCTGTTCGAGCGCCTGGACGAATCTTGCGGCGACGTCGAAGCCCGTTTGTTCCGTGATTTCAACAAAACAGGTCGGACTCGTTACATTGATCTCCGTCACATAGTCTCCAATGACATCAAGACCGATCAGCAACAACCCTCTGGGAGCAAGCTTGGAGCCGATATCACATGCAATTTCGCGATCACGATCGGATAATGGCTGCGCCACACCACGACCACCAGCAGCCAAGTTGCCACGGGTTTCACCCGCCATGGGTATGCGTGCGAGACAGTAAGGTACCGGCTCGCCTGCAATGATTAGAATGCGCTTGTCACCCATGACGATCTCTGGAATGTAGCGCTGTGCCATGATGGTGCGCGTTCCGTCATGCGTAAGTGTTTCCAGTATCGCATTGGTGTTTTTTTCATGCTCATCCAGCCTGAAAATGCCCACGCCACCCATGCCGTCTAATGGCTTGACCACCACATCCTTGTGCAATTGATGGAATGCACGCAGGCGATCCATGTCTCGGGTCACCAGGGTTGGTGTTGTCAAATTGGGAAACTCGGTGATAGCGAGTTTTTCAGGATGACCAAGAATCGCTGCACCAGAATTGAACACGCAAGCACCCTGCTGTGAGGCATATTCAAGCAGGTGACTGGAGTATACATACTCCATATCAAAGGGGGGATCCTTGCGCATGATGATTGCATCAAACGAATGGAGTGGCAGCTCGATCATGCCGGCATGAGTTGACCACCAAGCCTGTCCCTTGAGATCAGCATCCGGGTGAACGGAAATCGGCAAGGACTTAGCCATGACTTTGCCATTCTCGATATACAGATCCGACTGCATGGCCACGCTGATGCGATGCCCACTGCGAGTCAGGCTCATCATCATGGCAACGGAACTGTCCTTATATGCCTTGAGTAGGGGCAATGGATCCAACACAAAGAGGACATGCATGGAGGCGCTCACGTCAGGCTGTTCACTGAGATCATGGACATACCAGGCGGGTGGGAACCGCCTGTTTGTTCAGCACGTTCAACTCATCCAAAATTGTCACGCTGCGGCTTCGCCTTTGCCAGGCGTCTTTTTGCGTGGCGCAAGCACCATGACCATCTGGCGTCCTTCGAGCTTGGGCATGGCCTCAACGATAGCCATTTCTGTCAAATCGTCACGCACACGCTCCAATACGCGCATGCCAAGCTCTTGGTGAGCCATTTCACGACCACGAAAACGCAGGGTGACTTTGGCCTTGTCACCCTCATCGAGAAAGCGCTTGAGATTGCGAAGCTTGACTTGATAGTCGCCTTCATCAGTGGCGGGACGGAATTTGACTTCTTTGACCTGGATCACTTTTTGTTTGGCGCGCGCCTCGGCTTGGCGCTTTTGTTCCTGGTACTTGAACTTGCCGTAATCCATCATTCGGCAAACAGGTGGATCCGCATTGGGAGCAATCTCCACTAGATCCACATCACTTTGTTCTGCCATTCGAATCGCGTCGAATGTCTTGACGATACCGAGCTGTTCACCTTCGAGTCCGATCAGGCGGACTTCAGGGACGCGAATTTCTCCGTTGATACGGTGGGGCTTATCGGTGGCGATGTTGACAACTCCTTTAAAAATTAGGCCGGATGCGATGCAACCTGACCAATACTGCGGCGTAAAGCCACATCCTCGTTTAACAGGGTGGTGAACTCACCAAAAGGCATGACACCCAGGTCGAGCCCACCACGACAGCGGACAGCTACCAAGCCTGCATCACGCTCCTTTTCTCCAACAACAAGAATATAAGGAACTTTTTGAAGGCTGTGTTCTCTGATTTTATAAGTGATTTTCTCACCCCGCAAATCACTTTCTACTCTAAAGCCTTGTTTTTTCAAGCTTTGTGTGATTTGAGACGCATAGGCTGCGGATGACTCTGATATGCAGCATACGACTGCCTGAACCGGAGCAAGCCAGGGAGGCATCGCACCAGCATGATTTTCGATCAACATGCCAATGAAACGTTCAAGCGATCCCAGGATGGCTCGATGCAGCATAACAGGCACCTTTCGCTGATCGTTTTGATCAACGTACTCTGCACCGAGTCTTTGAGGCATGGAGAAATCCACCTGAATGGTGCCGCACTGCCAGTGGCGACCAATAGCATCCTTGAGGGTGTATTCAATCTTGGGACCATAAAACGCCCCCTCACCTGGTGATACTTCAAACTCACATCCCGTGCGCTTGAGGCTCTCCATCAAAGCTGACTCGGCCTTGTCCCACACCTCATCGCTGCCAATCCGTTTTTCGGGTCTGGTAGCCACCTTGTACAACACCTCGGTAAATCCAAAATCAGCGTATACCTGCTGGAGCAATGCGGTAAAAGCAGCGCATTCATCTTGAAGCTGATCCTCGGTGCAGAAAATATGACCATCGTCTTGAGTGAATCCACGAACTCGCATCATGCCATGCAAGGAGCCAGATGGTTCATTGCGGTGACACTGCCCAAATTCGCCATAACGCAATGGCAAATCCCGATACGAATGCAATCCAGCATTGAAAATCTGGACGTGTCCAGGACAGTTCATGGGCTTTAAGCCATAGGTTCTATTCTCGGACTCGGTCGTGAACATATTCTCACGATAGTTGTCCCAATGACCTGTTTTTTTCCAAAGGGAAATATCGAGTATTTGAGGTGCCTTAACCTCCTGGTATCCATTGTCACGATACACCCCGCGCATATACTGCTCGACCTGCTGCCACAGGGCCCACCCTTTGGGGTGCCAGAAAATCAAGCCTGGGCCCTCATCCTGGAAATGAAAAAGATCGAGCTCACGGCCTATCTTGCGGTGATCACGGCGCTCGGCCTCCTGAAGCATATTGAGGTAGGCATCCTGCTCTTCCTTGCTTGCCCAGGCCGTACCATAAATCCGCTGCAGCATTTCATTGTTGCTGTCGCCACGCCAGTAGGCACCGGCAAGCTTCATTAGCTTGAACACCTTGAGTTTGCCAGTGCTAGGCACATGTGGGCCTCGACAAAGGTCGATGAATTCGCCCTCACGATACAAGCTGATGGTTTCATTCCCAGGGATGGCAGCGATGATTTCAGCCTTGTAGTGCTCGCCGATACCCTTGAAAAACTGAACCGCATCATCTCGTAGCCACTCTTCCCTCGTCACCACCTCGTCTTTTTTGGCTAGCTCTGCCATTTTCTTTTCGATGGCTTCCAGGTCCTCAGGTGTAAATGGCCTTTTGTAGGAAAAATCATAATAAAAGCCGTTATCGATGACTGGACCAATCGTGACTTGTGCCTCAGGAAAGAGCGACTTGACTGCATAAGCCAGCAAGTGCGCAGTGGAGTGACGTATCAGATCAAGCCCATCCGGCTCCTTGGCAGTGACAATAGCCAAGTTCGTGTCACGATCGATCACAAACGAAGTATCAACCAAGCGTGACTTGCCCTGCTCCATAATCCTGCCGGCCAGCGCGGCACGAGCCAATCCGGTGCCAATAGACTGAGCAACTTGTCCAACCGTTACGGGTGATGGGTACTCGCGTTTGGATCCGTCAGGCAGAGTGATCGATATCATGCTGATATTGTGATTTTTCGTTAAATAAGTTGCCCGATTTTATCATCGACATACGAACCACCAAGATCATTGAACGATGACCGGCTGGGCGGATCGCCAGGCAAAAATTGACTCGAAAGGAAAATAAAAAACCCAGCTGCAACGGCTGGGTTTTGAAAACTTGGTAGGCGGTATTGGAATCGAACCAACGACCTCCACGATGTCAACGTGGCGCTCTAACCAGCTGAGCTAACCGCCTGTAAAGACAACTATTATAGGATGCTAAAGACACCGTGTCAAAAGCAGTCAGGCTCAGCTTGTCTCGCCTGTTTTCAGAGCAAATCCACCCACATGCCATCATGCAGACTGTCTGACGGCTTGCACAAAAGCATGCATCTTCTCAGGAGACTTGATGCCAGGGCTTAACTCCACACCACTGCTGACATCAACGGCCCATGGCATGACTCGCTTGATAGCCGATTCAACATTATCACGATCGAGTCCGCCGGAGAGAACAATCGGTCTCGCATCGGGGACACCGTCCATCGCTTGCCTGAGCAAGTCCAGATCAAAACGCTGACCGCTTCCGCCAAATGCAGGCGTGTAGCTGTCAAACAACCAACCTGCTGCGTCAGAGTAGCGCATACAAGTCTGGGCTATCTCCTTTGGCGATTCCAAGCCGGGCGCCCCAACTCTAAATGCCTTCAGGTATGGCAAGTCAAAACTGCGACACAAATCAGGCGATTCATCACCATGAAATTGCAGCAGAGAGGGATGAAGTGCATGTTGAACATCTAGGACGGTATGTCTTTCCGGGTTGACAAACAACGCCACTGAGGTCACGAAAACAGGTATCAGCCGGCCCAGTGTCCGAGCTTGATCCAGACTCAGACAACGCTTGCTAGGTGGATAGAATACAAAACCCAGCGCATCAACACCCAAATCAATCGCTGATGCCAGATCGACCGGGCGCGTGATCCCGCAGATCTTGATGCGCACGCTCACAGCTGCCTCCGACACGCAAATGAATCTTCAGACAAGAACACGCTCAATCACCTCATCGTTCAAAAAATCGTAGAAGATGACCGAATGAACTGGCACCTGCATCACTTGAACGCTTTGCCAGGGTCTTGTTCCTCATTGCCGTACGTATCTTGTGCGCCGTAGGATGGCTGATCCACTCTGATCTCCACGGTATTGGGGTCAATCGTGGACAGCGTGCTCTTGTAATGCGTCACCATTCCCGGGAATGCCAGGACAATTCCTACCATGATCAACTGCATCACAATAAATGGCACAGAGCCCCAGTAAATTTGACCGGTCGTGACCTTAGCTATTTTTTTGTGGGTGATCTTGTCGACATAATCCTCTTTGGCAGCGACAGAGCGCAGGTAAAACAATGCAAAACCGAAAGGCGGATGCATGAAAGACGTTTGCATATTGACCGCCAACAGGACGCCAAACCAGATCAGGTCAATCCCCATTTTGTCGGCGACGGGACCGAGCAGTGGAACAATGATGAACGCCAGCTCAAAAAAATCGAGAAAGAAAGCCAGCACAAACGTCAGAATGCTCACCACAATCAGAAAGCCCGTTTCACCGCCAGGCAATCCAACCAACAAATGCTCAACCCATAGATCGCCGTTCACTGCGCGGAAGGTCAGGCCAAATACCGTTGATCCAACCAGGATGAACACCACGAAGCAGGAAAGCTTGGTGGTGGTGTCCATGGCCTGCTTGAGCAAACTCAGAGAGAGACGCTTGCGGGATACCGCCATGATGATGGCACCAACTGCACCCATTGCACCGCCTTCGGTTGGAGTGGCCACACCAATAAAAATCGTCCCCAACACCAGAAAAATCAATGCCAGAGGTGGAATCATGACAAAAGTCACACGCTCGGCAATTTGGGAGAGAAACCCCAGCTTGAAAACTTTGTTCACCACTGCCAGGACAAATGCCACCAAGCCCCAAATCAAGACGCTCAGAACAATTTTTTCATCAATTGGAGCATCATCAGTCAAATACGTTTCTTCGAAAGCAATCGCTGCGATGACGGCGATGATCATCAGGATCAACAAAGAACGTGTGCCAGGGCTTCCGTTGGGCTCAATGTAGCTACGGGCCTCCAAAGGGATTGCCGGTGCGGTGCTCGGGCGTAGCCACGACAAGACCAAGGTGTAGATTACGTACAACACAACCAACGCTAAGCCCGGGAGAAACGCACCTCTGTACATGTCGCCGACGGACTTGCCAAGTTGGTCTGCCAACACAATTAAAACGAGCGAAGGCGGAATGATTTGTGAAAGCGTGCCTGAGGCTGCAATCACGCCAGAGGCAAATCGGCGGTCATATCCGTAGCGCAACATGATTGGCAGAGAAATCAGGCCCATCGATATGACCGAAGCAGACACCACGCCCGTCGTCGCCGCAAGCATGGCACCTACCAGAATGACTGCAATGGCAAGTCCACCCCTGACTGATCCAAACAGCTGCCCGATGGTTTCAAGCAAGTCCTCCGCCATGCCCGAGCGCTCAAGCACCAATCCCATGAAGGTGAAAAAAGGTACCGCTAGCAACGTGTCGTTGGTGATGATGCCAAAGACACGCTGTGGCAATGCTTGAAATAGGGCAGGAGACAAAAGTCCCAGCTCCATTCCCACCAGTCCAAACAGGATACCATTCGCTGCCAATGCAAACGCGACGGGAAAACCCAGCAGCAAAAACACGATGAGCGTGGCGAACATGACTGGCGCCAGATTAGCAATCAGAAATTCCATGCTGAAGTCCTGTTCGTTAAGTTAGCGGGAGCCAGTTGATGTCGGGCCATGTCGAGATGGCTTGGCGTCAGGGTGTTTATCCGCCATGCTGGAGGCGAGCTGACTTTCCTTTTCCATGGCCTGACGTGCGATTTCCTCGGCAAGCTCCTCCTCAGCGGATTTCGCTTGAGCCTTGAGCGTTGGGTCAGGACAGAGCCCCCTCAAAAAACCGATGCATTTGATCAGGTGGGAGATGCCCGCTGCCACCAAGAGTGCAAATCCAATTGGAATCAATAGCTTGACAGGCCATCTAACCAATCCGCCTGAGTTGGAGGATTGCTCATTTTGGATGAACGAGTCCATGAAAACGGGCCAGGACAATATCAAAATCAACGTACATGCAGGAAGCAAGAAAAAAATCACGCCAAAAATTTCGATTTTGATTTGTGTGCGACGGGTTAGCTTGGCTGATAGGATATCGACACGAACATGGTCATTTTTCAGAAGCGTGTAACCGGCAGCCAACAAAAACATGGCACCAAACAAATACCATTGAAGCTCTAGCCAGGCATTGGAGCTGGTGTTGAAGACCTTTCTAATGATCGCATTGGCAGAGCTGACAATCACGACAATCAGCGTCAACCATGTCACGGCACGTCCGACACGGTCGTTCACCAAGTCAATCCAGCGGGAAAGAGACAGAAGCGCTTTCATGGTTCTGTGATTCCGTTAAAAAAACGTATTAAACACCAAAGAGCGGCAAATCTGTCACATTTCCGGGTAATTCATAGTCAGGGTAGGCTGCAGAATGAAAATACAAGCCAGATGGTGAAAATGTCGGGGCACCAAGCTTGCGATCTTTGGCATCCAATAATGTCTGCATGAACGAAACAGGCTTTTTACCTTGCCCGATCAACACCAGGCTTCCTACCAGGTTTCTCACCATGTGATGCAAGAAGGCATTCGCACAGAACTCAAGAATGACTAAATTATGCTTTCGGATCACAGAGGCACGATTCATGACCCGGATGGGGGAGGCAGCCTGACACTGGGATGAGCGGAAGCTTGAAAAATCATGCTCCCCCAAAATTGCTGTGATGGCCAGGGCCATCTTTTGCTCATCCAGAGCCTGATACACCCAGCCCGTTCGGGCGTGAAGCAAAGGATGCCGCACGGGAGCATGATGGATGACGTATACGTAAGTTCGTGATCGGGCCGAAAACCTGGCGTGGAAGTCGTTTGGTACCTGAGTGGCCCACTGAACAGCAATAGATGGGGGCAAATGCGCATTGAGTCCCCTCACCCACGCATAGGCTTCACGATGAATCAACGTATCAAGGTGAACAACCTGGTTGAGCGCATGCACCCCAGTATCGGTTCTTCCTGCGCATATCGTGGGGTGATGCGATCCAGTGAAAGCAAAAATCGCTCGTTCGAGTTGATCCTGAATCGTGATACCTGATGGCTGAGTTTGCCATCCCAGCCAATCACGACCGTCGTAAGAAATGCTCAGCGCAATGCGTGGCATGTTCGATCAGCACAAACCAAAAGCACTCATGTCGGCTTGGATGGATTGGTATCGGCCGGTTTCGATCCAGGAGAATCGAGACTGAGGTCAATCGACTGAAGCTTTCGCTCAAATGCTGATCTGGCGGCTGGACTCACTTGCTCCGATGCATCAGCGTCCTCGCCCGCATCATCGCGGCGAGATGAATTTTGCCGCATTCGCATGCCAATCATGAAAGCCAAACATGCCAATAGCGCTGTGATGACCACCAGCAGATTATCTTTCACCCATTCAGTCAACATGGCGACACCTTCCTTTTGCCCGGATTCCGATACGGTGCCATGGCTCTCAGCCTTCGCGGATGGCGTCACAACACTGTTCACACTTGCCACTGCCACACCTTGAGCTGGCCTACCCTCCTGATTGCTGGAAGATGCATTGTTGGGACTCACTTTGGGATCAGAAGTCACCTTGTCTGAGCCTGGTGATGCTGCCAACGTAGCTGAATTTGTGCCCATGTTGGCACTTGCACCCGGCACCCCACCGCCTGATTGAGGACTGGATGATGCGTTGGCAAGTGTGTCAGGCTTTGGTCCACCAGCAGCTACAGCGCTCGAGCCCAAGGCATCTTTCATTTGCTGGATGTTTTGTTGAAGCTGACCGACACGAGCCTGATTTTCGGCAATCTCTCGTTTTTGGGAAGCTTGAAGGTCTGATTGACGATCGGTCTCTGATGTTGACAGTCGCAAACGATCCTCAGCTGGTTGTGGCTGAGAGCTGGAAGGGGACGGTTGGGACACCTTGCCAGATGACACGGAGGCAGCCCCGACAACAGGTGGTTTTGCAAAAGCCGATGAAGGTTTGCCACGCATGGATCGGAACCGTGAATCGTGCTCAGCAAAGCGCGCCCGGGCCATCGCAGCATCAACCGCCAAGACTGTCTTGGCATCAGGAACACTCAGAACCGCGCCAGCCCGCAACAAATTCATGTTGTCGGAGATAAAGGCACTTGGGTTGGCCTCAAATAACGCCCAAAGCATCTGATGGATCGTGGCACCAGGAACCAGATTGCGCATAGCAATTCCGTAGAGCGTGTCACCAGTTCGGACCCGGACCATCGATGCAGAACTCGTTGCCAATGAAACCGGAGCCAGCTCCGGTTGGAGCAGACTGACTTGTAGCTGCCTTGTGCCAGAGGACGTTGCAATCGTCAGCAACACATCCACAACTGACTGTGTCGATGCCTGGCTGGATTGCAACACCACGATTCGCGTACCAGGACGCGCGCCAGGTTGCAATGACACCCTAAGCGTATCCAGCGGGACAGGTGGCTTGAGTCCAGCTTGACTCCATAGCGTAGATCCAGCTACCTCAACCTTGAATGCCTGCTCATCCTCTGGTGTCAGTTCAGAAATCGGCAGCACAATTTCCAGTGGACTACCCGTTGTGGAGACCAGACGAGCATGTCCTTGCTTGATGGCATGTGCAGACGAGATCAGGCAAGCGCTCAAGCCTAGCACGGCGAGCTGACAAAAGGCTGTTATCTTGGAGCGGGCTGAGTGCTGAGATCTTGACGAATGGTGCTGACCTGAGTGCATGATTTAGAGCTCACCAAGTGCGATACGCAGCATGCGACGCAGTGGCTCGGCAGCCCCCCACAGCAATTGATCGCCAACGGTGAAGGCGCCAAGGTATTGCGAACCCATTGACAGCTTACGCAAGCGTCCGACAGGGATATCCAACGTGCCAGTCACTGCCACGGGGGAAAGTTGATGAATGGTGTCATCCTTGGTGTTGGGAATGACCTTGGCCCAAGCCGTTCCTTTTGCGATGATGTCCGTCAACTCATCAAGCGGAACGTCTTTAGTCAGTTTGATGGTCAATGCCTGACTGTGACAACGCATCGCCCCGATGCGAACACACAATCCATCAATCGGGATGGAGTCTGAGCCAAAAGCAGGCCCACGCCCAAGAATTTTATTGGTCTCTACTTCGGCCTTCCACTCCTCACGCGACATGCCGTTTCCCAGATCCTTGTCGATCCAAGGAATCAAGTTGCCTGCAAGCGGCACGAGAAATTGTTCAGTGGGAAGCTGGCCGCCTTGTTGAGTACCAAGCACGCCACGATCAATGTCGAGGATGGCAGAGGCAGGATCCTCGAGCAAAGGCCTGACGGCATGGTTGATCATGCCAAATTGCGTAAGCAGCTCGCGCATATGCTGAGCCCCGCCACCGGAGGCTGCCTGATAGGTCATGCTGGTCATCCACTCAACCAGGTGATGGTTGAAAAGACCCGAAAGTCCCATCAGCATGCAGCTGACCGTACAGTTGCCACCAATGAAGTCCTTGATGCCACGTTTAAGGGCAGCATCAATGACGCCTCGATTGACGGGATCCAAAACAATAATGGCATCATCCTTCATCCGCAATGTACTGGCAGCATCAATCCAGATGCCGTTCCAGCCAGCAGCACGCAGTTTGGGATACACCTCGGACGTGTAGTCACCGCCCTGGGCAGTCACAATGATTGGCAGCTTTTTCAGTGCATCGATGTCATAGGCATTTTGCAGGGGTGTTTCACCTGCCCAAGCTGGTGACTTCCCGCCAGCATTGCTGGTGGAAAAAAAGACAGGATTGATGAGAGAAAAGTCGTTTTCATCTCTCATGCGCTGCATCAGGACCGAGCCGACCATGCCGCGCCAGCCAACGAGGCCGACAGATTGTTTCATTGCAGACACCAGAATCAAATGTTCAAAAGAAATTTTTTGTCAGTTTAACGCTTTCAGCACAGCATCCCCCATGGCGGCAGTGCCGACCCGTTGGGTACCCTCCTCGTAAATATCTGCTGTTCGATAGCCCTGGGACAGGACACGTTGCACTGCTGACTCGATGCGATCTGCCGAGGCAGGTTCGTTGAGTGAATATCGCAGCATCATGGCAGCCGACAAAATCGTTGCAAGCGGGTTAGCAACCCCTTTTCCAGCGATATCAGGCGCTGAACCATGACTTGGCTCATACAGGCCTTGTCCTCCTGCATTTAAGGAAGCAGATGGAAGCATGCCAATCGATCCAGTGAGCATGGCAGCCTCATCGGACAAAATATCACCAAACAGATTTCCCGTCACAATGACGTCAAATTCTCTGGGGGCGCGCACCAACTGCATTGCAGCGTTGTCGACATACATGTGGGAGAGCGCAACATCGGGATAGTCCTTTGCAACATCAATCACGATGTCGCGCCAGAGCTGTGAGGTTTCGAGCACATTGGCCTTGTCCACACTACAAAGTTTGTTGCTGCGTTTTTGCGCCGCTTGAAATCCAATATGCGCGATCCTTCTGATTTCAGATTCCGCGTAACGCATCGTGTCAAACCCCTCACGCTCACCAGCGAAGGGCCCATCGGTTGCTGTTCTGACACCACGAGGTGTGCCAAAATAAATGTCCCCAGTCAACTCACGCAAAATCAGAATGTCAAGCCCAGACACGATTTCGGGTTTGAGCGAAGAGGCATTTGCCAATTCGGGATACAGAATCGCAGGACGCAAATTGGCAAACAAGCCTAGGGCCTTGCGAAGGCCGAGAATGGCTTGTTCAGGACGATGTTCGCGAGGAAGCTTGTCGTATTTCCAGTCACCGACAGCACCAAAAAGCACTGCATCAGATGACTTGGCCAATTCCAATGTCGAAGGGGGCAATGGATGACCATGAAGATCATAGGCACGGCCACCAACAGGAGCCTCCTTGAGGTCGAGAGATAAACCCAAGGCACCAAGCACACGTACAGCCTGTTCTATGATTTCGGGACCAATGCCATCACCTGGCAACACTGCAATCTTGTGAGTCATACATTCCATCCGAGCGTAACACCTGAACGATCAAATCAGGCAGGAGAATAAAAATGGGCCACCAGATGGCAGCCCGAAAATTCAACCGATCACGGGCCGAACATCCAGCCAAGGATGACGAGTCAGCCGCTCAGCCTCAAACGCCCTGATCTTGTCCGCATGTCGAAGCGTCAATCCAATGTCATCAAGGCCATTTAACATGCAGTACTTGCGAAACGAGTCAATCTCGAATGGCATGGCATGCCCACCTGGTGCTAACACGACCTGCTTGTCCAAGTCGACAGTCAACTTGAATCCGACAAAGCTTCTGACCTCATCAAACAAGCGTGACACATCCAGCTCGGTGAGCACGATGGGCAACAGGCCATTCTTGAAGCTGTTGTTAAAAAAAATGTCTGCAAACGATGGGGCAATCACAACGCGAAAACCGAACTGTGTCAGTGCCCACGGCGCGTGCTCGCGGCTTGATCCACAGCCAAAATTCTTGCGTGCGAGCAAAATGGATGCGCCTTGGTAACGTGGCTGGTTGAGCACAAAATCCGGGTTCAGGGGACGCTTGCTATTGTCCATTCCTGGCTCGCCATGATCCAGGTAGCGAAGCTCGTCAAAGAGATTGGGGCCAAATCCAGAGCGCTTGATAGATTTAAGGAACTGCTTGGGAATGATCAGGTCCGTGTCGACGTTTTCCCGGTCTAGGGGGGCTACCAAGCCCTCATGAATGGTGAATGCGTCCATGGCTTATTTGAAATTCCTCACATCGACAAAATGGCCTGCGATTGCAGCTGCAGCTGCCATGGCAGGACTCACCAAGTGGGTGCGACCACCCTGCCCCTGGCGTCCTTCGAAATTGCGGTTGGATGTAGACGCGCAGCGCTCGCCTGGCTCCAGTCGATCTGCGTTCATGGCCAAGCACATGGAGCAGCCAGGCTCGCGCCACTCAAATCCCGACTCCAGGAAAATGCGGTCCAAGCCCTCTCGCTCAGCTTGCTGCTTGACCAGACCGGAACCAGGAACAATCATAGCCTGGCGAACATTGGAGGCCACTCGCTTTCCTCGCACCACAAAGGCAGCTGCACGCAAATCCTCGATGCGAGAGTTGGTGCAAGAGCCAATGAAGACCCGATCGACCTTGATATCGGTAATGGGCGTGTTGGGCTTCAAGCCCATATACTCGAGCGCACGCTCAATGCCACTTCGGCGAACCGCGTCTTTCTCGCGATCAGGATCTGGCACTCTGCCGTCCACTGGCAGTACCATCTCGGGGGAGGTTCCCCAAGTCACTTGAGGGACAATCTGACGGGCGTCGATGTCGACCACCTTGTCAAAGCTCGCACCATCATCGGAATGCAGTGTTTTCCAGTAGGTCACAGCGGCATCCCACAATGCGCCTGTCGGGGCAAAGGGGCGTCCACGGAAATAGTCGATCGTCTTGTCGTCAACCGCAACCATGCCGGAGCGTGCGCCGGCCTCGATCGCCATGTTGGACAAGGTCATGCGCCCCTCTATCGAGAGGTCGCGTATGGTGCTGCCGGCAAACTCGATCGCATGCCCCGTTCCACCAGCTGTGCCAATGACCCCAATAATATAGAGAATCAGGTCTTTTGCCGTGCAACCCAGAGGCAGCTTTCCCTCAACACGGATCAGCATGTTTTTGTTTTTCTTGACCAGCAGCGTTTGCGTGGCAAGGGCATGCTCCACTTCAGAGGTGCCGATACCAAACGCAAGCGCACCCAGCGCACCGTGCGTGCTGGTGTGTGAGTCACCACAAACAACAGTCATGCCAGGAAGCGTCGCGCCTTGCTCGGGCCCAATGACATGAACGATGCCCTGGCGAAGGTCATTCATCTTAAACTCGACCACACCATACTTTTCACAGTTTTTGTCCAGCGTATCAACCTGCAGCTTGGAAATCGGGTCTGAAATGCCCTGAGCACGAGCAACAGTTGGTACGTTATGGTCAGCCACTGCCAGGTTGGCGCTGACGCGCCATGGCTTGCGCCCTGCCAGCTCAAGCCCCTCAAAGGCTTGAGGACTCGTCACCTCATGCAAAAGATGGCGATCAATGTAAAGAATACAGGTGCCGTCAGGTTCTTGATGAACCACATGGGCATCCCACAGCTTGTCATACAAGGTTTTTTTCATGACTTCCGAGCCAGTATTTGACGGGTCGTAAAGATAAACCGGCTAGAGCGTCTCCTGTCCTGGCCGGCACGTAAAAGTGGTTTTTGATTATGCCATAGCGCGAATCAACCACATTGACCACGGTGGCGCAGAGCATGGTCAGCCAGCACAATGGCCAGCAAAGCTTCGGCAATGGGTGTGGCACGAATCCCGACGCAAGGGTCATGTCGTCCCAGGGTCTGCACCATCACAGGATCGCCCATCCGGTTGACGGACTGTCGTTCGATACGAATGCTGGAGGTTGGCTTGATCGCCAAGCTGACGGTGAGGGGCTGACCAGTGGAAATCCCGCCCAGTACCCCACCCGCGTGATTGGTCAAAAATCCTTTAGGGGTTATCTCATCCCCGTGCTCGGAGCCGCGCTGGGTGATCGAGAGAAACCCTGAACCAATCTCAACCCCCTTGACCGCATTTAGCCCCATCATCGCGTGAGCAATATCAGCATCAAGACGATCATAGATTGGCTCGCCCCAACCGGCAGGAACCGAGTCGGCTACCACCTCTATCCTGGCGCCGATGGAGTCTCCATCCTTGCGAAGCTGATCCATATATGCTTCAAGTTCGCTTATTTTCTCTAAATTGGCCGCAAAAAAAGGATTATTAGGAACATCATCCCATGACCGGAACGGGATGAGGATTGGCCCGAGCTGGCTCATGTATCCCCTGACTCTGATGCCAAATGTTTCATGAAGCCACTTTTTGGCAATCGCACCCGCTGCAACGGTAGGCGCAGTCAACCTGGCAGAAGAGCGACCGCCACCCCGTGGATCACGGATGCCAAATTTTTTCCAATAGGCAAAATCAGCATGACCAGGCCGAAAGGTGTCCTGAATGGCACTGTAATCCTTGCTGCGCGCATCGGTATTGCGGATCAGCAAACCAATGGGTGTCCCTGTCGTTTTACCCTCGTATACACCAGAGAGGATTTCAACCTGGTCGGACTCCTGACGCTGAGTCACATGACGCGAGGTGCCTGGCTTTCTGCGATCCAGTTCCAGCTGAATGTCATCCGCTGTGATTGACAACCCCGGGGGACATCCATCCACGATGCAGCCAATTGCCGGGCCATGAGACTCGCCAAAGTTGGTGACACGAAACATCGTGCCCAAGCTGTTTCCAGACATAAAAATCCTGAATCCAAGAAGGACGAACAAAATAGAAGATTGCAGCCTAAAGCGATCTCAGAAGGCGCAATGCCATGACGTGCCAGTTTGCTGGTGATGCGAGCACCGCCACTTATGGGCTTCATTATCGCATCACTGAGGCTTAACCAATCCGATCAGGTTTGCCTTTGGTATGCGGCAGTTTTGAATGGGTCAGCCTGACAAAAGCCACGGAAAACATCAAGATGAGCAACTCACTTCAATTGTTGAAGCCCACACAGGTGGCAAGGCAGCGTATGCCTCATAGCCTGCTTGCGGCGAAAATGGGTTGCTGAGCAACTTCACCAAGGTGTCGATTTCGGACGGATCCCCTGCCTGTGCGGACTCGATCGCTTGCTGAGCGAGGTGGTTGCGAAGGATATACAGTGGATTGACAGACATCATGGCCTTGACCCGCACATCCGGATCAGGACTTTCCTGGCTCAGCCTGGCAAGGTAACGCTGCAACCACTCCCTGGCAGCCTGCCTATCGGGGAACAGATCCACGAATGGCTCAAGTCCAGGCCGCCAGGATCCGCCCAAGTCCAGCTGAATCCTTTCATCGGTCATTGCAGACGACAACGGCACTCCAGGCGCATAGGCGAGCTGTCTGAATGTCAGGGTAAAGTCCGCTCGATGTTGATGCATCAATTTCCATAGGTC
>Ga0255284_1000027_pt1 | contig 14868 bp, 1 predicted proteins | sample AtltaT_44_FD_183711 | JGI IMG/M metagenome (GOLD analysis project Ga0255284, IMG submission 183711) | Metatranscriptome of freshwater microbial communities from Altamaha River, Georgia, United States - Atl_Atlam_RepB_8d (Metagenome... | ecosystem: Environmental > Aquatic > Freshwater > River...
ATATAATACTTAAATTTTATATAAAATCTTATTTTAATTTTTTCATTTTCTTGTTTATGCATCGGTATTTAAACATAATGATACCCCTTGTAATACCCAATGACTACTATGTTCTTGTGTAGCTAAATCCGCTTCAAATACTAAACCAACACCCATAGCATTACGACGCATTTGGGTAACATAAACAGGGGTACGGAAAGTACCCGCTAATTTAAGACGAGTAGCTTCAATCGGAATCATTTGTAATATAGGTAAATCAACTACTAATACTTTTGGATCGGAACGACGTAAACAACTAGCATTTACATCCCAACCAGCTCCTTCTAAGTATAAACCACGGATATAACAACCATCTTCGGGACGACCAGGTACATCTTCATCTTTAATATAGGTTGTTACTTTGGTAAATAAGGTTGATCGATCTAATGCCCAACCTTTACGACGACAAGTAGTTTGTACTAAAGCCGTTAAGTATGATTCAGGTACATGTAAACCACTTAACCATATAACTTTAGGATCTCCATGTTCAATCCATTGCGTATATTGATCATGACGACCAATGAAGTGTACCATCCATGAACCTAATGGTTTTTGTGTATCGGGACATAAAGTACGCCACATTGTTGGTAATTTTGCATTGAATAAAGCAGAAGCAACATCTTCTAATACATCCGACATACCAATTTCTCCGGCTAATGCACGAGCAACATCGGTTAATGATGAACCCATTGTTTCTACTAAATTATTAAATCGTTCTAATTCTTGTAATAATACAATTTGGGTAGGTGATGGGAATGCACCACCTTCCGAGAAACGTTTACGAATATTAAAAACATCTGCTAAAGGTGGTAATTTACCTTGTACATCACGAACAATACTAGCAATATAATCTTCACGACTAACACCACCACCTGCACCACCGGTACGAGGTTGTAAATCAATTAAATTACTCCATAAATTCTTAGTAGCAGCTGTAAAATACGAAATTTCAGCATTTGGATGTAAACCAAATACCGCTGGACCATTAGTTAATGGTAATGATTCAACACTATTCGCATAACCTTGAACCGGTACACCTGCTGGTAAAATGGGTAATTCATAATCATATCCAGAACGAGCAAAATAAAATTTATTTCGTTCATCGAATAAGAAATCACCCATAAATTCATCTAAATATGTAGTTAAAATACGTCGATCAAAAGCATCGGATACCCGTCCACCGTACATAGCTTCACCAACTAAATAACGTAAACTACCCCATGGAATCATTTCATCACCATTAGCAAATGCTTTACTTAAATATAAAGCTAATAAACGACGACTAATTTGGAAATCACTTTCGTTAAAATCATAAGCAACATTAAAACCAATTTTACCAAATTTACGACGTTCTAATAATACAGCATGGGTAAAAGTTAAAACATAAACTAATGGTTTATAAGCTGGATGAGGACATTCATCACCGGTAGACGTTTCGGGATCCGCTTGTAATTTTGCATAAACACTACGCATATTTAATTTTAATCCATCAGGTGGTTCAGTAACGACTTTTAAGGAACGTTGTAAAATACCTAAGGGGAAACGATCGGTAGGATCAGTAGTCATCCATAAACGGAAATCTTGATGTGGTTTACTCATAGAAGCTAATATTTTTTCTAAGTTCTTTAACCAAGAAATTAATAAATGCGTATTTTGTAATAATATCCAATATCCACGAGTAGCCCCTTGTTCAAGTAATTCTTCTGCTTTACCAGCTTGACCTTGACCTAAAGCTAAGAATTTAAATTTCGTTGGAGGTGGGAAACCTAATTGAACACCTAATGTTTGAATATCTGATTGGGGATCAGCACCTGGTGATAAAATAAAGACCGCAGGTGTACTAGGAGTCATTTGAGCATAAATACGAGAATAATCTAATACTGGTGGTTGAACGAATTGTTCACCCATGACACCCATTACATAACGTTTAACTCCATTATAAACACGATCCGGACGGAAACAACGCATAACTAATAATAATTGGAAAGGAGTTAATTTTTCGGAAAATCCATTCGGTAATGGATCCATTTCTGGCATTTCTAAATCATACCAAGCTTGCCAAGCTGCTCCATTCGTTTTAAGATCTGCTACTAAATCAACAAATTGATTAGGAGGAGTATCTTTACCTTCAGGTACTAATCCAGCTTGTAAACGAACTAAATCTTTCCAACCGGAAGGACCTAACCAAGGATAAGGTTTAGGATCTTTTGGTACTTCTAAACCAGTATCACCTTTTAAGAAAAAATCTAATTCTGCACGATTTAATTGTCCTTCACCATCTAATATCATACAAGTCATTTGGAAAGAAAACATTAATTTATGTCGTTCAAAAATACCGGTACATGTATAACCGTATAATTCTAAAGTCATCGAAGCTACCATATTTTTTAACCGTAATTCTAAATTACCTGCTTTTTTAGCATTGGATAATGAACGACGGAATACCACTAAGAATGATGCTAAGGATGTTTCGTACATTGCATTAATATTTGATAATCCAGCGATAGCAAAGAATAATATACTACCTCGTTTTGCTGCAGGAGTATAACCAGCTCGAGTACGATTAATATCGGCTTTGGTAATAGCAGCTTGGGCTAATTTAGCAGAAATTTCCACGGATTTTGATTTCGCGCTATCTAATGTAGCAATTAATTCTTCATTATCTAAGATATTACCAGTAGAAGAAGCTAAATTACGTAATAAAGATTCTTCTAATTCTTCTAATAATGTAGCATTCGCACCCATATCCGCTACTAAATCCGCAAATTGTTTTTCTAAATCAGGACGTTCATGACCAACTACAACGTTTAATAATTGATTTTCTAAACCCCCTAAGGTAACGGAATAATTAATAATTTGTAATTTACCCATAATTTCTGGACTATAATGAGGATTAGCTAATTTAGATGTCATATATAATCGGAAATTATCATCCCATGGAATAGCTTTATCATCTAACATAATCATACGTTGACTACCTTCATAAAAAGTATTTTGTTCTAAAATTGGATCAACCATAGGATCAATAGTTTCATCAACTCCTTCAAATAAGAAAGGTTTACCATATTGAATCGCTAATTTTAAAGGTTGCATAAAATCACCATCTAAAAAGGTAGCAACTTTTAATTCTTTTTCACGATTCTTTAACCATGTAACCGCTTGTTGTTGAGGATCAATACATAAGGGGAAACGTGAACATTTTGTAGTTAAAATACCATTATAAATAGAATGAGTATCAGCTGGTAAACCTTCAGCACTCCATTTTTGTACAGTAGCTTCGGTAATTAATAATTCTTCTACCGAAAATGGATCCGTTACTGGAATACCTCGACCACGAATATCTTTAGTCCAATCTTGATCAAGTAATTGTACACGATAATCAAACGTAAAAGGACCTAAATAAGATAAAAATGAAGCAGCTAAAGCACAATCACCAACTAAACGAGTATATTGTCCATTTAATCGAGCAACATCCGCTGTCCAACGACTACTTTCGGAACCTAAACCAGAAACTAATTTCGATGCGGCTGTTAAACGTTTTTCCATTAATGCCGCTCGAGTGGTTAAGTCATTTAATTCGGAAGAAGCAGCTTTATATTTAACATCTAAATCAGCTAATTCCGCACCTAATTTTGATAATAATGCATTAATTTCTTCTAATTCACGTTCACCTTGGGCTTGTGCACGTTCCATATCTGCTACTTTTTTACGTAAAGGATCAACATCACGAGCAACACCATAATATTCTTTAATGGCAATAACCCATTGGAGTAAACCAGCACCAGCTCGAGAAACGGTTTTCATTTTTTCCATAGTAAAATCCGGTTCTTTGAAATAAGCTAATACTTTCTTAATCATTTTATCATTAATTTTATCTTTATCATAACCTTTTAATGCTTTTAAGAAGTTCGAATCGGAAATCATAGCTTTAGCACCTTTCCAACCTTCTCCTTCATTTTCTTTACCGGTAGGACGTAAAGCCATAATACACATACATACCATCATAACTAATGCAGGTGGAGAAGCAAAAGCTTTAATTTCTGTAATATCATCTTTATTTAAATTATCGAGAGCTTGGGCAGCAGCTTCTAATGCTGGTAAAGCGGCTTCTAAAGCTTTATTTGCTTTCGCACTTTCATCCGCAATAACTACGGAAGCTTTTGCTAATTCTTCCGATTTCGTTTTTGCTTCGGCTTGTTGACGATCCGCAATAGCTTGACGTTCACCAATATCTTTAATTAATGCTTGTACATCTTGGGTTTTCGCATCCACAATAACTTTTTGTTCTCGTAATTCAACGGACATAATATCTACCGCGGTAGAAGCTTCATTTAATTTCGTTAAACCACCTTCTAAACGACGAACACGAGTCGATATTTTACCACGTTGTTGCGATAATTGCGAACGATAATTCGAAATAAAATCTAAGTAATTTTTCGGGGTAACATAATTATGTCGACGTAATTCTGCTTCAAAACGATGCGATGCACCAACAACACTAGTGTGTACATGAACCATATGACGAACAACTTCGGCACGTTTTTCTTCCGGTAAGGTTTCTTCCCGTAAGAAAAATTCGGCTACCCGTTCTAAAGCATCTTCAGGCCAAGCAAAGAACCAATCAATAACGGTATTCGATACTAAACCAGGGAAATTACGACATCGACGACGTAATGTTTCACCAGAAGGAGACATAGCTAATACTAAATGTAAATTATTACGAGCTTTATTAACAAAATAACTCCAACAATTTTCTTTACTATCAACTAAACCAGCTTCTTTAACTTCTTTACGAATTTGATTAACAATACCATCAATTTCATCTTTTTCGTATAAAGCAGGTACCATACCAGTAGTTAACATATTATTAATTAATTCTAAGAATCCTTCTTCTAATACATGGGCATCCGTAAACATAAATACTACAGGACCTGCCATTAATAATTTATATAAGTTTTTAAGATCTTCTCGGAATTCTGGTTCACCATAATTACGTACTAAAGTAATTTCGAATAATTTATAACCAGCCGTAAAAGCACCTAAACGAGTTAACGATTGTTTACCTGAACCACCAACCCCAACTAATAATGCATTACCTCGTGGTACTTTAATAATACGTAAAATACGGGTTAAATGTTCTAAAGCCATTTCGAATAATACTAAAGTCATCGGTTTACGATCTGCATTATAGGTTTCTAATACTTTATCTAAAATAACACGAATATTTGTATATAAACCTAAATCTTGATAACGACGAGGATCTTCTTTATCATTAGCTAATCGTTCAGCAGACATAGCATAATCACCAAAAATACACGGATCTTGCATAACGACATCCGCACAATCAGAGAATGTTTTACGTACACTTTCACCAATTAAACTATTAATTAAAGCAGCATCCGATTCCGAAATTAAACGATCACCAAAAATACGCATCATTTCATTACGCCATAAACGAATAAATTGTGCACCTGTGGTAAAAACAGTAGGATTAGATAAACATAAACCTTCATACACTCGTCCTAAATCACGTAAGTTAAAAATATAGTGGAATTTAGAAGGTGTAGGTGGTAAACGTTCAATAATGGTATTATATAAGGATAAAGTAACATTGGTAATTTTACTTGATGCGGTTTTAACATCATCACTAAATGGTTCAACAAATCGAGTTAATATGGAACCATAGATTTTAGTTAATACATCTTGGGTAGGAGGAGTTAAATTAAATACCGAGAATAATGCGACAAAACGAGGATCAACACTATTACGACCACCACCTGGAGGACCCATAGCACCCATAAACATTAAATCTTTATAAGTACGTAAATCTAATTCTTTACCACGATCATACATATTACCACGTGAAACTAAGAATAATAATAATGCAATAGGTTGTTGAGTACCATATTTATCAACCCGAGGCATATTCATATCATCAATAAAGATAACTAATTTTTTACCGACAGGAGGACCATAAGTTTTACCACTACGTTTATCAACATTAGCTTCAATATTGGTTTGTACATCTCGACTAGTTGTACGCGATGAAAAGTTAATATTTAATACAGCAAATTTATCCGCTTCTAAACGTCCTAAATAATTTTGAATCGTCACAGTTTTTGCTGTACCGGATTCCCCAACAAAAAGCACAGGTTTTTCAATAGCGGTTAATTTGGATAATAAGAACGTATATAAAATGGAATCGGTCGTAGGTACTAAAATACGATAAAAATCAAAAGGAACCGGAGGTTCATAAGCGGCAACTTTCGATTTCCATTCTTCCCAACGATGTGAATCAACATCATAAAAGGATTCATACATGGTTGATTTAACACCAGCAGCACCATCGGAAGTGGCAATAATAAAATTATTAAAACGTTCCCGATCTTTAATACTAACGGCTGCACCAATACTCCAGGTTAAACAAAATAAGAATAAACCTTCCGCTACTTCCGAATCTTCTACTTCTGTTTCACCCGAAGGGAAAATTGCATCAATCATAGCACATAATTGTTTTGTTAAATTTAAATTCGATTGGGGTACTACTTGTCCTAATAATTCTTCAATCGCATCGGGAGTTTGAGCACCCGTAGCTGGATCACGTTTACCATTATCTCCTTCTAATACATAAGCAATTAATTTCGGTACATATTTATCGAATAAATCTTGTAAATGTCCTGCTTCAGTAGGTTTTTGTTTCGCCCCCGCCGGTGTACTAGGTAAACAACGTTGTTTTACCCATCGAACATAATATGGACGATAACCTAAGTTTTTAGGATCCATATAGGTCATACCACAACGAGAAATAGTAGCCGGCGAAGCATATTGTAAATCAAATACTTCGATAACTAATTTTACATAATTTTGTAAACGAATACGTTCACCATTTGGTAACGTTAATAATTTATTATCGTCCATAACCGAGTTCATATTTTCTACCCATACAGCATCAACATCACCATCAAAAATAATCCAACGTACTTCATCTTCTTTACCAGGTGGTAAAGGTTCATTACAAGTACGGAAAACTTTGGATAAAATACCATCATTCCAATCACGGGTTGCAGGATCCATAACTCCGTATAATTCATTAACCGTTTGAGCTTTCGGATTTAATGTAAAAGTTTTAATGGTTTTATTAAAGGCCGGTAATGATGCTTTTTGTAAAGTATTAATACATACCGTTTTACCACCACCGGTAGGACCAACAATCATTGTTGTATGACGAGTTAAAATAATTTCGTATAATTGAATAACTTTATCAACTTGTAATTGATAACATGGTTCATCATCATGATGCATTTCAATACGATCAAATTCAGTTTCAATAGCTGCTTTTAATTGCGGATAAGCAACCCGAGGACAATCTAATCCAGGGAATAAATCAGCAATTAAACCAGAGAATAATGGTACATCTTCATAAACGAATTTAGGCATATTGTTATCACGTAACGATCGCATAAGTACGACATCTTCGGGCATTTCAATAAATTCACGTTTTAATCCACCAGCCATAACTAACACAGATTTTAAAGCACGTAAACCAAAATCATAGTGGTATTGTTTTGATAATTGTTCTTTTGATAATTTATAAAGGGTTGTCATTTTCTTGGCTAATACACGAGCACCTTCAAAACCTTCGGAGAATAACATAATTTCACAAATTTGTAATAAATCAGGAACAATCATCGTAACGGGACGGAATAATGCTTTTAAGTTATCCGGTAATTCGGTACGACCAGCATAACCAGGGTTCATCGTAATGAAAGCACCTACTTTTGGATCAACACGAATTTCACCAAAACCAATATCAGCGGTATATTTTTTATAAATTAAAGCATTTTGAATCGCTTTTACTTGTGCAGAAACGACAGATAACACTTCAATGGAAATACGATTGAATTCATCAAAACAACCCCAAGCACCAACTTGACATAAACCAGAGAAAATACTAGCCATAGCACGGAAATCAAGACCTTCCCCGCAATTAATAACGAAACAAGGAATCGCTAAATTTTTCGCTAAATCTTTGGTAGTTTCGGTTTTACCTGTACCGGCAGGACCAGCAGGAGCCCCACCAAGATAGAAGGTTAAAGCTTGGGTTAAGGTCATATAACAACGATCGGTTAATGGAGTAATAACTAAACGACCATTAAGACCCATATATTCATAACCATAACGGAATTGACCGGTACATTGACTAATTAAAACATCATCAATTTCACGATCCCAATAAAAACGTAATTGTGATTCCCATGCGAATTCACGCGCATCTAAAATAGAATCTCGAACGAATGAATCAATAATATCCCGAGCATGTACATCAACAATTAATAATGTATTTACTTTAATACGATGTAATTTAGGAATATTTTCTCGAACTTTTGCGACTAAATCTAATAATTGTTTCGTTTGTCGTTCAGCAAAATTTTTCATGGCATGTTTATCTCCTTTACGTACACGACGGAAAACATCTTCAGTTTCCCATGTCCACCAAATTTGTGAACCAACGCAAACGGTCATACCTAATTGTTCCGCAATCCATGATAAACGAGGAGTATGAGCATAATTGAATACACCTTCTTTAACAATTTGGTGTAATGAAGAATGCATTTCATTTTCGGCAGCCGTCATCCATGATTCTACGGCTCCTTCCACTAACGAAGGTTCTCGTAAATTGGTACTTTCCCCTTCACTAGATGTTAAACTAGTAATCGTTTTATTACCTCGACCAAAACCAAAATCTTTTACATTATCGAATAATTTAAGTAAATGTACCCGAATAGAAGTTGGATCGGAAGAACCTAACACGGATAATAATTCATCATCGGAAATAAAAAAGAAACGTGCAAAAGCATTACGTTTCGTATTTAAATATTCCGATAAACTCTTTTGACAATTATCTAATTTTTCCCCTAAACCCCGTAACATATCTAATCGACCAGGTTCACAACAAGCATCAACAACATTTGGATTTTTAGCGGTAGCCGCCATAATATTTTTAAAATCTTTATCAATAGCACCAAAACGTTTTGCTTCTTCAGGTAATTGTTGACGAATATCTTCACTTTGGAAAATACCTTCTAAATATTGCCATTTGGTTTGCACAACTAACCATACATCCATAGTTTCACTAACTAAATTTAATTTCTTTTCCCATTCCGAAACTGTTGATGCAAATATAGATACGAAACGAGAACCAGCCATAGCTTGTAAATTTAATAAATTTTCATCTAATTCAACTTTTAAATCATCTGATGCTTTTAAAGTATGACCACGAACTTCACCATTTTTCATATATTTAATAACTTGGAATGAAGAAGCTGCCCATTTATCTTGAATACCACGTAAATCTTTTTCAATTTTACCTTCTTGTTTAGCTTCATTAACAATTTCATTGATGGCATCTACAAAACGATCTAATTTCATCGCAAAAATACCACCTAATGTAAACGTTTTAGGATTCATATTAATTTTAATACCGGTCATGGTACTAATTTTTTCCCAATGACGTTCTTTCATAGCCGGATTTTTTAATGAACCAATTAATGGTAATGATTCACGGAAACCATTAACTTCATCGAATACAGCCGCATATACGGATGAACCTTTAAGATCTTTTAATTTACTTAATCGTTTATGTAATTCATCAGCACCTTTTTGTAATGCGGATACATCTAAATCGGCCCATAACATGGAAGATTTAGATTCGGCAAACGCTAATTGTTCTGAATATAAATCATATAATGGTGATACACGATCAATTTCATCTTTAATTTCTTGTAATTGAGTATAACGAGTTAATGGTAAATTAAATAATCGTTCCGCTTGAGTAAATGCTTCTCGACGTTTACTAGCTTCCGTTAATTTACCGCGGAATTCCGCTAATTTGGCTAAACCGTCGGATAACGTAACCCCGGGAGATGATGGACCGGTGGTTTGGAAATCTTTACGCATAGCATCACATTCCGCAACAAATGCTTCAACATCGGCTTTGGTAACGGCCCGGAATTGTTCTTTTACTTTGACTAATCGCGCATCTTTGGTTAATGCACCATCGACCATACCTTGCCAAGTTTGTGCAGCTGATAAAGCATCTTTTAATTCTCCTTCATCAATTTCGATAGCATGACTTTCTAATGTACGATAACGTTCAGCAACATCAGCGGCTAATAATTCCATATCCACTTTACTATCGGCAACTAAAGCTACGGCTTGTAATACTGATTTTAAAGTATCTAAATCTGTAGGTTTAATATCAATAGCCGTACGCATTTCAAATATTTTACCCATAAATTCTTCTAATCGTTTACGACCAATTTCGCGTAATAAACGACCATAATCTGCTTTTAATTTACCAGCTTGATTTTTAATCGCTACCGCTACAGGATAACAATCGACTCGTAAGAAACCAATATCTTTTGTAACTGCTAAAGCATCAACACCTTCTGCTAATCGTGTATATACAGCAATACGGGTATCAAAATAAACAGCCGGAGGTGCTTTTTCAATTAATTTCTTTTCTGCTTCTGGTCGACGAGGAGCCCATAATTTATAAGCTGCTCCATATTTACTCCAATTACCTGTAAATCGTTTAACATTATTAATAATGCGAATTACAGCAGGATTTAAAGTCATTAACATCGCAACAACTTCTGAATTTTGTTTTACATCTTCATAATATGAAAAATCAGGTGGTTGTTCACCAGGAGGTACATTAACTTCTACTTCTAAACAAGTACCATCCATCCATCGAGTAAAGGATTTGGCTGAATTAATTAAATTATGTACTGCTCGACGTAAGAATTTGGTAATATAATTTAAGTCCGGTGATAAAATAAAATCGGGAGCAGCATATGATGCTTTTACCCGACATAATGGAGCACGTTTATATGGAGCTACACCACTTCCGACGGGAGGAGACACCGCATTTAATAATGCTTCAAATGTCGCCATGGATGATAAAATCATATGTGTAATGGCATTATAAAAACGACGTTCCCAATAACGATAAAATTCTGCTAATGCTGGGGATGCACAAGTATCCGTACCGGCAATAATACCTTCAATTTGTTGCATAACCGGTTTAATACTTTTATGTTTACGTACTAAGGTATCTAATCGTGCGGCACGTTGACGATCAATAATATCGACAACTTCACTAACATCTAAACCTTCACGACCATCAAACTCAGAAGCATCTAATAATAACGAAGTTTCAATAGTATTAACTGCATCTTCTAACATACCACATGATTTACGTACTTGTGATAAAACTGAATCAAAATCTTGTAATGCTGTGCCAACATCGGCGATATATGCACTAACGTGTAACGAATTCCAATTTAAAGGAGTAAAACCAGGACGTAATGCAATACGTAAACGAGCTAATTGTACTTGTAATAAATTTGCTTCTACCGGAGTTAATGCTGATAATGCACCATGGTAACGATCTAACATTGCTTGAAGACGAGCTGTATAATCATTTAAACTATCTTCTTGTAATGCAGCAGACATGGCCGCTTCTGGGACTGCATAACCCATACGATCTAATAATTTTGCTTCCCGAATTAAAGTTAATAATGTACGAGAAAGATTTACATGGTACGGAGGAGGTGGAATACGAGTAGCTTCTTTATCACTTGCTAATGCAGGGAAAGCCGCAACAGCAGCCGCGGTAGCTGCAGCAGCACGTCGTAAACTTTTGACGGTTTTAGGATCCATTTCACTAACTACATCGTGTTCCGGTTTAGGATCTTTACTGGCATTACCGGTATGTTCTCCATCTTTATGTTCATGATCATGTTTCTTTTCGGTAGCTTTTTTGGTATCACTTTCCATCATGGCTAAAATACTAGCTGCTGATAAAGGATCTTTTAATAAACCGGGACCTAATATCGGTTGACGTAATAATTCTGCAGCAGATTTTTTGGCTTCTTCACACCAAGCTGTATATAAATTTTTAATATATGCATCAACAGATCGTGCGAATGTTAAATATTCAGCTTTTAATGCTTGACCATTTTCCGAAACAAATAAAGCAGGTACCGTACGGAATTTTACGATAGGACGTTTTTGACGTAAATATAAAGCATTAGCCCAGGCAATTGCTCCGGCAACGGGTGGACTATTTTTAGTTAATGGAGGATTTTCTTTTTGTGCTTCAAATAATGCCGCGGCGGCTGCTAATTCACCCCGAGCTTTATTTATAATATTGGACATATTCGCTTCCATTAATGCACGAATCGAATCTCGCATTTCCATTTTTTCAAATTTGGCTAATAAATCAAATGCTCCTTCGGCGGAACGTAAATGTGCAAAAGCTGATTGAATAAATGCTTCGGTACGACGATCAATTTCGGCAACTTTTTCATCAAATGTTGCAATTTCACTACGCCATTTAGAATGTTTAGCTTTATCATATACACTATAATGTAAACGTGTAAGAGGTGTAGTTAAACGATTCACAAGTTTTGTAATGGTTGTTAAAGCGGCAGGATCATTGGTAATAGCTTTTAATTCATTACCACGGAAAAATTTTGCATATTCACTGGTTACTGTAACAATACGTAATAAATCATTAATAATTGCGGACATATGATCAGTACGTTCAAATAATACACGACGATCAAATTCCCAACGATGATCAGTACTACGTTCAATACGTTCACGAACTGCTAAATAAGTATTACGCCAACCATCTAAAACCGCACAAGCAGATGTCATTGTAGTAATGGCTTCCGCAGGATCGGTACGAGCTAAGCGTAATATATATTTAACATTTACTTCACTCGCAACTTTATCGGCTAATTCATTAACAATACGTTTCATTAATGGTAACATAGTATCATCGGTATTATAATGACGAGATATTGTCCATACCATACGTAAACCATTTAATAATGAAGGTAAAGTATCTGCCACGGTATTTAAACTACCGGTACTTAAATTTTTAAAATGTCGTTCTAAGGTATTTAAAAATTTTACATTATCACGAGCTTCAACGGTAGCATGACTTAATAACGTAAAATTACCTTTAAAAACTTCTAATGATGGTTCACGAGCAATTTCTAATACATTAATTAATGTTTTTACGGTAGGTTGTTGTAAAGCATCATAAACGGTCGATAAACGAGCATTACGTCCACGCCAAAATTCCACTTCTTGTAAGGGACGTGAACCTTTATCATTTTCTGTTACTGGTGCACATACTGTAGCAATAGTAATATTCCATGATTCCATAGCTTCAATAATTTTGGCAATAATATCTTGATCTTCTGAAGCTGCTTCTGGATCTTGAACGGTAATATTTGGTAAAGTAATACGAATATCGGATGATAATTGTTGAATAGTTTGGGATACAATAATGGAAAAACGTCCTAATGCACTTTTAAATTCACCACGTACACTATCCGCAACTCCAACTAAATCTTTATCTTCAGAATCTGGAGCAGGAAATTGACGATGAACATTAGCATTATTTCCACCTAATGTGGTAGCCATACCATTTTGGGATGTGGTAAGAACGGATCCGGAGGATGATACATTTTGTTTTAAAGTACGACCTTTACCTAAAGTAGCACCATTTAAACCACCAACACCAGGAGTACCATTAGCTGTGGTAGGAGGACTACCTAATGATTGAGATTGATCATCTTCACGATTTTCTCCATCGATATTATTATTTCCATCATTATTATCATTACTACCTCCTTTACCACCTAATTGAGGTTCTAAACAAGGAGTATAAACAAATCGTAATAATGCTTCAATACTATTTAACATATCCGGTGCAATACTACCATATTCGATAACATCTGCCATATATTCATTGACATCCCCAGGAGGAGATAATGCTCCATCTTTGGTTTTAACAAAATAAACAGCTGTAACACCAAAAACACCTTGAGGTAATGTACCAATCGATGCTTGAAGTAAGGTTTTCACGGTAACAACCCGTTCAATAATTTCTTCTTCAATAATACGAAATTTTGGTTGTTCTACTTCCGCTGGAGGTTCTTCATCTTTCTTTTCTTCAGTAACGGATGCATCTTCATTAGATACAGCTTCGGGTGCGGGTGCATCAGTGGTCGTTGATACTTCGCCTTCCGGATTGACTCCTTCAGCTGCTTCTTTTTCTTTACTTTCTTGAATTGCGGTATCATTTATTTCGGTAACCGTTGGTATATCAGTTGCTTCAGTAGTAGGAGGTACTACCGTATTTTCATTATTATTACTATTATCAGTAATTATTGTTTGTTGTTCAATTGGTACTTCACGTTTTCGTTTAGTTTTAATTTCGTTAACTTCTTCTGTTTTTAATGTATAGATTAATAATGCTGTACCTTTATTTGTTAATGATCCAAGAAAATCATCAACTGCATTACCATTATGTTTCCCTTTACTATGATCATTCATACAAATATCCCATTCATTAGTCGAAAAATTTAAATAATTTTCGGCTACTTCTTTTATCCAAGTGTCCACCATTTTACGAGCTTTTTTCGTTTACCAATACAAAAGGGATAAGAGTATTTTATTATCTAAACAACAGAAAAATGGATATAGATTAGGTGATATAGTAAAATTAATAATTAACTAGATATTACTATAGTAATTATTTATTAATTTCCCTAAATTACTAATATTCTTCTGGTTAGGTTTCCTTGTAACGATAAAAAAAAAGTGACTTGGGATAAGTTTTGACTCCAGAACCAACGAAAGGAAATAAAACAATGAAAAATATTTAGTAAATAAATACTTTTGACTATACTATAACCTCTCGTTTATTCTTTAGAATAAACTTAATATTAATATATAATATAATAT
>Ga0255284_1000042_pt1 | contig 13515 bp, 21 predicted proteins | sample AtltaT_44_FD_183711 | JGI IMG/M metagenome (GOLD analysis project Ga0255284, IMG submission 183711) | Metatranscriptome of freshwater microbial communities from Altamaha River, Georgia, United States - Atl_Atlam_RepB_8d (Metagenome... | ecosystem: Environmental > Aquatic > Freshwater > River...
CTGTCGTCTCAGCCATTTAGAACTCCAACCCGCCTTCGCGGGCTCCGTCGGCCACCGCCTTCACGCGGCCGTGATACTGGTAACCCCCGCGGTCGAACACGACCTTCGTGATCCCCGCCGCCTTCGCCTGCTCGGCGATGCGCTTCCCCACCGCGGTCGACCGCTCGGTCTTCTTCCCGGTGAGCCCCGCATCGGTCACCGTCAGGAGCGTGTGCTGACGCACATCGTCCACCAACTGCGCCGACATATGCTTGAGCGAACGGAAGACCACGAGCCGCGGCCGCTCGGCCGTCCCCGCCACCTTCGCCCGCACTCGGATGTGACGCCGGGCGCGCAACCCCGCCCGCGTCTTCGGTACACGCTTCCCCGGCATTACTTACCTCCCGCCTTACCGGCCTTCCGCCGGATGATCTCACCCGCATACTTGATCCCCTTGCCCTTGTACGGCTCGGGGGGACGCAGCAGACGGATCTCCGCCGCGACCTGACCGACCTTCTCCTTGTCCACGCCCTCGATCACCACCTGCGTGGGCTGCGGCGCGGAGAGCTTGATCCCCGCCGGCGCCTTGTACTGGATCTGGTGCGAGAAGCCCAACGCGAGCTGCAAGCCGAACGGCTTCGCCTCCGCCTTGAACCCGACGCCCGTGATCTCGAGCTGCTTCGCATAGCCCTTCGAGACCCCTTCCACCATGTTGGCGATCAGGGTGCGCGAGAGCCCGTGCAGCGACTTGTGCATCGGCTCATCCGACGGGCGCGAGACCGTGAGGGTGCTCCCCTCGACCTGGACCGTGAGCTCGGGATTGATCGTCCGCGAGAGCTCCCCCTTGGGGCCCTTCACGTGGACCGTGTTCCCCTGCAGCGTGACCGTGACACCGGCCGGGATCGTCACCGGCAACTTTCCGATACGTGACATGTGGGGGGCTCCTTACCAGACGTAGGCGAGGAGTTCACCACCGGTCCGCGCGGAACGCGCCTGCCGGTCGGTCATGAGCCCCTGCGAGGTGCTCAGGATCGCGACGCCCAGCCCGTTGCGCACGCGCGGGATCTCCCCCGCGCCGACGTAGCGCCGGAGGCCCGGTGACGAGACGCGCTGCAGCTCACGGATCACCGGGGTGCCCCCGGCGTACTTGAGCGCCACACGGAGGACCTTCTTGCCCTCCTCGGTCTCGACGGTCTTGTAGTCCGCGATGAAGTTCGACTCCTTGAGGAGCCGAGCGATCTCGGTCTTCAGCTTGGAGGCCGGGATGTCCACGCGGCGATGCTTCGAGGCGACAGCATTGCGGATCCGCGTGAGCATATCGGCGATCGGGTCGGTCATGCTCATGGTACGTCTCGTGCTCCTCTGGTTTCCGGCATCCACCGGACCTGGAAGGATGGGCGGGGGGTGGTTCCCGGCGCAGAGGGCGACCGGGCCTGCTCCCCTGGGGGTCCTGCTACCAGCTCGCCTTGCGGACGCCGGGGATCAACCCCTGCAGCGCCATCTCGCGGAAGGCGATACGGCTCAACCCGAAGGTCGAGATGTAGGCGCGGCTGCGGCCGGTCATCTGGCAGCGGTTCCGCACCCGGGCCTTGGCCGAGTTGCGCGGCAGCTTCTGCAACGCGACCTGGGCGGCCCGCTTCTCCTCATCCGAGGCCTTCGGGCTCCGGACGGTGTCGGCGAGCGCCTGCCGCTTGGCGGCGTGCTTCGCCGCGAGCTGCTTGCGCCGCTCGTTCTTCTCGATGGTGCTCTTCTTGGCCATGGTCTCCTCAGCCCTGCACGACGATCGGCTTGTCATCACCACGGAACGGCATCCCGAGCTCGCGCAGCAGCGCGAAGGCGATGTCGTCCCGGTCGGTCGTGGTGACGAAGGTGATGTCCATCCCGTGGATCTGCTCCACGAGATCGTAGTTGATCTCCGGGAAGATCATCTGCTCCTTGACGCCCAGGCTGTAGTTGCCCCGGCCGTCGAAGGAGCGGGTGTTCAGCCCGCGGAAGTCGCGGATGCGCGGGATCGCCGTCGAGATGAAGCGATCGAGGAACTCCCACATGCGGGCCCCGCGCAGCGTCACCGCCACGCCGATCTCCTGCCCCTCACGCTGCCCGAAGTTCGCGATCGACTTCTTCGCCTTGGTGCGCATCGGCTTCTGCCCGGTGATCGTCGCCACCTCGTCGACGATCGCGTCGAGCACCTTGGGCTGCTTGATCGCCTCGCCCATACCGACGTTGAGCGTGATCTTCTCGAGCGTGGGGACCTGGTGGGGGTTGCTGAGGCCGAACTGCTGCATCAGCCGCGCCCGGACGGTCTTCACGTAATAGGTGTGGAGGCGCGGCGTCGGCGCCGGCTGCCCGGCCCCCGCATGCTCCTTCGGGAGCATCGAGGCGCGCTTCTCGCCCGCCCCGGCCCCGCCCTTCTTCTGGCCCTGCTGCTTCGTGGTCGCCATGTCTCAGTCCTCGGTCAGCGGCGGGCGGGGATCGCTTCCCCGCTCTTGGCGCTGACGCGCTCCTTCGTACCGTCAGAGTCCACCCGGGTGCGGACGCGCACCGGCTTCCCCGACTTCGGATCCAACAGCATCACGTTCGACACGGCCACCGGCGCCGGCATCTCGATGATGCCCGACTGCTCCTCGGCCGTGCGCGCCCGCCGATGCTTCTTCACGATGTTGATTCCCTCGATCGTCACACGCCCCGTCTTGAGATGGACGCGGATGACCTTCCCTTCCTTCCCCTTGTCGTCCCCGCGCATCACGCGCACGGTGTCGCCGCGGGTGATGTGCATGGCGGCGCGCGCGGCGTTCCGGGCATGCCGCGTGACGTTCTTCTGGCCGCGCGTCTTACGGTAGGTCAGGATGCGCATGTCAGAGCACCTCGGGGGCGAGGGAGACGATCTTCATGTACCGCTTCTCGCGCAGCTCGCGCGCCACGGGACCGAAGATACGGGTCGCCCGCGGCTCGCCCTTGTCATCGATGATGACGACGGCGTTCTCGTCGAAGCGGATGTAGCTGCCGTCCTTCCGGCGCGTCTCCTTGACGGTCCGGACGACGACCGCCTTGGCCACGTCGGACTTCTTGACGGTGCCGTTCGGCAACGCGTCCTTCACCGCCACGACGACCTTGTCGCCGAGGCCAGCGTAGCGGCGGCGCGTGCCGCCGAGGACGCGGATCACGAGGGCCTTCTTGGCCCCCGAGTTGTCCGCGACCTTCACCACGGATTCCTGTTGGATCATCGGTCAGTTCCTCAGCGCGCGCGTTCGACGATCTCGAGCAACCGCCACCGCTTGTCCTTCGACAGCGGGCGGGTCTCGACGATGCGGACGGTGTCGCCGACCTTCGCCGAGTTCTGCTCGTCGTGCGCCTTCAGGCGCTTGGTCCGCGTCACCATCTTCCCGTACACCGGGTGCGGCACGCGACGTTCGATCGCGACCACGACGGTCTTGTCCATCTTGTCGCTCACCACGAGCCCCTGGCGCGTCTTGCGGGCCGGGCGGGCGGGGGCGGCGGTCTTCACGGTCTCTGCCATCAGTTCTCCTCGCGCGCGGTCAGCGCGCGGCCTCCGTCATCTGCCGGAGCACGGTCTGCAGCCGGGCGATGTCGCGCCGGATGGTGCGCAGCCGGAGCGGATTGCTCAGCGGCTCGGTCGCGCTGCGGAAGCGCAGATTGAAACGCTCCCGCTCCAGCTCCGCCACGCGCGCCTCGATCTCGCTGGCGGTCAGTTTGCGGATCTCCTCAGCCTTCATCGCTCGACGCCTCCTCACGGGCCACGAACTTCGTCTTGACGCCGAGCTTCGCCGAGGCGAGCGCCAGCGCCTTCTGGGCGATCTCCTTGGAGACGCCCTCGATCTCGAACAACACCCGGCCCGGCTTCACCACCGCCACCCAGAGCTCGGGCGATCCCTTGCCCTTGCCCATGCGGGTCTCGGCCGGCTTCTTCGTGACCGGCTTGTCGGGGAAGATCCGGATCCAGACCTTGCCGCCGCGCTTGATGTGACGCGTGAGCGCCACGCGGCTGGCCTCGATCTGCCGGGCCGTCACCCACCCCGGCTCCAGGGCCTGGAGGCCGAAGGTCCCGAACGCCACGGTCGCGCCACGCGTGGCCAACCCGGTCGTCCGACCCTTGAACATCTTGCGGAACTTGACGCGCTTCGGTGCGAGCATCGGTCAGGTCTCCTTACGCGTCCGAGGAGTACGTGTTGCCACGCCGCCCCTCGACGATCTCGCCCTTGAAGATCCAGACCTTCACACCGATGGTGCCGAAGGTGGTCTTCGCCGTCGAGGTCGCATAGTCGATGTCGGCGCGGAGGGTGTGGAGCGGCACGCGCCCCTCGTGATAGCCCTCCACCCGCGCGATCTCGGCCCCGCCCAAGCGGCCCGAGCACTTCACCTTGATCCCCTCGGCGCCCATCCGCATCGCCGCCTGGACCGCCTTCTTCATGGCCCGACGGAACGAGATGCGCTGCGCGAGCTGGGCGGCGATGTTGTCCGCGACGAGCTGCGCCTCGATCTCCGGGCGCTTGATCTCCTCGACGTTGACCCCGACCTCCTTGCCCGTCAGCTGCTGGAGCTCGGTCTTGAGCTCCTCGACCGCCTGGCCCTTCTTGCCGATCACGACGCCCGGACGCCCGGTGTGAATCGTCACCACGACCTTGCCCGGCTTGCGTTCGATCGTGACGTCCGCGATCGCCGCGCCGCCGAGGCGCGCCTTGAGGTACTTCCGGAGGAGTGCGTCCTCCTTCAGCAGCGTCGGGATCTCCTTGGTGGCGAACCACGTGGAGCGCCAGTCCCGCGACACCCCGAGGCGGAAGCCGATCGGATTGGTCTTCTGTCCCATTATCGCCCTTCCTTCTCGGCCACGACGATCTCGACGTGGCTGGTTCGCTTGAGGACCGGCGTCGCCCGGCCCATGGCCGCCGGCGTCCACCGCTTGAGCTTCGGTCCCTCGTTCACGATCGCGTGCTTCACATACAGCGCATCGACGTCGAGCGAGGTGTTCGCCGAGCGGGCCGCCTGCTCGGCATTCGCCACGGCCGACGCCAAGACCTTCGAGATCTGCGTCGCCGCATGCTTCTTGGAGAACTTCAGCATCGCCAACGCGTCATTGACGCCCAAGCCACGGATCTGGTCGATGACCAGCCGCATCTTGTAGGGCGACTGCCGCGTGGTGCGCTGGATCGCGCGCGCTTCCGTCATCTCACTTCCCTCCCTTCGCGGCCGGGGCCGCGGCCGCCGGCGCCGCCTTCTTGTCCGTCTTGTTGTTGCCGCTGTGGCCACGGAAGAGGCGCGTCGGGGCGAACTCGCCGAGCTTGTGCCCGACCATGTTCTCCGTGACGTACACCGGGATGAACTTGTTCCCGTTGTGCACCGCGAAGGTGTGCCCCACGAACTCCGGGATCACCGTGCTCGCGCGCGACCAGGTCTTGACGACCTTCTTCTCGTTCTTGGCGTTCATCTGGAGCACCCGCTTGAGGAGCGCTTCCTGGATGAACGGGCCCTTCTTGATGGAACGTGACATGTCTGGATTCCTCGATCAGCTCTGGGTGGCCTTGCCGCGCTTCCGGCCACGGACGATCAGACGCTGCGACGCCTTCTTGGTGTTGCGCGTCTTGACGCCCTCCTTCTTGCCCCACGGGCTCACCACGTTGCGGCCGCCGCGCGTGCGGCCACCGTGCGGGTGATCCACCGGGTTCATCACCTCACCGCGGACCTTCGGGCGACGCCCCATCCAGCGCGTCTTGCCCGCCTTGCCCCACGAGATCAGCTCGTGCTCGGCGTTGCCGACCTCGCCGATCGTGGCGAGGCAGTCGCCGTGCACCATGCGCATCTCGGTCGAGGCCATCCGGAGGGTCACATACTCCCCCTCCTTCGCGACGACCTGGACGCTCGTGCCGGCCGACCGGGCCATCTGCCCGCCCTTCCCCGGCTTGAGCTCGACGTTGTGCACCGCGGTGCCGAGCGGCACCTCCCGGAGCGGGAGCGCGTTGCCCGTGCGGATGTCGGCGCCCTTCCCGCTCACCACGGTGTCGCCGACGGCGAGCCCCTTGGGATGCAGGATGTAGCGCTTCTCCCCGTCCCCGTACACCACGAGCGCGATGCGCGCGGAGCGGTTCGGGTCGTACTCGATGTGCTCGACCGTCGCGACCTGGCCGAACTTGTTCCGCTTGAAGTCGATGAGGCGGTACTTGCGCTTGTGGCCACCGCCCAGGCGCCGCATCGAGATGTGACCGTGATTGTCGCGCCCACCGCTCTTCTTGAGCGGCTCGGTCAGCGACTTCTCCGGCGTGGAGCGGGTGATGACGTCGTTGTCCGACACGGAACGGAACCGCGTCGCGGCGCTCACCGGCTTGAATTGACGGATACCCATGGTGATCAGCCCTCGAAGATCTCGATCGTGTCGCCCGCCTTGAGCGTCACGATGGCCTTCTTCCAGCGTGGACGCAGCCCCGCGCTCCCCCCGACCCGCCGGGGCTTGCCGCGCTGCTGCGAGGTCCAGACGCCCGTGACCGTCACCCCGAACAGCGACTCGATCGCCGCCTTGATGGTGGTCTTGGTGGCATCCGGGTGGACTTCGAACGTGTACTCACCACGGTCCTGATACGCGGCCGAGGTCTTCTCGGTCACGAGCGGACGGACGATGGTGCGGATCATGGTCGGCATCGGTTACTGCCCCTTCTTCTTGGCGGCCTTCTTGGCCGGCGCCTTCTTCGCCGCCGCCTTGGCCACCGGCTTCGCGGCCGCCTTCGCCGCGGCCTGCTTCGCCGGCGCCTTCTTGGCCGGCGCCGCCTTCGCACCCTTCGCCTCGGCCTTCGGCGCCTTCGCCTTGGCCGGGGCCTTCTTGACCTTCACCGGCGCCGCCGACTCCGTCACCGGCGCGAGCGACTGCCCGATCGCCCCCGCCTCGACGAGCACCACATCCGACCAGACCACGTCATACGTGGTCACGTCGCTGTAGGCCGAGATGCGGACGTTCGGGATGTTGCGGCCGCTGAGGTACACCATCGGCTGATGGCCGTCGGTGAGGATCAGGACCTTGCGCCCGAGGAGCTCGAGGCGCGCGAGGAGCTGCGCGACCTGCGTCGTCTTGGGCTTCTCGAAGGCGAAGCGGTCGATGACGAGGAGCGCCCCCTCACGGGCCCGCGCGTTGAGCGCGCTCTTGCGCGCCAGCGTCTTCACGCCCTTCGGCAGCGTCTGCTCGTAGCTGCGCGGCTGCGGCCCGAAGACCGTGCCACCGCCCACGAAGTGCGGGGCGCGGGTCGAGCCCTGACGGGCGCGGCCGGTCCCCTTCTGCTTCCACGGCTTCTGGTTGCCACCCACCACCCAGCGGCGGGTCTTGGTCGCATGCGTGCCCTGGCGCTGGTTGGCGAGGTACGCCTTCACCGCCTGGTGCATGACCGGCAGGTTGACGGTGCCGTCGAACGTCGCCCCCGGCAGCGCCACGCGATCGCGCGGGGTGCCGAGCGCCGTGTAGGCCGCCGCCTCGAAGTTGGTCGTCTCGGACATCGGTTAACCCTGCTTGCGGACGAGGACGATCCCGTTGGTCGGGCCGGCGACGCTACCGCGGATGTAGATCAGATTGCGCTCGGCGTCGACCTTCTCGACGCGGAGGTTGGCCTGCGTGTGACGCGCGGCGCCGTAGTGGCCCGGCATCTTCTTCCCCTTGATGACGCGCGAGGGATCGGTGCCCGGTCCGACCGAACCCGGCCGGCGGTGCTTGGTATTGCCGTGGGTGTTCGGCCCACCACCGATGCCATAGCGCTTCACCACGCCCTGGAACCCACGCCCCTTCGACGTGCCGGTCACCTTCACGATCTCCCCGACGGTGAAGATGTCGACCTTCACGACGTCGCCGACCGCGTAGGTCGGCACCGGGGCGTCCTTCCCGGGCGCATCATCGAGACGGAAGGAGCGGAGCACCGCCGGCGCGGCCTCGAGGCCCGCCTTCTTCGCGTGCCCGAGCTCCGCCTTGGTCGCGCGACGCCCCTTCGGCGTGCGCTCCCCCTGCTTCGACTCGCGCGCGGTCCGCTGCGCGCCATAGCCGAGCTCCACCGAGGCGAACCCCGCCTGCTCCGGCGTCACGACCTTCGTGACGGGATTCGGCGTGGCCTCCACCACGGTGCAGGGGATCTGCATCCCCGCCTCGTCGAAGATCTGGGTCATCCCCAGCTTCTTTCCGATGATTCCGATCATTGCACTCTCACTTGGTTCGTCACGGCCCAGGCTCGCGGGATGCGGTGCCCGTTGCGACCGGAGGACTCACAGGGACAGGTCTCAGGGGGGCGGTGTCAGGGGTCAGCGGTCGCTGGTCCTGTCACCTGTTCCCTGACACCTGATCCCTGCCCTATTCCACCTTGATCTCGACGTCCACGCCCGCCGGGAGGTCGAGCTTCGTCAGCGCGTCCACCGTCTGGGCCCGGGAATCGAGGATGTCGATCACCCGCTTGTGCGTCTTGAGTTCGAACTGCTCACGCGACTTCTTGTCGACGTGCGGCGACCGGAGCACGGTCCACCGCTGCGTCTTCGTGGGGAGCGGGATCGGCCCGGAGACCTGCGCCCCCGTCTTCTCCGCGGTCCGCACGATGTCCGCCGAGGCCTGGTCGATCACGGCGTGATCGAATGCCTTGAGACGGATGCGAATACGTCCAGCCATGGGATCTCCACTGGAGGCGGGGACCGGCGGCGCTCGCCGCCGGTCCGCCTCCCGTTCTTGGTTAGGCGAGGATCTTGGTCACCACGCCCGCACCGACGGTGCGGCCGCCCTCACGGATAGCGAAGCGGAGCTGCTCCTCCATCGCGATCGGGATGATGAGCTCGATCGTCATCTGCACGTTGTCGCCCGGCATCACCATCTCGGTCCCCGCGGGGAGCTCGATCGCACCGGTCACGTCGGTCGTGCGGAAGTAGAACTGCGGGCGGTAGCCCTTGAAGAACGGCGTGTGGCGGCCCCCCTCCTCCTTCGTGAGGACGTACACCTCGGCCTGGAACTTCGTGTGCGGCTTGATCGAGCCGGGCTTGGCGAGCACCATGCCGCGCTCGATGTCCTTCTTGTCGATGCCGCGGAGCAGGAGCCCCACGTTGTCGCCGGCGAAGCCCTCGTCGAGGAGCTTGCGGAACATCTCGACGCCCGTGACGATCGTCTTCTTGTCGGAGTTGTAGCCCACGAACTCGAGCTCCTCACCGACCTTGCACTTGCCGCGCTCGATACGGCCGGTCGCGACGGTGCCGCGGCCGGTGATCGAGAAGACGTCCTCGACCGGGAGGAGGAACGGCTTGTCCACCTCGCGGACCGGCTCCGGGATGTAGGTGTCGAGCGCGTCGTAGAGCTCCTGGATCTTGTCGATCCACTTCTGATCGCCCTCGATCGCGCGGACCGCGGCGCCACGGATCACCGGGGCGTTGTCGCCGTCGTAGCCGTACTTCGAGAGCAGCTCGCGGACCTCGAGCTCGACGAGGTCGAGGAGCTCGGCGTCCTCGACGAGGTCGCACTTGTTGAGGAAGACCACGATGCGGGGCACGTTCACCTGGCGGGCCAGGAGGATGTGCTCACGGGTCTGCGGCATCGGGCCGTCGACGGCCGACACCACGAGGATCGCGCCGTCCATCTGCGCGGCCCCCGTGATCATGTTCTTCACGTAGTCGGCGTGCCCGGGGCAGTCGACGTGCGCGTAGTGACGGTTCGCGGTCTCGTACTCGACGTGCGAGGTCGCGATCGTGAGGATCTTGGTGGCATCGCGACGCCCCTGCGACTCGGACGCCTTCGCGACCTCGTCATAGGCGACGTACTTGGTGCCGAACCCCTTGTCCGCCGAGATCTTGGTCAGGGCGGCCGTGGTGGTGGTCTTGCCGTGGTCGACGTGGCCGATGGTGCCCACGTTCACGTGCGGCTTGGTCCGCTCGAACTTTGCCTTGGCCATGGTGATGCGTCCTGAAAGAAAGGGTACTGGTGATGAACTGCGAGGGAACGATCGAACTGCCTCCAACGAACCTTACGTCTGCGTCACTTCTGCTTCGAGATGATCTCCTCGGCCTTCGCCTTGGGGACCTCCTCATAGTGCGAGAACTCCATCGAGTACACGGCGCGCCCCTGCGTCATCGAGCGGAGCCGCGTGGAATAGCCGAACATCTCAGAGAGCGGGACGGTGGCGCCGATCACCTGCGCCTCGCCGCGCTGCGTCATCCCCCCGATCTTGCCGCGCCGTGACGAGACGTCGCCGAGCACGTCGCCCATGAACTGGTCGGGGCTCACGACCTCGACCTTCATCATCGGCTCGAGGATGACGGCCTGCGCGCTGCGCGCCGCCTCCTTGATGGCCATCGACCCCGCGATCTTGAACGCCATCTCGCTCGAGTCGACGTCGTGGTACGACCCGAAGACGAGCTCGACCTTCACGTCGACCATCGGGTAGCCGGCGAGCACGCCGTTCTCGAGCGCCTCGCGGATCCCCTCCTCGACCGGCTTGATGTACTCACGCGGGATCACGCCGCCCGTGATCTTGTCCTCGAAGACGTAGCCCTGGCCCGGCTCCGCCGGCATCGCGTTGATGACGACATGGCCGTACTGGCCCTTGCCGCCCGACTGGCGGATGAACTTCCCCTCCACCTTGTCGACGCGCTTCTTGATCGTCTCACGGTAGGCGACCTGTGGCCGCCCGACGTTCGCCTCGACCTTGAATTCGCGCATCATGCGGTCGACGATGATCTCGAGGTGGAGCTCGCCCATCCCGGAGATGATCGTCTGGCCCGTCTCGGCATCGGTGTGCACGCGGAAGGTCGGATCCTCCTCCGCGAGCTTGTTGAGCGCGATGCCCATCTTGTCCTGGTCGGCCTTGGTCTTCGGCTCGACGGCGACGTCGATGACGGGCGTCGGGAACTTCATCGCCTCGAGGATGATCGGCTTGTCCTCGTCCGAGAGCGTGTCGCCGGTCCGCGTGTCCTTGAGGCCGATGGCGGCGGCGATGTCCCCGGCGCGCACCTCCTCGATCTCATCACGCTTGTTGGCGTGCATCTGGAGGAGGCGCCCGATGCGCTCGCGCTTGTCCTTCGTCGAGTTGTAGACGTGCGACCCCGCCTTGAGGACGCCGGAGTACACGCGGAAGAAGGTCAGGCGGCCGACGAACGGGTCGGTCGCGACCTTGAACGCGAGCGCGGCGAACGGCGCATCGTCGGCGACGGCGCGCGTGTCGGGGGTCGCATCATGATGCGGGGCATGCCCCTCGACCGCCGCCACGTCGATGGGCGCCGGGAGGAAGTCGATGACCGCGTCGAGCAACGCCTGCACGCCCTTGTTCTTGAACGAGGCGCCGCAGAGGATCGGGACGAACTGCATCTTGATCGTCGCCGCGCGGATCGCCTGCCGGATCTCCTCGACCGAGAGCTCCTCCCCAGCGAGATACTTCTCCATCAAGGTCTCGTCGTGCTCGACGACCATGTCGACGAGCGCATGGCGGGCCGCCTCGACCGCGTCGTGGAACTCCGCCGGGACGTCGGTGACCGTGAAGGTCTTGCCGAGGGTCGCGTTGTCGAAGATGTACTGCTTGCGCTCGATGATGTCGATGTGCCCGGTGAAGAGCTCCCCCGAGCCCACCGGGAGCTGGATCGGCAGCGCCTGCTTGGTGAGGCGGTCGCGGATCATCTCGACGCAGCGCTCGAAGTTGGCACCGACGCGGTCCATCTTGTTCGAGAAGATCATGCGCGGGACCTTGTACCGGTCCGCCTGGCGCCACACCGTCTCGGTCTGCGGCTCCACGCCGGCCACCGAGTCGAGCAGGGCCACCGCGCCGTCGAGCACGCGCAGCGAGCGCTCCACCTCGACGGTGAAGTCGACGTGCCCCGGGGTGTCGATGATGTTGATCCGATACTCCGGCCCCTCGCCCTTCGAATCCGACTGGCCATGCCGCATCCAGAAGCAGGTCGTCGCGGCCGACGTGATCGTGATGCCGCGCTCCTGCTCCTGCTCCATCCAGTCCATCGTGGCCGCGCCGTCATGGACCTCGCCGATCTTGTGCGACTTCCCCGTGTAATAGAGGATGCGCTCCGTCGTCGTGGTCTTGCCGGCATCGATGTGGGCCATGATGCCGATGTTGCGGTAGAACTTCAGGTCGGTCGTGCGAGCCATCGTCTCGAGGATTCGGTCAGGGTCGGTCGGTCGGTGTCGATCTGTGGTCCAGCGCTTCGGTCCAACAAAAACGCGGCTGGACCAGGCGTCCCCCCCCATCCTGCATCCGGGGAACCGGTCTCCATCCGCTCTCGCCGGGTACAGTCACCACTGCGGCATGACTGGGGACCCGCGGCGCGCCGGCCGAACCTTCCGCCCGACGTCAGATTGTCCTGCGAGCTTTTCGGGAACCTCGGCGCCGGGTCACCCCAGCGGGATCGGTCGGGCTGTCCACTCCCCCCGCGCGTCACTCCAACCGACGTTGGCGGGCCCATCTGGCCGGGGCGCAGTTCCCCGGGGTGGCCGTTGTGCGTCCAGCATGGCCACCCTGCTGCGGTACAACGACTTCCGCCGTTCGACCCCAGCCTGATAAAGGTAGCTGGTCCTCACCGGCTGTCAACCGCCGGCGGGATCAGGTTTCAGGGGTCAGGACACAGGTCTCCCTGTTCCCTGACCCCTGTCACCTACCACCGGTAGTGCGCGAACGCCTTGTTGGCCTCGGCCATCTTGTGCGTGTCCTCGCGCTTCTTCATCGCGTTCCCCTCGCCCTTGGCCGCCGCGAGCGTCTCGGCCGCGAGCTTCTCGGCCATCGACTTCTCATTGCGGTCACGCGAGTACGAGATCAACCAGCGCATCGCCAGCGCGGTCCGGCGCTCCGGCCGCACCTCGACGGGGACCTGGTAGGTGGCGCCACCGACGCGGCGGCTCTTCACCTCGACCACGGGCTTGAGGTTCGTGAGGGCCTGCTTGAAGACGTTCACGCCCGGCTGGGCCGCCTTCGCCTCCACGATGTCCATCGCCCCGTAGAAGATCCGCTCGGCGGTGGACTTCTTCCCCTGGTACATCAGCACGTTGATGAACTTGCTGACGGTCTGGCTGTCGTAGCGCGCATCGGGGAGGATGGTGCGCTTCACGGCACTCTTGCGGCGGCTCATTTACTTCTTCCCTCCAGCCGGGGCACCCGCCTTCGGCTTCTTGGTCCCGTACTTGGAGCGGCTCTTGTTGCGCCCGTTGACGCCCGAGGCGTCGAGCTTGCCGCGCACGATGTGATAGCGCACGCCCGGGAGGTCCTTCACACGGCCCCCGCGGATGAGCACGATCGAGTGCTCCTGCAGGTTGTGGCCCTCGCCCGGGATGTAGGCGGTGACTTCGAAGCCATTCACGAGACGGACACGCGCGACCTTGCGCAGCGCCGAATTCGGCTTCTTGGGGGTGGTGGTGTACACGCGGGTGCACACGCCCCGCTTGAACGGGTTCTCCTTCAGAGCCGGCGCCTTGTCCTTCTTGACGACTTCGCGGCGGCTCTGCCGGACGAGCTGGTTGATCGTCGGCATCGTACCTAGGGTTGTTCGACCTTCTGCCTCTACGTGGATCGCCCGGACGGGCGGCACGGA
>Ga0255284_1000053_pt1 | contig 12949 bp, 11 predicted proteins | sample AtltaT_44_FD_183711 | JGI IMG/M metagenome (GOLD analysis project Ga0255284, IMG submission 183711) | Metatranscriptome of freshwater microbial communities from Altamaha River, Georgia, United States - Atl_Atlam_RepB_8d (Metagenome... | ecosystem: Environmental > Aquatic > Freshwater > River...
ATGGAGGTCCAAAATAATTATTTTCTATAATACTAGAAAATGTTAAAATTATACCGTTTCCAAACTTGCCTACAATAATATCAAAATCCCAATTGAAATTTCTATTAGAATTGTCTTTATGAGGAATGTAATAACTAGATGTTTTAAAGTTATGTCTAGTGTCATAAGTTGAAGCATTGAGATGTAAATTAAATCTATAGTCATTTAATTTTAATACTGCTGAATTACTTGTATAGTTTAAATCTTCAGATGTTATAAATACCGCAAATTCATTATTTTGTGGTGGATTATTAGGTCTTACAGTTGTTGTTGTAGTGGTTGTAGTTGTAGTGGTCGTGGTAGTTGTGGTTGTAGCAGTCGTAGTCGTTGGTGCTGTCTTTACATTAATTGGTATATTATGAATAATGTCTTGCAATGAATTGAATATAGAACCGTTTTGCCTAAGTTTTATAGAAGTTTTTACTGTGTCTAGTAAATAAGATCTTAAAATATATCCTAATGTTAATTTAAATGATGGTATTGAAGACACGCCATTAGTTACATCTCTAGAACCAAACGAAAATGTTTCAACAAAATCATTTTGGCCATTATCTATTACTTGTATAATTATTCCAGTAACTGCATTAGAAGCAGACATATTAAAATTATTAGCAAGTACTCCATTTTCATCTAAAAAAGATATATAAATATTATTTGTATTAACAAATGTTTCATATGCTTCTAAACTTAATTGATCATGTTGTGTGCTTGAATTTGCGATTGTAGCTGGATTAGTCATACTAGCTACAATTTGAGAAGCGACAGAACCTGGTCTTAAAACAGTAACTGGTGACCAATCTGGATCACTATTAGATATTTGTGCTGCATTATCTAAAGTCAAAGTAAATGTTAAATATACTATAATATTAGCATTATTCGCAAAAATAGATGGATCTGTTCCTATCCATTCTAATCTTAAAGAATTAGCATCTATAGTATAAGTAGAATTTGTGGATATAGATTTAGAAAATGTTCCACCAGAAGAATTTTTAATTAAAAAATTATTATTAGAAGAAGTAACTGTTAATGTGCCTACTGCTTTTATTGGTGATAAAGGTAATCCAGAATTTGTAAAAGTTAATACTATATTTTCTGAAATAAGAGATTTTCCAGAAGAATCTAAACTAATAGATGTGGGAATTCCAGCTGTTACACGAAGAGTATCTGGGTATACAGCAGTAGGACTTAATGTCGTTGTGGTAGTTGTTGTAGTAGTCGGAGCGGAATTAATAGATTTAATAGGAATCCACTGTTGTGAGTTTGGATTCCAAAAAAATGTAGCATTGCTTGCTGTATTATACCAAAAAGCAGGTCTTTTTCTTTCAACTATTTTTGGTTCATTGGGCTGTCTATATACTAAAGAATCTCTAGAAGGATTAGAAATTCCTGGCAATTCGTTAGGATTAGGCATATGCGTTTCCTGAGAATGATACCCAATTAGAACCGTTATTATCAGTTATCCAAAAATATAATACAGAATTAGTAGTGTCATACCAAACAGCAAAAGAATTGCTTGGTGGATTTGACGGCCTACTAGGCTGTTGATAAAAGTTTACCACAGCTAGTCCTGGAGTTCCAGCAGATCCTTGATAACCTTGAAATCCTTGTGGGCCAGTTGGGCCAGTAGGACCATTTTGGCCAGCTTGACCGGTTGGACCAGTTGGACCAACAGGACCAGATGAACCATTAGATCCTGGAGTTCCTGGAGTTCCATTAGAACCATTAGCACCAAAAATATCACGCAAAGTAAAGGTTCTATTTTTTGAAGATTGTGTAGATTCAAGTATCAAAGTTGTAGAAGATTCATTTATAGGAATATCCCAAACAACTATGTTTTTAGTTCCTGCTAATGGGTCATTATTTTGAGTTGTAGCTACAGTAGAATTTGATCCTGTCGCTGTTCTAATAGCTAATAATTCTGGAGAAGATGTGAAATCAAAGAAGTATCTTTGACCCCTTATAATTGTGATCGGTTCTGTATTACCAAGACCTTGTATTTCAATTAATGAAGAATTATTTGTTACTGTATATAAAGTTCCGCCTCTATCTCCTTGATAACCTTGAAAACCTTGAAAACCTCTTGGGCCAGCAGAGCCAATTAAGCCTTGTCTTCCTTGAGAACCTTGTGACCCAGCACCACCTTGAAAACCTTGAAAACCTTGTGGACCAGTAGAACCATTAGATCCAGCATTACCTTGAAAACCTTGTGATCCTGTAGTTCCAACATTTCCTTGAAAACCTTGCGGACCAGTAGAACCAGAACTTCCAGATAAACCAGTAGAACCTTGAAAACCTTGTGGGCCTGTAGAACCAGATGTTCCAGTAGACCCCTGAAATCCTTGAGGACCAGTAGATCCATTTGTACCATTTGTTCCAGCAGATCCTTGGAAACCTTGACTTCCTTGGTTACCTTGAAAACCTTGATCTCCCTGAAAACCTCTAGATCCAGACGAGCCAACAAGTCCTTGTCTACCCTGAGATCCTTGCGGACCAGTTAAGCCAGTTAATCCTTGAAAACCCTGAAATCCTTGGGGTCCATTAGAACCACCGGTAGCACCAGCTTGTGCAACAGTAGCCCAATATAAAGGATTTAAATCTGGCTGTTTTGGAGAAGAACTAGTACTTGCAAGTATAGCTATATAACTAGTGCCACCATAATAAACTACATCGTTAAGAGAGTAATTAGTAGAAGATGACCAATCACCCTTCCAAGATATACCAGTATTACCTTGGATACCTTGAAAACCTTGAGATCCTTGAGGACCAGCAGCACCTTGAGAACCTTGGGAACCATTATTTCCAGCAGCACCTTGAGAACCTTGAGATCCTTGGGAACCATTATTTCCAGAAGCACCTTGAGAACCTTGAGATCCTTGAGGGCCAGAAGATCCAGCAGCACCTTGACTGCCTTGACTGCCTTGTGAACCATTACTACCGGCAGAACCTTGTGCACCTTGAGAACCAGTAACTCCTACTGGACCTTGAGATCCTTGAGAACCTTGTGATCCAGAAGAACCAGTAGATCCTTGAGATCCTTGTGGACCAGAAGAACCTTGAAAACCTTGAGAACCTTGAGTTCCGGCAGATCCTTGATTTCCTTGAGATCCAGTAGATCCTTGATCTCCTTGAGAGCCTTGAGAACCTTGATTACCAGTAGACCCTTGATTTCCTTGAGATCCTTGTGGTCCAGTAGAACCAGTAAAACCTTGATTGCCTTGACTACCAGAAGAACCTTGTAAACCTTGAGATCCAGTAGAACCCTGTGGTCCAATGACACCAACTACACCCTGAGAACCCTGAGAACCTTGAAAACCTTGAGTACCAGTAGATCCTTGAACACCTTGGACTCCGTTACCACCCTGCAAACCTTGCAAACCCTGAGAGCCTTGTGATCCTTGAGATCCTTGTAAACCTTGAACACCTTGATTGCCTTGAGGACCAGTATAATCGGTAACGGAAATAGATCTTATAATTGCAGGATTAGTTATTGATTGAACAACTATACCGCTAGAAGGAGCATCTAAAGGTATTTCATAAGTAATGATTTGACCTGTACTTCCAGAAGATTCATTATTATTAGAACTAGTTCCAGCAACATTAGTAGTTAAACCATCTCCATTTCTAATAGCTACAAAGTTAGATGTTAATGCGGAAAAATCGAAAAAGAATTTTTGTCCACGACAAACAGTTATTGGATCTGAATTGTTAGAAATGCCTTCAACGGCAAATTGATTACTTACTATAGAAAAAATAAATTTGGTTCCACCACTTATACCTTCAGAACCCTGATATCCTTGTAGACCTTGAGATCCAGCCGAGCCTTGACCTCCTTGACTACCTTGACGACCTTGACTTCCTTGAGAACCTTGTGATCCTTGTGAACCCTGCGTTCCTTGAGATCCTTGCGATCCCTGTGTTCCTTGTGATCCCTGAGATCCCTGACTACCTTGAACACCTTGCGAACCGGTATAACCTCTGTCTCCCTGAGAACCTTGTGATCCTTGAGAACCCTGAGATCCTTGCGAACCTTGTGAACCCTGAGAACCTTGATTACCTTGCGAACCTTGAGATCCAGAAGTTCCAGTTGATCCTTGGGAACCTTGTGATCCTTGAGATCCCTGAAAACCCTGACGACCTTGTGCTCCTTGTGCTCCTTGTGCACCAGTAGCACCGTCTCCAAAAGCTGCCCAATAAGTAGAAGCCGTTTCTGGATTTTGATTAGTAGATGACTGAATGGCTATATAAGTAGATGAATTATATTCAACTATATCGTTTGCAGTATATGATGCAGAAGAAGACCAAGTGCCCTTATAAAGAACACCTATAGAACCAGTATTAATTAACGGCATTTCTTATCCCTCTTTTGCAACAAATTCTTTTCCAGAAGATGCACATATTACACTAACAGCCCCATTTGGAATAAAACCACTTTCAAAACTTAATTGACCACCAGTAAGAACTGGGTATGAATTTGTATCTGTAGCAACACCATCTATATTTACATACATAACTGTATCGGACAAATTAACAAATAATAAATAATTTCTTTGTGGTCTTGCAGCAAAAACAGTTTGAGCCACATTGGCTTGAGTTATAGTTCCAGAGCCATCTGTTAAAGTACCAAAAGTTGAAGCGTCTACATAATTAATGCCAAAAGTTTCTTCTATGGCTGGTTGTGGTAAGTCTTGATATATTTTTGCACCACCAAGATAAGTTCCTCTATCAGTACTTTCAACTCCTGGTGGAGTTTGAATATAAGCACCGCCATAAACAAAATTTCCACTACCATCAATCCTATTTAAATCTGCCATTTCTCACCTCATCTAAAATATGAATTTCCACCTTGATTATTTGGATAGTATGTCTGATCACTGTAACCAGCAAATACTCTAAATGGTGCTATGATAGCTGCTCCAGCTATAACGCCACTTCTACCAGTTTGATAGTCTAATTTAGCTTCGTCATAAACGGCACACCAACCTTTTTCAATAAGTTTTAGTCTGCCGTCCATTGATCCACGCAAATCTATAGAAGAACTACCATCTCTAATAGCTATGCCTTGACGAACACTTGTTCTTGCTTCAGATCTTTCAATAATGCAAGCTGCTTTAAAACATACTAAATTTATAAAGTTTTCATCTCTAGATACATTACGAACAGTAGGATCTGGACTTATTGTTAGTCCTTGAATATCAACACTATAGTTTACAGGAAAGTCTATATCTGTAATAACAATTTGTGCAGCAACTGCTAATGTCTGAACTAATCTACCATCAGTATAATTTGGATTTGCTGAAAGATCATCTATCAAAACTCGCAGCAAAGTTGTCATTTCTGACTGCCACAACATAGATAACCTCAAGCAAAAGGAGTAATCTTTATCGTACCAACAAATAAAGTAGAAATATGGTTGTTAGGAAATAAAGCTCTTATTTCAAAAAACCATCTTCCATAACCCATTTGTTGTAATTGATTTTCAGTCAAAACTAACGAAAGTTCTGTTGGAGAAACAACCGTCATATTTACTGAAATATCTCTTACAATAAATATTACACCAGCATTAGTTATATATGTGCTTTCATCTAATGTAAAAGTATCTGTAATCGGAATGTAATTGGAATCTAATATTTTTTGCAAAAAAACATTTTTAATTATAGTTTTATTTAATAAATTTGCCATTTTAGTCGCCAAAAGGTGGAACAATTATCATATTTGCCACCAATAGCGTTAATACATGACCATTATATAAAGTGGCTTTAACTTCATAAGACCAACGACCAGCACCTATAATAGCAAGTTCAGCAGAAGAAAGTTCTAGTCTAAGAACAGTATCATTTATAATAGTGAAGTTTTTAGTAAATGTTTCTTTGCCAGCAATAATAAACTGAACAATAGCACCTGATAAAGTAGGCCATTGAGAAGATGTTAAATCTATAGACCTTCCTTCAGCAGCAAAATAATCATCTATTAATCTTAACTCTATTGGTTCTGTTATGTCTGCTGGAACAGGACTCTGTTGGGTTATAACAGAAACACCACCAGCACCAGCCCTAGTACTTACTTTGACATCTACATATTCTAATTCTTCTGGATTTATAGCTAAAAAACCAATTATTTCAGTTCCAGATTTAAACTTAACGCCACCTCTAAAGTTTTGTGGATAAGCTGAATATGTCCATAAATAATTACCATTTCCTATTTCAACAAAACCTATTGATATAGGTAATGTTATATCTGTTCCATTAGTATCTACTAAAGTGGCTGTTAAATTAGTCAAGCCAATATATCTTTTGCCTAAATCTAAAGATATAGAAGCTTGATAAGACATTAAACAACCTCATAATTTATTTTTTGTTCTGATTCACTTGAAATAGTAGAATCAGAATACACATGACCAAATACAATATATTCATTAAGCATTAAGCTTTCTGAAATTTGTACAATGCCACTGTTTGCTAAAATCTCAAAATTAACTTCTTGCTGGCTCATTTTCTTCCCTTATTTGTCTTTTTAAAGCTTGTATCTCTCTTGTATTTAAAAGAACTTGATTAAGAATTTCAAGGCTTTTATTCTGAGTATTTACTACAGTTTCTATTCCAGCTTCAAGTTTATCTAAAAACTCCAAATGCCTTTCCTGCATTGGTAAAATAACTTTTTCACCCAACCACATGCCTGATTTATATGCACACCATACAAAAAACACTAAAAATGAGAAAGAAACGCCAAATCTTTCAACTAACTGAATAAATTGGTCGCTCATTTGATTATCCTCTTAAGAAGTTGTGCAAATTTATATACACCATTATAGAATACCTTTATTTTTACCTATCTTATCAATTGCATATAAAAACATACCTACAGATTGAGCCACTTCTGGATCAGCAGCAGCTTCTGCATAAATATCATCTATATTTTTATACACCGTCAATTTCTTCTATACTTGTGGCATTTTCAACAGCTTTTCTTCTACTTGCAAACACACTTGACAGTTGTGCCCTAGCAGAACCATACTGTAATAATAATTGTACCATTTCGTTTATAGAAGTAAAACTTATAGCTGTATTATCTAAGGCTATAATTTGAGGTAGTGGCAAATTTAAAGCAGCAGCTTCTTTTGCAAGAGCGAATACGCCAGATATAAGAGCCACATCATTGGCTGATAAACCAAGACTAAATCCTTGATTAGAATTCCAACCTTGAGCAATGGCAGCTTCCCATTCCTCATCAATCTTGGCCAATTTTTCAAGTTTCTTTTCTTGTAGTGGCCATTCACTAATAACTTGTTGTGCAGCTTGTTTTTGCTGGTCTGTGGAAATATCTGGGTCTTTATAAACTATTCCTATAAGTCCATCTTCTTGAAAATAAACATTTTCAATAGGGCAAACTGCCATTACTTTTTCGTTCAAAATTTGCATATTGTTATTCATGTTTCACCTAGCACCACAAAACAATTCCACAATTCACTCCATACCAATTTGCTGTTGATGATGCGTTTTGAATAGGGGTTACATAATGGTAACCAATACTGCTGGTATATCCATGTGTTGAAATAGTTCTTACAACATATCCTGAGATTTGCGAATCAGTATAAGCTGTTCCAAAAAATGATGTTGTAGAATCCAATCCGAAACCAGCTTGAGCAGTTGATCCGGCAGCACCGGTTCCAACAGCCAATACCCCAGTTATTAAAACTGGAGACTCATTAAGTCCATTAATAAAATTAAGTCTGGTAACGCTTGCTCCACCATTCCATTCTCTACTTGCACCACTCCATGCAAAATTAAGTGAAAAAGCGGTAACAAAACCATGCCTTAAAATTCTGTTGTGATTGTTCCATAGGTAACGATTGGCAGCAGAATCTTCAGTTGTAGTTGCAGCAGTTGCCCTAAATGTTCCAAGATACCTTCTGCTTAAATCTGTTGTTTTTACATAAACACCATTTTGAAAAGATATTGCAGAACTTCTTGAAGAAGTAGTACCCCATGCTACTGGAGGGTCTAATGCTAATGTTCCAGAACTTAAATAACCAAATACATCATACAATGTTCCAGAAGATAATCCTGAAAGTGCTAATGTTTTTTCTGTGAAAGAACAATTTACCCAAGAAGAAGATGATGTGTTATATAAACTTATTTTATCACCATTATAAGGTGTGTAGTAGACATTAGATGCTGATGTGACATCAGAAGTTGTTACTGGTGTACCAGATGTTAATGTCAATCTTCCACCTGAAAATAATCCTTGTACTTCCCAACTAGGTGCTGCTGTTCCGTTAGAACGCAAGACCTGACCAGATGTTCCAGCAGCAAGAAATGAAGTCGCTCCTGAACCTGTGTTGTAGGGAATCTGTCCTGCACCACCGCCAAGCAAATTGGTAATTCCGTTTGTCCAGCTTAAGTTTCCGCTACCATCTGTTTTTAAAACATAGTTGTTGGTTCCAGCAGTAGTAGGCAATGTTAATGTGTAATTGGTGGCTATAGTTGCTGGAGATTGCATGGCAACATAATTGCTGCTATCAGCGTCTGCAAATCTTATGTCTGTCTGTGCATTTAGGTAAAGATTTCCGGTGGCATCAAAATAACTGTATACAGTAGTTCCTAGATAATCTCTGAACTCTAGTAATGGGTATGTCTGACCACTTGCACCAAAAATTCCAAAAACACCAAATGCAGCATTATTGCTGTAAAGAGCTAATTGATCATAAGCTGATGAGCCATATGAAAAGGAGGAAGTAGCTGTAAAACCAGCAGAACCATCATTGTATTGAATATCTCCAGTAGAGCCAGCAGCACTTGCACCAGCAGCACTAGTCCAAGATAATGTTCCTGCACCATTAGTTGATAAAACTTGTCCAGATGTTCCATCGGCTGTTGGATAAGATAATCCAGCAGCAACAAGAGTACCAATAGTAGCTTGTCCAGCTATTCCAGCACCACCAGCAACAATTAATGATCCAGTACCAGTAGTTGTACTAGCAGTAGTATCATTGATAGTAGTAGCACCAGTTGGACCGATAGAAAACAGAGTTGCTGTTGTACTATCTTTTAATATAACTAAATTTCCAGTTTGTGATGCAACAGCATTTATCGTTAAAGTATTGTCTGTTGTTACAGTTTCAGTAATCGTTAATCCACTTAAAGTTCCAACACTAGTTATAGAACTAGTATTCATCCAACTTGGTGCTGAAGTTCCATTGCTTTTTAAAATTTGACCACTTGTGCCAGCAGCAAGAAATGATGTAGCACCAGAGCCAGTATTATATGGAAGTTGTCCTGCACCACCGCCAGCAATATTTGTTGCAGATGTAGCATTACCGCTTAATGAAGCAGTTATAGTTCCAGCCGAAAAATTTCCCGAAGCATCTCTTTGTACTACATATGAAGCAGTATTTGTTGAACTGGAATTAATTCCTATTGTTCCAGTTGATGTAATAGTTCCACCAGTAATTGGCGAATTTGTGGCAATCGAAGTTACTGTTCCATTACCTGTACCAGCACCGATAGAAGTTCTAAATGTAGATGCAGACTCTGCTGTAACAGTATTGTCTGCATTAACTTTTAAAAATGTTACTGCTGAAGGATTTGTTAGCGTAAATAAATTACTTCCTACTGTTGTACCACCAAGACTAGTTCTTCCTGTAGCAGCTACTAAATTTGTTGAGCCACCATCCCATTGACGGCGTTCAGAATATGCGGAATCCCAGTTGGTCTGACTTGCCGAAGTTGGTAGTGCATAGCCAGTATCCATCGCAATAGCGATTGTTCCACTAGATGTAATCGGAGAATTTGTAACTTTCATTCCTGTTGGAACAGATACGCCAACAGATGTTACAGTTCCACCTGAAGATGGAGACGAGTTAGTAATTGTAAACGAAGGGTAAGTACCAGTAACCGATATGCCAGTTCCAGCAGTCAATGTTACAGTCTGATCTGGTGAACTATTGGTAATAGTGAAATTTGGATAAGTACCGGAAGTAGAAATTCCTGTTCCAGCAGTCAAAACAACAGTTTGATCTGGTGATGAATTAGTTATCACACCAGTCGTATTATTGTATGAAATACCAGTTCCAGCAGAAAGAGCGGACCTAGCCCTAGTATCTGTGTAATAAAGATTTGAGCCTTCACTTATACTAGATGTTGATCCAGCTACATTTTCCCAAACTTTAGAAGAACTATTGTATTGAATAATATCATTATCAGCTAAAGTTCCACTATTAATGCTGACATTATGTAATTCTTCTAACTCATAACCATTTTGTATATTTACTAATATAGAACCTTGATTAACACTTACATTTACTACAGTTCCAATAAATACAGCATGATCTGGAGCAGTTGGTTTAGTAGTAGTTAAACCACCAGCAGTAGTTGGCGATAACCACAATGTATTTCCAGCAGAAAAGCTAGAAGTGTTTACATTTTCTAAAAGTCCTTGAGCTACAACAAAACCATCAGCATTATGATTTATTGTTTCTGCAACAAGGGCATATGTTTTACTAGAATCAGTCTCTGTATTTGCTTGTGCTAATGCTACTGTTGGTGTGCTACCACTTGCACCGTTTACATAAACAACTTGTTTTGGACTTAATGTAGATCCAGTAGAATTTTTAACTTTAGTTCTAAAATTTAATACTTCTTTAAATTCTAATTCACCAAAACCATCTGTGCTTAAAAACTGTCCACCTATTCCATCAGAAGGTGGTAATGTCCAAATTGTGTTTGCAGAAATTGAATCAGGAGCTTTAAATCCAACATAATTACTTCCATTAGCCACCAACTCTAAAAAACGAAGTTCGCTAGTATTTCCAGCAGAAGAACCATATGGGGCGATGCTTATTTGACCAGAGCTATATGTGAATTCAGCAGTTCCATCAAATGATCCTGCGTTATTATATTGTAATTCTCCAGAACTTCCTCCTGGCGTAACAGTAGCTGGATCGCCTTGAAACCCTTGGTTACCCTGATCACCTTGGAAACCCTGATTACCTTGGTCACCTTGGAACCCTTGGAACCCTTGGTCACCTTGGAAACCCTGATCACCTTGATCACCTTGGAACCCTTGGTTACCCTGATCACCTTGGAAACCCTGATTACCTTGGTCACCTTGGAACCCTTGGAACCCTTGGTCACCTTGGAATCCTTGGTTACCTTGGTCACCTTGGTTACCCTGATCGCCTTGAAACCCTTGGTTACCCTGATAACCTTGGAACCCTTGGTTACCTTGGTCACCTTGGAAACCCTGATTACCTTGGTCACCTTGGAAACCTTGATTACCTTGGTCACCTTGAAACCCTTGGTTACCCTGATCACCTTGGAATCCTTGGTTACCTTGGTCACCTTGGTCACCTTGGAAACCTTGACTACCTTGGTTACCTTGTAATCCTTGATTGCCTTGGAAACCTTGGTTACCAGTATCGCCTTTATCACCAGTTCTAGCGAAAGTTAATAAAACTTCATCTTGATCAGAAAAAGAACCACTACCAGAAAGATAAGAAACATCTATATCAAAATAACTTGGACTAGAATCAGATAAAGAATTTATTGCGTATATAGCAAAAACATTTGGTGAAAACTTTTTAGATATCTTTACATGACCTTTAATAGTACTTGTTGAATCATCTATTGTATTTAAATAGATAGACAAATCTATATTTGCATTGTTTGGATTATCATCAATTAATAAATGTGTTGCAGAAGAAATATCAGAATTATTAAATCTTATATAATTATCGCCTGGATCGCTTATAGATGTATTTAATCCATCAAATTTATACTCAACAGTTACACCGCCGAAATTTCCATCATTACCTTGTGAGCCTTGCGATCCTTGAATTCCTTGTAAACCTTGTAATCCCTGATTACCCTGTAAGCCTTGAGTGCCTTGATAACCTTGAGATCCACGATCAACAATCATATCCCAAAAATATTCTTCTGGTGCATTTCCAGCAGAACCAATCGTAATCATCATTACCCATAATTGGCCGTTATAGGAAACTGCATCTCCAGCATTATAAACTATGCCACTATTATAAGTACCAACATAATTAAATGGTTGTGATCCTTGATAACCTTGATTGCCTTGGTAACCTTGAAAACCTTGATCACCCTGAAAACCTTGTTCGCCTTGATAGCCTTGAAACCCTTGGTTACCTTGATCACCCTTGCTTAATACTAAATCCCAATTGCCTGGATAAGCAGGAGGAATGTATCCTGCTGCACCAATGTAATTACTCATTACATAAAGAGAACCATCATAAGTTACTGCTTGACCAACAGAATATGTGACTCCATTATTATAAGCACCAAGATAATTAAAAGGTTGAGAACCTTGATCGCCTTGGAACCCTTGGTTACCCTGATCACCTTGGAACCCTTGATTACCTTGGTCACCTTGAAAACCTTGGTTACCCTGATCACCTTGGAACCCTTGATTACCTTGGTCACCTTGAGAACCTTGGTTACCCTGATCACCTTGGAACCCTTGGTTGCCTTGGTCACCTTGAGAACCTTGGTTACCTTGATCACCTTGGAACCCTTGATTACCTTGGTTACCTTGGAACCCTTGGTTGCCTTGGTTACCTTGAAAACCTTGTCTACCTTGAAAACCTTGGAACCCTTGGTTGCCTTGGTTACCTTGAAAACCTTGTCTACCTTGAAAACCTTGAAAACCCTGTATACCTTGAAAACCCTGCGGTCCTTGATTACCAGCATTATTTGGTTCAAAAATAGTATGTATAATTCCATTACTGTCTAAACAAAACCTTTCTTATCTACAACATTTATAGCAAATTCATTTATTTGCATATCGCCAGAATTTGGTATAGATCCAGCTATGTAAGATCTTTTTGGTTTTATTGCTATATAAGGATCTTGTGTTGTATGCGTAGGTGCTACTGTTGTAGTAGTAGTCG
>Ga0255284_1000060_pt1 | contig 12590 bp, 1 predicted proteins | sample AtltaT_44_FD_183711 | JGI IMG/M metagenome (GOLD analysis project Ga0255284, IMG submission 183711) | Metatranscriptome of freshwater microbial communities from Altamaha River, Georgia, United States - Atl_Atlam_RepB_8d (Metagenome... | ecosystem: Environmental > Aquatic > Freshwater > River...
AAAAAACTAAAAAATTTCAGCTACTGCTAGAGACTTTTAATCTGAATACAAACAATCTTATAATACAAAAAACACACTTTAACAGAATTAACAATATACATAAAAAACAAATTATATAAATACCACCAACACAATACTAATCAAAAATTTTCAAATAAGAAATCCTGTTTTTCGTATTGGATTACCAACTTCTAACGAACTAGTAAATGATATACGATTAATGGTAAACAAAACTTCATGTATTCGAAAACTTTTGCATGATAAAATATTGTTGATAAACTATATTTTCATAAATGTTTGCCAAAAAAATAAACTTGCTATATTATTTACTTCTTTAGAATAAAAGTTTCATTTTGATTATGAAATATTTTTCTATCTACCATTTTCCTACAAATAAAAATAAAATAATATATTACACAAAAGTGAGGGACGCAAAGTTGGAGATGTATGGATGGAACAAAAAGATGTGTGTGTAATAAATAACGTATATTTGTATTATTATCTAAACATAACAAACAAACATACTAAAACAAAACATAAGAAAACTAAAACTTTTAAACCAAATAAAAAAATAAGTAGTAAGTTTCGTTACTCAAAAAAAATTATTGTTCCGATTGATTTTTACGAATAGAACGCATAGCTACAGGTGCTTTATTACCTTTACGGAAAGAAGCGAATGCATCACCATTATTACTATTATTATTACCACCGGTTGCTTGAGGATCAAAAGCTTTCTTTTTATTTGCTGCGGGACCAGTACCAGAAACTACGGTATCTTCCGTATTAAGAGAAGAAAGTTGAGCAGCACGTTTGGATTCGGCAAGACGACTATTCGCAGCTTCTAGTTGAGTATGTAAATCAGCATAACCTTGTTGGAAAATTACCCATAACTCAGGAGGAGGAGGGGTACGTTGAGCCATAATACTATCAATACCTAAACTACTTGTTGCTGATACACCATCACCACCTTTAGACATAAATAAGGGATTCATTTGGGTATCTAATTTACCTGTATTAATATCACCTGTATCATCAACTAAACGACCTTGACCACGACGTTGTTTATCATCCGCACTTTCACTACCGGCTACTTTACGTTTACGAGAAGCTTCCGCAGTTAATCGTTTCGTACGATGTTCTTCATTATATAAAACAACAATTTCGGTTACTAATACCGTAACGAAATAAATTATTGCAGCAATAATTACGATTAGGACAACAGCCGTAACAGAATCTTTAGATTGAGGATAATAAGTATTTACTTCATTTGCTTGATACATAATACCCATTAAACAAACAATTACCGCAGCAAATAACATAATTTCTTCTACCGTATTATATTCAAATAACCATGATGTTAAAATACCAAAAACAGCAGCACGATCAACTTTACCTTCAAAATTAAGTAAATTTTTACGAACTTTTTTACGACCACGGGTTTCAATATTCGCTAAAGCGGAACGTAAACGAGCATGAATGGCCGAAGTAAACGAAGCTTCCGTATGTTCACGTAATACTTGTTCAAAATTTCCAGGACTCATATAAGGACGTACATGGGTTTGAGCAGCATAAGCAATAAACATAACTAATAAACAAGCAGCCATTTGGAATGAAGCATTTTTATTGAATACTACCGCTGTTAAAGCAATAAAGAATTTACGAATGATAATCGCTAAAATCCATAAACAATAATCAGGTTTAAATTGGAAATAAGAACGACCATAAGTTAAACGAAGATTATAGGTACGAGGACCACTTAATAAATCAGTACCTGCACCTTTCGCACGTAATAATTGATCTTCCATTACTAATTCTTTATTTTTCCAAATCGAATAACCAATATATAATGGATAACCACCTGTATATACAATTAAACCAGCTACAGCATAAGGTAATAACGTTACTTGGGTACCGCCGGGAACACCACAACGTTCAAACACTACTTGTAAATAAGTATATCCATCAGGAGGCATAGTAGGAGTACAATTGAATACATCAAAAATAGTACGAGTTAAGTATAAATATAACATGTATACTAAGATTAATAAAGAAGAAATTAAAGCAGGTGAATGCGAATGCCAACGTTTCTTTTCTTGTCCTAAAATTACGGCTTTATACGCTAATATTACGACATAATTGATCGCGAAGATAGCACTAATACATAATGGTAAGATCATAATAAACCAGAATTTTTGTTTATAACTAACATCGGGAATTAAGCATTCAGGAGCAACAATTTCAATATTTAAGTTGAAGACAGATAATACATGGAATAATTCTTTAATGACAGGAGGCCATTTAATACGAGATTGGCTAAAGATTGCTAATACTTGGAAGAAATCAATACCAATCGAGACTACCGCAATATTGACTTGACGTTTATTTAATTGGAAGGCTACACCGCACATAAAGACTACTAAAATAATAAAACCGATGAATAAACCAGCAGGTGAATCAGGACATTTAATACATTCACCAGCTCGTTTGTAGAAACCTTTATCACAGTATGCACAACGGAATAATGGTTCTTTAGATGTATAACCATAAGCACAATAGTTATCACCTAAACAAGCTTCAGGAGGATCACAAGGTACAATACAAACATCACGACCATGATCTTGGAAACCATCAGGACACGTATCTAACATACTATTTCGAACTCCATTCGCAACAGTAATGGAATCGGAACTATTTAAGTTATACCAACCTTTTACGGGACGAGGATACGAATGTAATTTAATAGTTTCCACATAACCAGCACATTCTGCACCACGTTTTGTTGGATCTTCTGATTGAGCAGGACAAGGTACACAAGTTTCATCTTCATGACCATACCAACCAGCAGCACAACCAATTATTAAAGTTTTAGTAGAATTTGTAGAAAGAGTACCAACTTGACCAGCTACACGTATAGTTACATTACGACGACCAGCAGGAGTTAAAGAAGCATCGACACTACAATAAATAATTGTTTCAGCTACATTAGTATTTTCATCAATATCACGACTACGACCAGGAGCTTTACAATCAAATCCACCAATTGAAACATTTAATTCTTTTTCAGAAACATCCCAGTTTTGTAAACTTGGACCAGATAATTCATAATTACCAAAATAAGAACCACGGATAGTTACTTTCGCATCTTCACCACGTAAAGTTACGGGGTTAGGATTAAAATTACCAATTAATGGACGATTATAATCAAAGAATGCTGTATTTGATTGAATGATTTCGGGACCATCAATCACTACTACACTAATATTACGATTACGACCAATACCTGGACCAGATAAAAATTCGATGGTACTGTCATCTTTTACCATCATTGTACGGAGACAACTACTTACAAGTACATTACCTTGAGGCATAGTAGTAATTTTATAACTTGGATCGACGACTTGTTCAGCTACCGTTAAACCATAAGCAATACAAGCACGATGGAAAATAATTGCAATTTGGGCCATTGGATAACTGGCTGCTACTTTTACGTCAGCAGGAGTACTGAAGTAAAGATTTGCACTTTGTCGATAAGTTGGTGGAAGACCAAAACCACTACCATGCATCATAATTGTATCACCACCTTCCGTATTAATATGAGACATATCTTTATCTTTAGGATAAGTTACTACTAAGTGATCAATTTGAGGAGCTGCATATTTAAATACATAATTTGCACCACGAGTACTAGGAGTATCTTTATAATAACCAATTGGTAATACATTACCACGAATACTTAATTGTAATTCTTTTACACCTAAACCTTTAGGAGTACGGAAAACAATTTTTGTATGAGTCCATTCATCAACTAAATAACGACCAATTTCACCTTCACCTAACCAATCTTCAACATCATTACAATCCCAAGTATGACCTAAACGATCACTAAGTGATGAACGATATGCCCAGGTTAAGAAAGCACAATGTAACATATCTTCTTTACCAAAGTTTTTACCGGTAACGGTAATTACGTCACCACCTGTAGTTACACCCGTCATAAATGGATGAGTAAAACCAGGTTCAGCAGTAGCAGCAGTACCGGTAATACCAGCATTACTACTATTACCAGCAACAATACTTACACTATTAATAATTGGAGCATCATAACTAAAACCAGCACTGGCGGTAACAGAAATTAATTCAGCTACTTGAACACGAACGGATAAATCACCACCAGCACCTTCAGGTAAGGTACAATTAATTAAGTAATGCGAGATACGTACAGGATCAGTACAATTTAACCAATTAGCTTCCGTTACACGACCAAATTGTACACGAAGAATTGGATCAACACTACCACGAGTAAAACCAAAGTTTTTACCAATTACAGATACTAATACATTACCTTCCGTAGGGAAACCATTACCATTCGAAATAACGGAGGTTACACTAGGTACACGATATGATACAACTATACCTGATGTAGTTTGATCAATAGCTTTTAAGAATAATTTAAATCCTAAGGGTTGATATACACTTTCGAAAGTACCATCACCTTGACCTTCCGGAGTAGTAAATTCATAACAAGTATGAGTACCAACAGTACCTGGACAAGCCATAATATCTTTATCAGGAATACTTGCGTATACGATATCTTTGGCTATAGTAGATTCACCAATAAATAAAACAGGAGCAGGGCCTAAGTTCGTACCATATACACGAATTTTCGCAGTTCCATCCGTTGGCATTATTACTTTAGTAAATGCGGTTATCGTTTCGGTAGCACCCCAAGTACCTTCATTAATGGCAACACCACTAAATTGAGGTGCAATATAACTAATATAAAGTGCTGATGAAAATTCTCGAGATGTACCACGAACACGGAAAACACGTACTGCTACTTTAGAGCCTTGACCAGGGGGAACAACAACACCAAAGGTCCATTTACCATTGAAATTTTGGACTGCCCCTTTGGTTAAAATATAATTTTTAATATCAAGATTATCAGCAAATGGTGCATTGGTATCAGGATTAATTAATGTACCATTACTACTACCGACTGCTACTTCAATATAATCAGCCGTTGCTATATTATCTACCGTCATTAATATCTTGGTTGCAATAGTACCTCCAACTGTTGGGAAAGGTTCAGGATCACCACCAATAAATCCTATTTCAGGATTTACATCTAAGAATGTAGAGACAATTACTTGGGATTGAACAGTAGCAATATCCCAATAAGGAGGTGAAGTAATCGTAAAACGGAATGTACCAGAACGACGACGTAAATAAGCAATTACACTAGTATGATCCCATTTATGAATAAATACTTCTGTAGTAGAATCCCATACTTCACCTAAATTGGCAATACCAGTATAATTAGCGGTTAAAATTTCTAATTGACGACGAACACCATCTTGACCAGCAGATATAGCTGAGGTAAAATCTGTACCACCAAGTTCAAAACGTTGTAAATTTGAATCACCACAATACCAACTGGAAGCAGAATCCCAACCATTAGGGAAAGGACATGCAATTGCACCATTCGATTCAGTAAGATTTGTACCTTCAGGTAAGAAACGAGCTTTCGTTACGATAATGGAGGTTATTACAGGATCATTATAACTAAAGGATGATGCACTATCTACTACCGTACTATAAGCAGCTACCGTTGTTGTTACAGGACCTAAATGGAATCGTACAGCTTGAGCTAAACCACCACCATTTACAGGTAAAGCAAAGGTTACATTGACTGTACCATCCGCATTTTTATTTTTCGCGATAGATACATCACCCGTTGGTAATTGAGGTGATAATAATACAGGATTAGTATTCCCAAAGGATAAAGTAATACGAGTATATGGATCACGTAAAGGTAAGTTACGAGTAATAGCTGTTACAATAAATGGATTTAAAGAACTCGAATATGTGGGACCACGAGAAGGAACAAGAGATACAATAGAAGGAATACCAAATGAGAAATATCCATCGGTACCAGATGTAGTAGATAATTGATCAGCTACCATCACACGGAAATAAAGATTAGTACCCGTACCTGGTAATAATGTTACACGTATTAAAGTATGACTTACTGCAGTCCATGAACTAGGAGAAACAATATATTCGGTACCAGAAATACCATATGTTACCGATTGAATTAATGGAATACCACTACCAGGATATGTAGTAGGACCAAAGAAAGAACCGACAAGTTCAACTACTTCACCACCATCGACATTTGCGGCTGTTACTAACGCAAAATTACTAGCATATTGAACACGATCAATAATAGGAGCGGCGTAGGAAGTTGTTGGTTGAGCACTTGGAACATCATCTAATATTACATTCCAGGCTAAGTTCATACCAGCACCTTCAGCAGTATTACAGGATAATTGCGTATGAGCAACTGCAACAGTACAAGCTGCAGCAATATAAGATACATTAGTAATAATACCACGAACAGGTTTATCTAATTCTACTCCATAAGATACACGTAATAAAGAACTAGTATAACTATCCGCAGGACCAAAATTTTTACCATTAACTAAGACTTGTTCACCACCAACTGTATTTGCACCTGCACTACCTGCACCAGCGAACGAAATTACCTGAGGGGCAGCATAACCGACAGCATTTAAGTAATACGCAGAAATTTGACCACCAACTGATAAATATAATGCATGACCACGACCAACACCAGGAGCAGTTACACAAGTTATCATCGAAGTTAATGGGGGTTCTTGAGTAACACGACATTGAAGAGCAGCATAACGATTCGTATCAGCAGGATAATGACCATAATTTACCCAATCAATCGTAGTTACAGGATAATTGATAGGACCAAAATGAACACCTTCAAGATAAAGAACTTGTCCACCAGCTGTATCGGCTTGTTTGGCACCTTCACCATAAATACGAGTAATGGTTGGTTTAATATAACTAAGACCTGTACTATTACTAGACGGATAAGGAGAAGTTGTTGCTACACCATCAACAAATACAGATACTTTATGATCCGTAGATACACCAGCTACCGTTTTACAAGTTAATGTAGTATGCGCTGCCGCACCAATACCTTGACGACAATTAGTTGCCGTAAGTAAATTACCAGTAGATGAACCATAAGTTACAACTATACCATAACGATTATCAAGTAAGGTACCATCAGGACCAAAATTACTACCTTGAATTACAAAATCTTGACCACCAGCACTATCTAAATTAGAAATAGTATACGTACTTCCAGAAGGTACCGATAATGCAGTTACAACAGGATTACCGTAACTAATTACATACGATGAAGTAGAAGAAGAAAAGGTTTGTCCTCCAACAGTTATTGACCATGGTAAGTTTTGTCCTACACCTGGTGCTGTTTTACAACGAACTACCGTGTATGCATCATTTGGATTTGTTACATAACTACATACATATTCTAAATTATTACTTCCATAAAGAACCGTTACGGTAGTATTTGGAGGACCAAAATTAGCACCCGTAAATACAATAGTACTACCACCTACAGTACTTAAATTACCATTACCAGCAACATTCGTTACTACTGGTGAAACATAATTTACTACAATGGAATTCGCAAATACGACAGGTTTTGTTTCATCCCACCATATAGTCCATACATGATCTTTACCAATACCTGGAACAGTTTTACAGCTTAAATAGTTATCATTAATTACATTACAATTCGTTGCATTATAACTATAAATACCATTACTATACCAAGCACGAGGAGGTTGAACACCACCACCTGGAGCAAAACCACTACCACCAAACGTTACAATTTCATTACCTTCAGTTGCATAAGTTGATAAAGAAATATTTAAGACAACTGGTTGATTGACGATATTTGCTACGACCGCTACATCGACAGGAGCAATAGTTACTCCACCAAATGCATCACTGGCTTGTAAACATAAAGTATATACAGCACGTACTAAATATCCACTATACGGTACAGCTTGGATATCACGCCAACGGGTAGCACCAGTAATTGGGGCGGTTACACTAGGAATTTGTTGTAAAGTTAATAATGGACCATATAAACCGGAACTATTTACAGTAAACATACCATTCGATAATGGTAATATTGCACCAGGAGAAATTGGACAATTTGTTGGATAAGATAAAGTTGAAATAAGCGAATATGACACCGACGAGTTATATGCCCCCATATCTTCATCAACTACATTAATTACACCAATATCAAAAGGTACAGAAGTGGCATCGATTTCATAAAGTTTAATAGCACCACCAGGTAATATCATTGGAGGATCATTATCATCTGTTATTTGAATATTTAATTTACCCGATGTTGTTAAGGTTGATAAAGGAGGATTATAAGCGGTTTCCGTACCAGCAGTATAACTGGTTTGAGCTGCTACTAATACTAATTCAAAAGGTAAACCGGCAGTTTCATAACTTAAAGGAGCACTATTACCGGTATATAAAGATGGGAAACCAGACGAATTCGAAGAAACGGCATTTACATATACTTTACCGGTTGTAGAGTTGAGAAGGAAACGATTTTGACCACCATCTACATCTAATGCCCAGACAACAGAAGAATTATCAGGATCCCACCATGATGGTGTACCAATTAAAGAACCAAATGCTGTACTTTCCGGTAAATATATCGTACTTTCCGTGATAATAGGAGGTTCATCGACGTTTAAGATAGACACCGTAATATTACGGAAAGTTTCTGCACTATCAAATCCAAAAATAAATGCACGTACCGTAATTATCCATGAACTTACAAATTCAAAGTTTAAAGCTAATGGTTGAGCTACTTTTACTTGACCTGAACAGAAATCAATAGCAAAAGTACCAAGAGAACCAGTAAATGGATCATTAGGATATTGAGCGGTGATAACATATTGAACGGGATATAATGAAGAAGTAGAAGATGCCATTAATGGAGAACCAACAGCAGCACTAGTAATCGAATTTTCAGGTACACTTAAACTTGCAGCTGGGAAAGTAGGAGGATCTAAAGTACATAATAAACGACCTGGATCATTTAAGGGTGCACCTTGAACGGGTAAAGTTGGAGTCCATGTTGCAGTTGTATACGTAGAAGTATCCGTTAAACAAGTACGATTGTTAGGACCTTTGGTAATTAAACCTGCACCACAAGTGAATAAACAACGTTCACCATCACTAATACCACGACAAGATGATACTGTATTTAAGAATAATACATTATCAAATGTAGCAGAGGTTCCCGCGAATAAACCAACATAACCTTGAGCAAATTGACGATCGGCTGTTTGAACACCTAAACGACCATTTAAGTAAACATAGACGTTAGGACCATCAATCGTTACAGCAACATTATATACTACATCAGCTAATACTGTTACTTTCGCATTCGTTAACTGAATAGGAATACCATTAACTAATTTTTCGACATAGACACTTTGCGTTTGAATTTCATAATAGGCACGATAGAAGTTACGAGAATCTACTATACGGAATAATAAACCAGCACGATCAGCAGTACTAATATCCGCTGAAAATGTATATTTACCATTACCATCAATTGCACGAATCTTTTCTAAATAGAAAACCGCTGATGGATCAGAATTACATCCGATACGAGAGAAAGCATTTAATACACCATCCGTAATGGCAAAGAATTGATTAAATGGTAAGGTAATTGGTTCTAATGTATCAACAGCTAAAGCTAAATTTGCAGGGAATTGGGTATTAAAATTAAAATTTAATATTTCATGTTGACCATAAGAAGCATAAGCCGGAGCATCTAAATCTGGACAAGCTGGTTGACATACTAATGGAGGAGCATCCCAAACTTCACCATTACAAGTTGAAGTTGTTGCACCACTTACTTGTACATAACCAGGTCGACATTGCATAGTACATACCGATGCAAATGGTGCACCAGCTGTACATATTCTACCACCACCAGTAACAACAGTTGCACCTACACTTGTACGAGCTGGACAAGAATTCGCTACAAAAATTTGCATTTCACGAGTATGTAAACAGTTACCACCGTAAGGATTATTTACTAAATAGAAATAACGACCATACGCAATAAAATTGAAACGACCTTCAGATTGACCTCCTGTAGGCACACCATTTAACATATCAACCATCGAGTATTGAGTCCAATCAGTACGACCACCATTAAGACGACTTGCATCAATATCACGAGAATATTGACCAGCATTATTACGAGGAGTATATTGATCTTGACCGGCATAGAAAGAAAAATGATGTAAACGTTCACGACAACAATCAATACGATGGTAAATGTATACTTGTTTTATTGCAGCATAGTTTACACCTAAATCGACTGCCCACCATTCATTACCACAGTTTGTGTGATGGATTGTATTCCAATCATTATCTACGGCACGTTGAGGACCATTATTGGCTATATCATTACCATAAGTCGAACTTTGCCATGTGGGACGACGAATTGCAGCATTTACTAATGCTGGAATTACAGGGGCAGCTTTGGGAGGCATAGTATAAATAGTATTGGTAAGTGCCGATGCACCAAAACCTGCTAACGTAGAAGCACGAGCACCAAATACATATTTAGCACCTGGACTTAAGCCCGATACAGCAGTTGTTAAAGTATTTCCAGATACTGTACGACTACAACCAGGATTAGCACAGATAGTTGGACCAATACGAATATAACGAACCGATGAAACAGCACGAGCATAAATATTACCGTTCCATAATTTCGCAATTATGGCAGGACGGAATATAGGAGGAATTAAACTTGTACCATTAAATAATGCACCATTTTCAATTTGATAAGGTAAACGAACCCATTCATCTTGAGCACGATATTTAATATAAATTTTGAATACTTGATTAGCATTCGTTACGACTTGACTTTGTGCATTCGTATATGTTACACCGACAGGATTTACTGAACCAGTAGGACTATATTCAATACGTACATAAATATTTGGAGATAATGCTTGTTCTTGTAACCAACCACCAAAAATACCTGAGCCAACAGCTTCAAAACCAGGATAGAAACCTTCACTTACTTTACGTAAACCAGCATAAAAATAAATATGACCAGCACATTTTGAAGGATAATTTGCACTTGTTGTTGGGATAGGACAAGTATTAGGATCAAAAAGACCAATACATAATTGAGCATTATTTGGTAAGGTACCTGCTTCTAATAATGCATCATATACCCATGGTTGAGATGGATCAACATTCGATGGCCAATCACGATGTAATATTAAACCACGATATAATGGATCACCTGTTACAAACCAAGGACCTAATGGAGCGGATGGACGATTCATTACATTATAACCATTTGCATTAATTGTTGGTAACCAATAATCAGAGCCAGCAGCTGCATCTAACCATAATTTACCATTGGCAAAATAGTGATTGTTCGAAATTGTAGGAAATTCAGCAAAACGTTTCCATGCACTTGGATTAACGAAATCATTTGTAGAGAAATCTTCATAAAAATCATTCGCAGGTGCAGCGAATACATTATAGCTTGATACACCACTACCACCATAATATCCTAAAGAAGCAGGTGCCGTATAGGTAACGTTAACAAATGTACCAAGAGTACCTACTGATACACCTAATTCGGATACAAAACCAGGACCACGAGGTGCAGTTGGAGTTAAGGCTTGACAAGGGGGGACTAAACCATCCCATAAACCATCTTGACGACAAATAATAGGACCTTTATTACGAACGGTAAATCCTGATAAACAAGTATATTGACATACAGTACCCGAATGAGTACAGTTTTCAGCTAGGATACCATCACGAACAAAAGCAGGACAACTAGGGAAACGTAAAATATTAGCATCCGTTAAAGTATCTGCGTTAGAGAAACCAGAATAGATTAATAAATCACGAGATGGAGTTACTACTGGTTGTGCTGATGAATCAGGAATAGGTAAGAAATGAGTTAAATAACGAGCAGTTGGAGGATTACCTAAAGGTGTTACAGAAGCAGCCCAACGACCACTAACCATATCAAACATACGTACATTGTTATCAATCGTAAAACCGGTGGAACCTGAACCACCATAAATTACTAAATTACCACGGAAACTGGTATATGACATACCAGAACGAGCAGCTGGTTGATCTAATAATTTATTTGCCCAAACTAATACTTCACAAAGAGTTAAGAAGTTTTCAGTATTACTTGCTTGAGGTGTACGAGTAACAATGACATAACGACCACGTAATGGAGCAGTAAATTTACGAGCACCAGCAGCAATACCTAAATCTAATGGTACACCAGGTACAATAGTATTATAGTTATAATCTAACGAAAAACCTACATAGATATTAATATATCGATTACGTTCAGGACAACAATCGGTACGAGGCCATAATTCAATTTGATTAATATCATACGTATCACCTAAATCGACCATCCAGTATGGAATACGAGCAATACCAGTATTGGCGGTATGAGTACAAGTATACGGAGAAGATCCAAAACTGTTAGTTGTTACACCATCGTTACCATGGAATGGTTCACCAGGTTGATTGGATTCAAATGAACTTTGACTGGATGGTTTATTTAAAGCAACATTACTAACACCAGTTAATTTACGCCAGATATAAGGACGTTTTCTCCACATTTGGACTTCACAAAG
>Ga0255284_1000075_pt1 | contig 11961 bp, 23 predicted proteins | sample AtltaT_44_FD_183711 | JGI IMG/M metagenome (GOLD analysis project Ga0255284, IMG submission 183711) | Metatranscriptome of freshwater microbial communities from Altamaha River, Georgia, United States - Atl_Atlam_RepB_8d (Metagenome... | ecosystem: Environmental > Aquatic > Freshwater > River...
CGCGAGGGACGTCGTCGGCGTCCACGAGGCTGTTGCGCAGCACCCACAGGTAGTCCACCGCCGGGGCGTCGTCGGGGGTGGCGGTGACACCGGGCACGCCGACCCCCGTGGAGTCACCCGCCGCACGCGACGGGATCGCCGCTGCGAACAGCAGCACGAGCGACAGCAGTCCCGCGCACATGCAACGACGCGGGCGGAAGGGATTCCTTCCGCCCGCGTCCGATTCCCGCCGATTCCGGTCCAACCGGGGCATCAACCCCCGCCGACCTTGCGCGGACCGCCGCGGCGCTTCGCACCACCGCCACCGGCTCCCGCTCCCGCGGCTTCCTTCTTCTTGCCGCGCTTCGGCTTGTCGGCGGCCGCGGTCTCCTCGACCTCGGCCTTCGACTCGGCCTTCTTCTTCTTCTCGGGCTTCTCGCCGGACTGGGCCAGAGCCTTGGCCTCGGCGATCGCCTGACGCTTCTCGCGGTCCTGCTCCTTCTGCTCGTCGGACTTCACGAGCTCGAGGTAGCCCGTCTCGCCGGCATCGCCCAGACGGCGACCGATGCGAACGATGCGCGTGTAGCCGCCGTTGCGCTCCGCGTACCACGGGGCGATCGTGGCGAACAGCTTCTCCACGATCTCCGGCTTCATGATGAAGCGAGCCACGTGACGGCGGGCGGCGAGGTCGCCACGCTTGCCGAACGTGATCATGCGCTCCGCGAGGCGACGAGCCTCCTTGGCCTTCGCCACGGTGGTCTCGATGCGCTCGTACTGGAAGAGAGCCGTCACCAGGTTGCGCAGCAGAGCATGACGGTGCTCACGCTTGCGGCCCAGTCGGCGGTGGTCTTTGCGGTGTCTCATCGGTCTGCTCGTCCTCTCGTCGCACGTGATGCGCCGATCGCGCGGGCATCGGGCCCGCGCGCACGGCTCAGTGGCTGACCTTCTCGTAGAAGCTGCTCACGTCCATGCCCCAGCTCAGGTTGAGATCCTGGAGGATGTCCGTGATCTCCTTCAGCGACTTGCGGCCGAAGTTGCGGTACTTGAGCATCTCCGACTCGGTCTTCTGCACGAGCTCGCCCAGCGTCTTGATCTCGGCCGCGCGCAGGCAGTTGCTCGAGCGCACGGAGAGCTCCAGCTCCTCGACGCTCTTCTCGAACAGCTTGCGCTTACGGACGATGTCCTCGTCGACCGGCTTCTCGTCCTCCTGCTCCGGCTCATGCTCGAAGCTGATGAGGAGCTGGAAGTGGTCACGCAGGATCTTCGACGACATGGAGACGGCGTCGTTCGGATTGATGCTGCCGTCCGTCCAGACGTGGATCGTCAGCTTGTCGTAGTCGATGCGGTGACCCATGCGGGTCTGCTCGACCTCGATGTTGACCTTGGTCACGGGCGAGAACAGCGAGTCCACCGGGATCACGCCGATGGGGCGATCCGTCATGGAGTGCTGGTCGTTCGAGACGTAACCACGGCCACCCTCGATGGTGACCTCCATGCGGAGGTCGCCGTCGCGGTTGAGCGTCGCGATGACCTGGTCCTTGTTCAGGACCTCGACATCGGCGTCCACCTTGAGGTCACCGGCGGTCACCTCACCCTTGCCACGCATCTCGAACAGCCCGCTCTTGGGGCCGTCGCCGTGCAGCTTGAGGCGGACCTTCTTGAGGTTCAGGACGACATCGGCCACGTCCTCGACCACACCCGGCAGCGTCGAGAACTCGTGCAGGACGCCTTCGATACGGACCGAGGTGATCGCGGCGCCCTGCAGCGACGACAGCAGGACACGACGCAGCGCGTTGCCGACCGTGGTGCCGAAGCCACGCTCGAGCGGCTCGAGCGTGAACTTGCCGTAGCCGTCCGTGTTGGCCGGATCGGCCTGCAGACCCTTCGGCATATGGAGATTCTTCCACTTCATCTTCAAGCCTCCCGGATTGGAAAGGCGATCGTCACTTCGAGTAGAGCTCGACGATCAGCTGTTCGTTGATCGGCACGCCGATGGAGGCGCGCGAAGGCACGTGCAGGACCTTGCCGGCGAGCTTGTCGCCGTTCAGTTCGAGCCAGTCCGGCACGCCCTGTCCCTTGCGGGACTCGAGCGAGTTCTTGACGACGACCAACTCACGGCTGCGCTCGCGCACCTGCACCTCGTCGCCCGGACGGACCTGGAACGACGGGATGTCCACGTTGCGGCCGTTGACCGCGAAGTGGCCGTGACGGACGAGCTGACGAGCCGCGCTGCGCGACGGGGCGAGCCCGAGGCGGAACACGACGTTGTCGAGACGACGCTCGAGCATCTGGAGCAGCACCTCGCCCGTGACGCCCTTCGCCTCGGCCGCCTTCGCGAACGTGTGGCGGAACTGGCGCTCGAGCAGGCCGTAGATGCGGCGGGCCTTCTGCTTCTCGCGCAGCTGGAGACCGTAGTTGGTCTCCTTGGCGCGACGGTTCTTGCCGTGCTCGCCCGGGGCGTAGCCACGGCGCTCGAAGGCGCACTTGTCGGTGAGGCAACGAGCGCCCTTCAGGAACAGCTTCATCCCCTCACGCCGGCAGAGCCGGCATCGGGCATCGTGATAAACCGCCATGCTCGGATTCTCCTAGACGCGGCGCCGCTTGGGGGGGCGGCAACCATTGTGCGGGATGGGCGTGACGTCCTTGATGGCGGAGATCTCGAGTCCCGCGACCTGCAAGGAACGGACAGCGGCTTCGCGACCAGCGCCGGGGCCCTTGACCCACACCTCGACGCGCTTGAGACCCATGTGGATGGCGTCGCGAGCGGTCGCTTCGGCAGCCACCTGAGCCGCGAACGGCGTGCTCTTGCGCGAGCCCTTGAACCCGGCCTTGCCGGCGCTCGCCCAGCTGATCACGTTGCCGTCGGTGTCGGTGATCGTGATGATCGTGTTGTTGAAGCTCGCCTGCACGTGGGCCACACCGTTGGTGCCCACCTTGCGGTCGCGCTTCTTGGCCTTCTTCGCTTCTGCCACGCGAAACCTCCTGGCGGAAGGTCCGTACCGGACCCCGCTCGTTCAGCCTGGATTACTTCGTCGGCTTCTTGCGACCGCTGACAGCGGCCTTCTTCGGACCCTTGCGGGTACGCGCGTTCGTCTTGGTGCGCTGTCCGTGCACCGGCAGGTTGCGCCGGTGGCGCAGCCCCCGATAAGCGCCGATATCCATGAGGCGCTTGATGTTCATGGCCTGCTCCGTGCGGAGCGCGCCTTCCACCTTGTACTCGCGCTCGATGAGCGTGCGGAGCTTGCCGGCGTCCTCGTCACTGAGCGCCTTGACGCGCGTGTCGGGATTGACGCCCGTCTTCTGGAGCAGGGCCTTCGCCGTGGTCGGGCCGATGCCATAGATGTACGTGAGCGCCGTCTCGATGCGCTTTTCCATCGGGAGGTCGATGCCTGCGATGCGTGCCACCGTTCGTCTCCTCTCAGCCCTGACGCTGCTTATGCCGCGGGTTGCGGCTGCAGATCACACGAATGACGCCCTTGCGACGCACCACCTTGCAGTGCTCGCAGATCTTCTTCACGGACGCGCGAACCTTCATGACCGCATCTCCCTTCGCCGCGGCGACTACTTGTACCGATAGGTGATCCGGCCGCGGGACAGGTCGTACGGGGACATCTCCACCGTGACCTTGTCACCCGGCAGGATCTTGATGAAGTGCATCCGCATCTTGCCCGAGATGTGAGCGAGCAGAAGGTGGCCGTTCTCGAGCTCCACGCGGAACGTCGCGTTCGGGAGCGCCTCGACGACCTTGCCTTCGACCTGGATGCCCTCTTCCTTCGCCAAACCGTCTTTCCCCTTCCCTACTGCATGTCCGGAAGCACCGAGAGGATCTCGGGACCATCCGGTCCGACGGCCACGGTGTGCTCGAAGTGGGCCGAGTAACGACCGTCCTTCGTGGCCACCGTCCAACCGTCCGTCCGCGTCACGACCTCGTGGCCGCCGACGTTCACCATCGGTTCGATCGCGAGCACCTGCCCCGCCACCAACCGAGGGCCCTTCCCCGCCGCCCCGAAGTTCGGGACCGTCGGTTCCTCGTGCAACTGACGTCCGATACCGTGCCCCACGAGGTCCCGCACGACCGAGAAGCCGTGACGTTCCACGTGAGACTGCACCGCGTGGGAGATATCGCCCACCCGGTTCCCCGCACGGGCCTGGAGCAAACCCTGCATCAGGGCCTCCTCCGTCACCCGCATGAGGCGGCTGGCCTCGTCCGACACCGCACCGACCGCGAAGGTCCTTGCCGCATCGCCGAACCAACCCTGGTACTCCGCGCCCACGTCGATCCCGATGATGTCGCCTTCCTTCAGCGCTCGTTCACCAGGAACACCGTGGACCACTTCCTCGTTCACCGAGGCACAGATCGAGTGCAGGTAGCCGCGGTAGCCCTTGAACGCCGGCCGCGCGCCCAGGTCGCGGATGACCGTCTCCGCGAGACGGTCCAGCTCGGCGGTCGTGATGCCCGGGCGCACGGCCCGACCCATCTCCTGCAGTGTCCGGGCGACGATTCGAGCCGCCGCACGCACACCTTCGACCTTGTCCTCCCGAACGGCTTCCATCCGTCAGCGATCCACAGCCGCGAGCAGCGCGCTGTGCACGTCGTCCAACGAACCGATGCCGTCCACTTCCTTCAACAGCCCACGCACGCGGTAGTGATCCACGAGCGGAGCCGTCTGATTCTGGTACACCTCCAGCCGGCGCTTCACCGTCTTCACGGTGTCGTCGTCCCGCTGTCCCAGTTCCGTCCCCGGATGGTCGTCGCAGTGACGGCCGTCCTTCGACGGGGCGCTGATCGCGTTGTACACGCGCCGGCACTCCGGGCACTCCCATCGTGCGCTCAGCCGACGGACGAGTTCCTCGTCCGGCGCCGTGAGCGCCACGACCACATCCAAACGCCGGCCCCGCTCGTGCAGGAAGCCCTCGAGGGCGTCCGCCTGAGGAATGGTCCGCGGGAACCCGTCGAGCACGAAGCCCCCGAGGGCGTCGGACTCGAGCGTGCGCTCACGCACCAACCCGATCATCACCTGATCGGGGACCAGCAAACCCTGATCCATCAACTTACGAGCCTCGAGCCCGAGCGGGGTCGCGCGCGCGATGGCGTCGCGCAGCATCTCTCCCGTCGAGATCAGGGCCCACCCGCGATCGCTCGCGAGCCGGCGCCCCTGGGTACCCTTGCCCACACCGGGCGGGCCCAGCAGCACCACCTGCATGTCACATCCGCGAACGGCCACGGAGTCGGCCGCGCTTCACGAACCCTTCGTAGTGGCGCATCAGCAGGTGCGACTCGATCTGCTGCAGCGTGTCGAGTGCTACGCCGACCACGATGAGGACGCTGCTCCCGCCGAAGCCGAGCGCGGGAACCTTGAACATCGCGATGATCAGGTCCGGCAGCACCGCCACGGCCGCGAGGAAGACCGCGCCGGGGAGGGTGATGCGCGTGAGGACCCGATCGATGTACTCCGCCGTCGGGCGGCCCGGACGGATGCCCGGGATGAAACCGCTGTACTTCTGCAGGTTGCCCGCGAGCTCCTGAGGGTTCAGGACGACCGCGGTGTAGAAGTACGTGAAGAAGATGATGATGAACGCGTACAGGATGTTGTAGAGCCAACCGAGCGGGTTGAACCACTGGGTCAGCACCGCCATGGGGCTGTCCGGCGGGAAGAAGCCCGCGACCGTCGCCGGGAGGATCATGAGGCTCGAGGCGAAGATGATCGGGATGACGCCGGCGGTGTTGACGCGCAGCGGGATGTTGGTGCTCTGCCCGCCGTACATCTTGCGACCGACCATGCGCTTCGCGTACTGCACCGGGATGCGTCGGGTGGCCTGCGTCATCACGATGACCGCGGCGATGACCGCGACCATGATGGCGAGGACCGCGACCACGGTGGCCAGGTCCAGCTGCCCGCCCTGCCAGCTCGTGATGGCCTGACGCACGGCGTTCGGGACGCCGCCCAGGATGTTCACGAAGATGATGAGCGAGATGCCGTTGCCGATGCCGAACTCGGTGATCTTCTCGCCGAGCCACATCACGAACACGGCACCGGCCGTCTGCGTGAGGATGGTCGAGACGTAGAAGCCGACCCCCGGATCGGGCACGACCTGCACGCCCTGCGAGGCGCCCAGGTTCACGAGGAAGATCGCGTACGCGTACGACTGCACGATCGAGATGATGACCGTGCCGTAGCGAGTGAGCTGCGTGATCTTCTTCTGGCCCTCCTCGCCCTCCTTGCGCAGACGCTCGAAGTACGGCACGACGGCGCCGAGCAGCTGCAGGATGATCGAGGCGGAGATGTACGGCATGACGCCGAGCGCGAACACCGTCGCCTGGGAGAAGGCGCCGCCCACGAACATGTCGAACCGCCCGAACAGGGTGTTCTGCATGCTCTGGAACAGCTGCTCCACCGCGGCGGAGTTGACGCCGGGCGTGGTGACCTTCTCACCGAGCCGGTACACCACGAACAGCGACAGCGTGAAGAGGATGCGCCGCCGCAGTTCGGGGACCTGGAAGATGTTGCGAAGCTTCTCGAGCATGGTCCGGTCAGGCCTTGGGGTTCGGGGTGACCACCTTGCCGCCGGCCGCCTCAACGGCCTTGCGTGCGGATTCGCTCGCGGCGTCCACCATGACGGTGATCGCCGACTTGAGCTCACCACCCGCGAGCAGCTTGATGGGACCGCTACGGCGCACGAGACGCTGCGCCTTCAGCCACGCGGCATCGATGGTCGCACCGGCCGCAGCCGACGCGAGCTTGCCCACCTGCACCACCTGGTACTCGACGCGGGTCGGGTTGATGAACCCGCGCTTCGGCAGACGACGCTGGATCGGCATCTGGCCACCCTCGAACCACACGGGGATGCCACCGCCCGAACGCGCCTTCTTGCCCTTGTGTCCCTTGCCGGCCGTACCGCCCTGACCGCTGGCGGCACCCTTGCCGAGTCGCTTCGTGTCCTTCGTCGCGCCAGCGGCGGGACGGATCGTTCCGAGTCTCATGACGTCAGTTCTCCTCCACCTTCACGAGGTGGCGGACCTTGAAGACCATGCCCCGGATCTGGGGCGTGTCGTTGTGCACCACGGTCTGCTGCATGCGCCGGATGCCCAGGGCGCGCACGGTTGCGCGCTGGTCCTCCTGGTGACCGCTGGCGGACTTGATCTGGGTGATCTTGAGCTTACGCGCCATGGCCCGCTCGCTTCCCGAACATCTCCTCGAGCGTACGGCCACGCATGGACGCGACGTCCGAGGGGCGACGCAGACGCTTGAGACCGTCCACGACCGCCTTGCACATGTTGTGGGGGTTGCGCGAACCGAGGCACTTGGTGAGCACGTTCTGCACACCCGCGACCTCGAGCACAGCGCGAACGCCCGCGCCCGCGATGACACCGGTACCGGGAGCCGCCGGCTTGAGCATGACCTCGCCCGCGCCGAAGTGACCCACGATGAGGTGCGGGATCGACCCGCCCTTCGTGACCGGGACCGTGAACATGTTCTTCTTCGCCGCCTCACCCGCCTTGCGGATGGCGTCGGCGACTTCGTTCGCCTTGCCGAGACCGACGCCGACGCGACCGTTCTGGTCACCGAGCGCCACGATCGCGTTGAAGGAGAACCGGCGGCCACCCTTGACGACCTTGGCGCAACGGTTCACCTGGATCACGCGCTCCTGGAACTCGCTCTTCGGCTGCTCCTCACGCGGCTGACGCCGCTCCCGCTGGGGACCCGCCATTCCGCGCCTCCTAGAAGTTGAGACCGCCGGCGCGCGCGCCGTCGGCGAGCGCCTTGACGCGCCCGTGGTAGAGGTAGCCGCCGCGATCGAAAGCCACGGCCGCGATGCCCTTCTCCTTCGCGCGCTGCGCGAGGAGCTTGCCGACGGCCATGCTCTTGCCGACCTTGCCCGCACCCTCGACCAGCGACTTGATGTCGTCGCGGCTCGAGGCCTGGGCCAGCGTCACGCCGGTCTGGTCGTCGATGATCTGGGCATAGATGTGGATGGAGCTGCGGAACACCGACAGGCGCGGTCGCTGGGGCGACCCCGAGACGCGGTTCCGGATCCGGTAGCGACGGATCTGCCGCCGCTCGTACTTGTTGTGCTGTCCACTCGCCATTACGCCGACCCCGCAGCCTTTCCGGCCTTACGACGGATGTACTCGCCTTCGTACTTCACGCCCTTGCCCTTGTACGGCTCCGGCGGGCGGAAGCCGCGGATGTCCGCCGCCACCTGACCGACCTGAGCCTTGTCCGCGCCGCTGATGCTGACGCGCGTGGGATTCTCGACCTTGATGGTGATGCCCTCGGGGGGCATGAACTCGACGGGGTGCGAGAAGCCGAGCTGGAGCACGAGCTTCTTGCCCTCCATGTTCGCGCGGTACCCGGTGCCCACGATCTCGAGCGTCTTGGTGAAGCCGGTCGAGACGCCGATGACCATGTTGTTGATCTGGGCACGCATGGTGCCGAACGCCGGGTTGCGCGTGATCTTCTCCGAGCTGACCTTGACCTCGTTGCCGTCCACGACGACCGAGGTGGTGGCGAGCACGGGGTGCTGCAGTTCGACCTTGGGTCCCTTCACCTTCACGACGCCGTCCGCCACCGTGACGGTGACACCGCCGGGGATCGGGACGGGCTTCTTGCCGACGCGAGACATTCGGTGCCCCTCCTTACCAGACCTGGCAGACGAGTTCGCCGCCGATGCCCGACTCGCGGGCTTCGCGGTCGGTCAGGAGGCCGCGCGACGTGGACACGACCGAGACGCCGAGACCGCCCATCACGCGCGGGATGCGCGTCTTGGGCACGTAGACTCGACGACCGGGCTTGCTCACGCGCTTCAGGCCGGTGATGACGCACGTGTCGTCGCTCGTGTACTTGAGATACACGCGCAGCGTGCCCTGGCCTGCAGCCTCGATGACCTTGAAGTTGTTGATGAACCGCTCACGAAGCAGCACCTTGGCGAGCTCCTGCTTCATCCGCGACGACGGCACGTCCACCTTGCGGTGCTTCGCGCCGATGGCGTTGCGGATGCAGGTGAGGAAATCCGCCACGGGATCACTGACCGACATGGAACCTCCGTGGTCCAGCGTTCAACCGGACGTCGCCGGTTGCAGCCTGGCCCTTGCGTCCAAGGGGGACGCGACCCTCGGGAGCCTCGCTCCCGTCCGTTACCAGCTCGACTTGACGACGCCCGGGATCTGGCCCGAAAGCGCCAACTCACGGAAGCAGATACGGCAGAGTCCGAAATCGCGCAGGAACGCGCGCGGACGGCCGCAACGGTGGCAGCGGTTGTAACCGCGCACCTTGAACTTCGGCTCCCGCTTCCACTTCTCGACGATCGACTTCTTGGCCACGAAGAACCCCCTCGCCTATCGCTGGCGGAACGGCATGTTCATGAGCTTGAGCAGTTCCCGCCCCTCTTCATCGGTCTTCGCGGTCGTCACGATGGTGACGTCCATACCGCGGGTCTTCTGGACCTTCTCGATGTTGATCTCGGGGAAGATGATCTGCTCCTTGAACCCCACGGAGTAGTTGCCACGCCCGTCGAACGACCGCGGCGAGAGGCCACGGAAGTCACGGATACGCGGCACCGCGACGTTCACGAGACGGTCATAGAACTCGAACATCCGCGCGCCACGCAGCGTGACCATGCAACCGATGGGCAGGCCCTGACGCAGCTTGAAGTTCGAGATGGCCTTCTTCGCGCGACGGACCGACGGCTTCTGGCCGCTGATCTGCGCGAGTTCGTTGAGGGCCATGTCGATGTTCTTGATGTCGGAGGTCGCGTCACCCACGCCCATGTTGATGACGATCTTCACGAAGCGGGGCGCCTGCATGACGCTGTCGTACCCGAACTTCTTCATGAGCTCGGGCTGCACCTTCTCGGCGTAGTGCGTCGCGAAGCGCGGCTTCTCCTTGGGACCCGACGGCTTGCCCGTGGCGGTCTCATAGGTCGTCGCGGCGCCGCCACGACCACCCTTGCCGCCTTCCTTCGGGGCCTTCGCGCCCTGGCTCTTGCTCTTCTTCTCGTCCGCCATGTGCTCGTTTCTCTCCAGAGGACCCTTCCGTCGGTCCCCACCCCCTGGTGCCGGGGAACCGTCGTCCCACTCGCGGTGGGCTCGCCGTCGCGCCAACCGGCGCGCCGAACTCCTCGGTCAACCGCCCGCTCACGCGGACGGCTGCACCGTCACTACTCCTTGCTGATCGTGTCGCCGGTCGCGCGCGAGATGCGCTCGCGCTTGCCGTCCTTCAGGACCTTCACCCCGACGCGCACACCACGACCCGCCTTGGGGTCGTAGAGCATGACGTTCGAGATGTGGATGGGGGCCTCCTTCTCGAGGATGCCGCCCGGCTGCGCCTGGCTGCGCGCACGCGTGTGACGCTTCACGAAGTTCACCTTCTCGACGGTGACGCGGCTCTTCGCCTCGTCCACGGAGAGGACCCGACCGGTCTTCCCCTTGTCGTCGCCGGCGATCACCATGACCGTGTCGCCCCTACGGATCTTGAGGGACATCAGATGACCTCCGGCGCGAGCGAGATGATCTTCATGAACTGCTTCTCGCGCAGCTCGCGAGCCACCGGCCCGAAGATACGGGTACCGCGCGGCTCCTTCTCGTTGTTGATGAGCACGACCGCGTTCTCGTCGAAGCGGATGTAGGAACCGTCCTTACGACGGACCTCCTTCACCGCGCGCACGACGACCGCCTTCGCGACCTCACCCTTCTTCACGGCGGCGCCCGGGATCGCGTCCTTCACGGACACGACCACGATGTCACCCAACCGTCCGTACCGCTTGTGATGCCCGCCGAGGACCTTGATGCACTGGGCGCGCTTCGCCCCCGAGTTGTCCGCCACGGTCACCATCGTTCGCAACTGGATCATGACAGGGCTCCCGGGTTACTTCGCACGCTCGACGAACTCCACGAAACGCCAGCGCTTGTCCTTGGACATGGGCCGGGTCTCCATGAAGCGGATCGTGTCACCGATCCTGCACTCGTTGTTCTCGTCGTGGACCTTGAACTTCTCACGGCGCCGCACGTAACGGCCGACGGTGGTGTGCTGCACGAGACGCTCGATGGACACGACCACCGTCTTGTCCATGCGGTCGCTCACCACCTTACCGGTGCGGACCTTCCTGCGATTGCGTTCCGTCGTCATGGTGATTCGGATCGCGCACGGCCTTAGCGGCCGGCGCGCTCCTTCTCCTTCAGCACCGTGAGCAGGCGCGCCATCTCGCGGCGGCTCTCGCGGATCTTGAGCGGGTTGTCCAACTGCTTCATGGAGTTCCGGAACCGGAGGTTGAACAGCTCCTCGCGCAGCTCACCGACGCGGGTGCGGATCTCGTCCGGGCCCATCTCACGGATGGACGCGGCCTTCACGCGGGTCGCCATGCTCACTCCCCTTCCAGGTTCTGACGCTCGATGAAACGCGTCTTGATCGGCAGCTTCGAGGCACCGAGCTCGAACGCAGCCTTGGCGAGCTCGCGCGAGATGCCCTCGATCTCGAACAGCACACGGCCGGGCTTGACGACCGAGACCCAGAACTCGGGCGAGCCCTTGCCCTTACCCATTCGGGTCTCCGCCGGCTTCTTGGTGACCGGCTTGTCCGGGAACACCCGGATCCAGACCTTGCCGCCACGCTTGATGGTACGCGTGATGGCGACACGGGCAGCCTCGATCTGGCGGCTCGTGACCCAGGCCGGCTGCAGGGCCTGGAGCGCGAACTCGCCGAACGCGATGCTCGACCCGCGATAGGCCTTTCCGTTCATGCGACCGCGATGGACCCTGCGGTACTTGACTCGCTTCGGCATCAACATGGGTCGGGTCTCCTACCGAGTCGCCGGGGCCGCAGCAGCCGCGGCCTTGTCCAGCACTTCGCCGTGGAACATCCACACCTTCACGCCGCACGTGCCATAGGCCGTGTTGGCGGTCGCGCGGGCGAAGTCGATGTCCGCGCGCAGGGTGTGCAGGGGCACGCGCCCCTCGCGATACGTCTCGAAACGGGCCATCTCCGA
>Ga0255284_1000091_pt1 | contig 11314 bp, 23 predicted proteins | sample AtltaT_44_FD_183711 | JGI IMG/M metagenome (GOLD analysis project Ga0255284, IMG submission 183711) | Metatranscriptome of freshwater microbial communities from Altamaha River, Georgia, United States - Atl_Atlam_RepB_8d (Metagenome... | ecosystem: Environmental > Aquatic > Freshwater > River...
GCCTGGCGACAACGTGTCGATCACGGTCAAGCTGATTGCCCCGATCGCCATGGAAGAAGGCCTGCGCTTTGCCATTCGCGAAGGCGGCCGCACCGTGGGCGCCGGCGTGGTGGCCAAAATCATTGCCTAAGAGCTTCGCGGGACAGACCGAGCCGCTTCGGCGGCGAGCTCTGTCCCCGACTGACTAACAAAACGAGTCACTAGGAGCTCACCATGCAAAAGCAAAAAATCCGCATTCGCCTCAAAGCGTTCGATTACAAGCTGATCGACCAATCGGCCCTGGAAATCGTGGACACCGCCAAGCGCACCGGCGCCATCGTGCGTGGTCCCGTGCCCCTGCCCACCCGCATGCAGCGTTTCGACATCCTGCGTTCGCCGCACGTCAACAAGACGTCGCGCGACCAGTTCGAAATCCGCACGCACCAGCGCCTGATGGACATCGTTGACCCCACCGACAAAACCGTGGACGCGCTGATGAAGCTCGACCTGCCGGCCGGTGTCGACGTGGAAATCAAGCTGCAGTAACACCCGCAGCCCCTCGGGGCTGTTGCCATATAGCCACTTGCGGGGACTCCCGCAGCTGGCTATACTGGCGGGCTTTTCGCCATTGAAGGCGAATTTCATCCCGGCCAATCGATGTCGGGGTTGTGCAACAAGGCCTTTAAAACAGGCTGGAGAAGAACCATGAGTCTGAGCAATCGCCTCGGATTGCTGGGTCGCAAGGTGGGCATGATGCGCATCTTCACGGACGATGGCGACGCCATTCCCGTGACGGTGCTCGACGTGTCCAACAACCGCGTCACCCAAGTCAAGACCGAAGAGACCGACGGCTACAGCGCCCTGCAAGTGGCGTTCGGAGACCGCAAGGCATCGCGCGTGACCAAGCCCGAAGCCGGTCACCTGGCCAAGGCCGGCGTCCAAGCCGGTGAAATCCTCAAAGAATTCCGCGTGGAAGCGGCCGTGGCGGCCGAATACAAGCCGGGTGCCACCGTGCCCGTGACCTTGTTTGCCGTGGGCCAGCTGGTGGACGTGCAGGGCACCTCCATCGGTAAGGGCTACGCCGGCACCATCAAGCGCCACAACTTCGCGTCGCAGCGCGCCTCGCACGGTAACAGCCGTTCGCACAACGTCCCGGGCTCCATCTCTATGGCGCAAGATCCGGGCCGCGTGTTCCCCGGCAAGAAGATGACCGGTCACATGGGCGACGAGACCGTCACCACCCAGAACCTCGACATCGTGCGCATTGACGAAGCCCGTCAGTTGCTGCTGGTCAAGGGTGCTGTGCCCGGCGCCAAGAACGGCCACGTGGTCGTTCGCCCCGCCGTCAAGGTTCGCGTGAAGAAGGGAGCCCAGTGATGCAACTCGAGCTCCTGAACGAACAAGGCCAGGCCACCTCCAAGGTGGACGCGCCCGACACCGTGTTTGCCCGTGACTACAACGAGGCCCTGATCCACCAAATCGTGGTGGCTTACCAGGCCAATGCCCGTCAAGGCACGCGCAAGCAACTCACCCGTGCTGAAGTTCATCACTCCACGAAGAAGCCGTTCCGCCAAAAAGGCACCGGCAACGCCCGTGCGGGTATGACCTCGTCGCCCTTGTGGCGCGGAGGCGGTCGGATTTTCCCGAACACGCCCGACGAGAACTTCACCCACAAGGTTAACAAGAAGATGTATCGCGCCGGCATGGCGTCCATCTTGTCGCAGCTGGCCCGTGACGGCCGTCTGGCGGTGGTCGATTCCATCAAGGTCGACGCCCCCAAGACCAAGCTGCTGGCCGCCAAGTTCAAGGCCATGGGTCTGAGCTCGGTGCTGGTGATTTCCGACCAAGTGGACGACAACCTGGCGCTGGCCTCGCGCAACCTGGCCAATGTGCTGGTGGTCGAGCCCCGCTACGCCGATCCCCTGTCGCTGGTCTTCTACAAGAAGGTGCTGGTGACCAAGGGCGCAATCGAGCAACTCAAGGAGATGTTCGCATGAGCACCGTGAAGCACGACGAAGGCCGTTTGGCCCAGGTGCTGGTGGCACCGATCATTTCCGAAAAAGCCACCTCGGTGGCCGAACAGCACAACCAAGTGATGTTCAAGGTCCTGCGCAACGCCACCAAGCCTGAAATCAAGGCCGCCGTGGAGTTGATGTTCAAGGTTGAAGTGGACAGCGTCCGCACCGTGAACCAAAAGGGCAAGGTCAAGCGCTTTGGCGGCCGTGTGGGCCGTCGCGACCACGTGAAAAAGGCCTATGTGTCTTTGAAGCCCGGTCAAGAGCTCAACTTCTCTGGGGAGGCTGCGTAAATGGCCGTCGTCAAAGTCAAACCCACTTCCCCCGGCCGTCGTGGCGTGGTGAAGGTGGTGCACAAGCACCTGCACAAGGGCGCCCCCGAGGCCTCTTTGCTCGAGCCGCAAAAGCAGAAGTCGGGCCGTAACAACAACGGTCACATCACCATGCGCCACAAGGGCGGTGGTCACAAGCACCACTACCGCGTGGTCGACTTCAAGCGCAACAAAGACGGCATCCCCGCGAAGGTGGAGCGCATCGAGTACGACCCCAACCGCACGGCCCACATCGCTTTGGTGTGCTATGCCGACGGCGAGCGTCGCTACATCATTGCCCCCCGTGGTTTGGAAGCCGGTGCCACCGTGGTCAGCGGTGCTGAGGCCCCCATCAAGGCCGGCAACACCCTGCCCATCCGCAACATCCCCGTGGGCTCCACCATCCATTGCATCGAAATGCTGCCGGGCAAGGGCGCCCAAATCGCCCGTTCGGCCGGCGCTTCGGTCACCCTGATGGCCCGTGAAGGCACCTACGCCCAGCTGCGCTTGCGCTCGGGTGAAGTTCGCCGCGTGCACATCGACTGCCGCGCCACCATCGGCGAGGTCAGCAACGAAGAGCACAGCCTGCGCCAGTACGGCAAGGCCGGCGCCATCCGCTGGAAGGGCATCCGCCCCACCGTTCGCGGTGTGGCCATGAACCCGGTGGATCACCCGCACGGTGGTGGCGAAGGCCGCACGGGCGAGGGTCAGCCTCAGGTGTCGCCGTGGAACACCCTCACGAAGGGCTACCGCACCCGCAACAACAAGCGCACGCAGACGTTCATCGTTTCGCGTCGCAAGAAGTAAGGAGCGCACCACATGACTCGCTCTGCCAAAAAAGGCCCCTTCGTCGACCATCACCTGTTGAACAAGGTCGAAAAGGCCGTGGCCAACAAGGACAAGAAGCCCATCAAAACCTGGTCGCGCCGTTCCACGGTGCTGCCCGAGTTCATTGGCCTGACCATTGCCGTGCACAACGGCAAGCAACACGTGCCCGTGTACGTGTCTGACCAAATGGTCGGTCACAAGCTCGGTGAGTTCGCACTGACCCGCACCTTCAAGGGTCACCCTGCGGACAAAAAGGCCAAGAAATAAAGGATGACGACCATGGAAACCCGTGCAATCGTCCGCGGAGTGCGACTGTCAGCCGACAAGGGTCGGCTGGTGGCCGACCTCATCCGCGGCAAAAAGGTGGACCAGGCGCTGAACATCCTGGCCTTCACCCAAAAGAAAGCCGCCGGCATTGTGAAGAAGGCGCTGGAAAGCGCCATCGCCAACGCCGAGCACAACGACGGCGCCGACATCGACGAGTTGAAAATCACCTCGATCTATGTCGAGCAAGGCTCGACCCTCAAGCGCTTCTCTGCACGCGCCAAGGGCCGGGGCAACCGCATCAGCAAGCCCACCTGTCACATCTACGTGACGGTTGGCAACTGAGGGGGCTAGGACACTATGGGACAAAAAATCCATCCGACCGGCTTCCGGTTGCCCGTCACCCGGGCCTGGGCTTCGCGCTGGTTCGCCACCAACCGCAACTTCAGCCAAATGCTGGCCGAAGACCTGCAGGTTCGTGAGTACCTGAAGCAGAAGTTGAAGAACGCTGCTGTCTCTCGCATCCTCATCGAGCGTCCGGCCAAGAACGCCCGCATCACCATCTTCTCGGCGCGTCCGGGCGTGGTGATCGGCAAGAAGGGTGAAGACATCGAGAACCTGAAGGCCGAATTGGGCCGTCGCTTGGGCGTGCCCGTGGCGGTGAACATCGAAGAAGTGCGCAAGCCTGAAATCGATGCCCAACTCATCGCCGACAGCATCACCCAGCAGCTCGAAAAGCGCATCATGTTCCGCCGCGCCATGAAGCGCGCCATGCAAAACGCCATGCGCCTGGGTGCCCAAGGCATCAAGATCATGTCGGCCGGCCGACTCAATGGCATTGAAATCGCTCGCACCGAGTGGTATCGCGAAGGTCGTGTGCCCCTGCACACCCTGAAGGCCGACATCGACTACGGCACCAGCGAAGCCAAAACCACCTATGGCGTCATCGGCGTGAAGGTGTGGGTCTATCGCGGCGACACCCTGGGTCGCGGTGAAGCGCCCAGCGCCATGAAGCCCGACACCAGCCCCGCCGGTGAAGACGACCGCCGTGGCCGTCGTCCGGGTGGCCGTCCTGGTGGCGCGCCTGGCCGTGGTGGCCGTGACGACCGTCCTGGCCGTGGACCCCGTGTCACGGGTGCCCCTGCCGACGGCAGCGACAAGCCCGCCATGAGCGCCGATGCCCCGAAGACCCCCGCCGTCAAGCGTGTGCGCAAGCCCGCTGCCGGTGAGGCCAAAGGAGAATAAGACATGCTGCAACCCGCACGTCGCAAGTTCCGCAAGGAACACAAAGGCCGCAACACGGGTGTCGCCACCCGTGGCGCCAATGTCTCGTTCGGTGACTTCGGCCTGAAGGCCACCGAGCGCGGCCGCATCACGGCCCGCCAAATCGAAGCCGCCCGTCGTGCCATTTCGCGCCACATCAAGCGCGGTGGCCGCATCTTCATCCGCATCTTCCCCGACAAGCCGATCTCGCAAAAGCCGGCCGAAGTGCGTATGGGTAACGGCAAGGGCAACCCCGAGTACTACGTCGCCGAAATCACCCCCGGCAAGGTGCTCTACGAAATCAACGGCGTTCCCGAGCAGCTGGCTCGCGAAGCGTTCACGCTGGCCGCTGCGAAGCTGCCCCTGCGCTGCACCTTCGTGACCCGTCAAGTGGGCACCTGAGGAGAGACACGATGAAAGCAACCGAACTCCGTGCCAAGGACGAGGCGGCCCTCGAGAAGGAAATCGCTGATCTCCTGAAGGCCCACTTCGGCCTGCGCATGCAAAAAGCCACGCAACAGCTGGGTAACAACGCCCAACTGCGCAACACGCGCCGTGACATTGCCCGCGCTCGCACCATCCTTGCCGAGAAGAAGAAGGGAGCCGCCAAATGAGCGAAGCCCAAGTGCAAAAAGCCAAAGTGGTCCGCTCCTTCGTGGGCAAAGTGGTCAGCGACAAGCGCGCCAAAACCGTGACCGTGTTGGTGGAGCGCCGTGTGAAGCACGAGCTCTACGGCAAGATCGTGGCGCAGTCGAAGAAATTCCACGCCCACGACGAGAAGGGTGAGTACCACCTGGGTGACGTGGTGGAAATCACCGAAAGCCGTCCCATTTCCAAGACCAAGTCTTGGGTGGTGACGCGCCTGGTGGAAAAAGCCCAAGCGGTCTGAACCACGCGTTCTTCACGAGGCGAACCAGCATGCTCCAAATCGGCAACACCCTTCCGGCCGGTACTCTGTACGAGTACATCGAGGTGGAGGGCGAAGGCTGCTCCATCGGCCCGAATGCCTTCGACATCGCCACCGCCACGGCGGGCAAGACCATTGCGGTTTTTGCCCTGCCGGGCGCCTTCACGCCCACCTGCTCGGCCAAGCACGTGCCGGGTTATGTGGAGAAGGCGGCCGAGTTCAAGGCCGCTGGGGTGGATGAGATTTGGTGCGTGTCGGTGAACGACGCGTTCGTGATGGGCGCTTGGGGTCGCGAGCAGCACACCGGCGGCAAGGTGCGCATGATGGCCGATGGATCGGCCGAATTCACCCGGGCCACCGGTCTCACGCTCGACCTCACCGCCCGCGGTTTGGGTCTGCGCTCCAACCGCTACTCCATGCTGGTGGTGAATGGCGTGGTCAAAACCCTCAACGTCGAAGGCCCTGGCGAGTTCAAGGTCTCCGACGCCGACACGCTCTTGGCCCAGGCCAAGGCGCTGTAAGCAACACCGTGAAGCCCCTCGCATTTTTTTGATGCAAAGGGCTTGACACTTAAGATTTCCGGCTGCATACTGTGCGGCTTTCCCGAAAAGAACTTTGGGTACACGCCCAAAGCGCTTTAGGTTTTCAGCCCAATCCACGGGCCCAAGACTGACCGCGAAACACCAACCGCAGCGTGCGGGGGTGTGGAGTGGGACAAGTTGGGGACTAAACATGATCCAAATGCAATCGCGGCTTGATGTCGCGGACAACACTGGCGCGAAGTCCGTCATGTGCATCAAGGTGCTGGGTGGCTCCAAGCGTCGCTATGCCGGCATCGGTGATGTGATCAAGGTCAGCATCAAAGAAGCGGCGCCGCGCGGCCGTGTGAAGAAGGGCGAGATTTACAACGCCGTGGTGGTTCGCACCGCCAAAGGCGTGCGCCGTCAAGACGGCTCGCTCGTGAAGTTCGACGGCAATGCCGCCGTGCTGCTCAACGCCAAGCTCGAGCCCATCGGCACCCGCATCTTCGGCCCGGTCACGCGTGAACTGCGTTCCGAGCGCTTCATGAAGATCGTGTCGCTGGCCCCGGAAGTGCTTTGAGCCTTCCGCAGCCCCAGAGCAAAGGACAGACATGAACAAGATTCGCAAAGGCGACCAGGTCATCGTGTTGACCGGCCGCGACAAAGGCAAGCGTGGCACCGTCACCCAGCGTGTCGATGCCGACCGCATCGTGGTTGAGGGTGTGAACGTCGCCAAGAAGCACGTCAAGCCGAACCCGGTCAAGGGCACCACCGGTGGCGTGGTCGACAAAACCATGCCCATTCACCAGTCCAACGTGGCCATTTTCAATGCCGCCACGGGCAAGGCCGACCGCGTGGGTATCAAGGTGCTGGAAGACGGCAAGAAGTTGCGCGTCTACAAGTCCAGCGGCGAAGAGATCAAAGCCTGATCGGCGCAGAAAGCGGCAAGCAAATGTCTCAGCAAATCCGTTCCCGTCTGCAATCGCAGTACCAAGAAAAAATCGTCCCCGAGCTGATGAAGAAGTTCGGCTACGAGTCGGTCATGGAAGTGCCTCGCCTGACCAAGATCACCCTCAACATGGGTGTGAGCGAGGCCGTGACCGACAAAAAAGTCATGGACAACGCCGTGGGCGACCTGACCAAAATCGCCGGTCAGAAGCCTGTGGTCACCAAGTCCAAGAAGGCCATCGCCGGTTTCAAGATTCGTGATGGCGTGCCCATCGGCTGCATGGTCACCCTGCGTGGCGTGCAAATGTACGAATTCCTCGATCGCTTCGTGAACATCTCGCTGCCCCGCGTGCGCGATTTCCGTGGCATTTCGGGTCGTTCATTCGACGGCCGTGGCAACTACAACATCGGTGTGAAAGAGCAGATCATCTTCCCCGAAATCGAGTACGACAAGATCGACGCGATTCGTGGCATGAACATCAGCATCACCACCACCGCCAAGACCGACGAAGAGTGCAAGGCCCTGCTGACGGCTTTCCGCTTCCCCTTCAAGAACTGAGGTGCCCAGTGGCCAAACTCTCACTCAAGCAACGTGAGCTCAAGCGCGAGGCGCTGGTCGCCAAGTTCGCGAAGAAATACGCCGAGCTCCAGGCCATTGCCAACGACGCCAAGAAGTCGGACGAAGAGCGTTATGCCGCTCGTCTGGCCCTGCAGAAGTTGCCCCGCAATGCCAACCCCACCCGTCTGCGCAACCGTTGCGAGCTGACCGGCCGTCCCCGCGGCACGTTCCGCAAGTTCGGCTTGGCCCGCAGCAAGATTCGTGAACTGGCGTTCAAGGGAGACATCCCGGGCGTCATCAAGGCCAGCTGGTAAGCCGGCGCTGGGTCCGATCAGGAGAATTCCAAATGAGCATGAGTGATCCCATCGCCGATATGCTGACGCGCATCCGCAATGCGCAGATGGTCGAGAAGGGTGCTGTGTCGATGCCGTCTTCCAAGTTGAAGGTGGCCATCGCCCAGGTCCTGAAAGACGAAGGCTATATCGACGGTTTCGCTGTCAAGAGCGATGCCGGCAAGTCCGAACTCGAAATTTCGCTGAAGTACTACGCTGGCCGTCCGGTCATCGAGCGCATCGAGCGGGTGAGCCGTCCTGGCCTGCGCATCTACAAGGGTCGCCACGACCTGCCCAACGTGATGAACGGTTTGGGTGTGGCCATCGTGACCACCCCCAAGGGTGTGATGACCGATCGCAAAGCCCGCGCTGCCGGTATCGGTGGCGAAGTGCTGTGCTACGTCGCCTAAAGCAGGGAGGATAGAACAATGTCCCGCGTAGGAAAGATGCCGGTGGCCGTCCCCCAGGGTGTGGATGTCCAAGTTTCGGCTGAACAAATTGTGGTGAAGGGCGCCCAGGGCACCCTCAAGCAGGCTGGCAACGGCCTGGTGAACGTGAAGCTGGCCAACGGCGCGGTGTCGTTCGAGCCGGTGAACGACTCGCAAGAAGCCAACGCCATGAGCGGCACCATGCGTGCCCTGGTGGCCAACATGGTGACTGGTGTGACCAAGGGCTTCGAGCGCAAGCTGCAGCTCGTGGGCGTGGGCTTCCGTGCCCAAGCCCAGGGTCAGAAGCTGAACCTGCAAATCGGTTTCTCTCACCCGGTGGTGAAGGAAATGCCTGAAGGCATCAAGGTGGAAACACCCACCCAGACGGAAATCCTCATCAAGGGCGCGAACCTGCAGGTGGTGGGCCAAATTGCCGCGGAAGTGCGCGCCATTCGCCCCCCCGAGCCGTACAAGGGCAAGGGCATTCGCTACTCTGATGAGCGTGTGGTCTTGAAAGAGACCAAGAAGAAATAAGGAACGGCATCATGACGATGAACAAGAAAGAGCAGCGTCTGCGCCGTGCCCGTCAAACCCGGGCCCGCATCGCCACGCAAGAGGCGGCCCGTTTGACGGTGTTCCGCACCAACCTGCACATTTACGCCAGCGTGATTTCCGGCTGCGGCACCAAGGTGTTGGCTTCGGCCTCTACCGTGGAAAAGGAAGTGCGCGAGCAGTTGGGGACCGCAGGCAAGGGTGGCAATGCCGCCGCCGCTTCCCTGATTGGCAAGCGCATCGCCGAGAAGGCGAAGGCCGCTGGTGTGGAGAAGGTGGCTTTCGACCGCGCAGGCTTTGCCTACCACGGTCGGGTGAAGGCCCTGGCAGATGCCGCGCGTGAAGCCGGCCTGCAATTCTGACGCTTTAAGGAATGACGCAACATGGCTAAGTTTCAACCCCGCGTTCAGGACGAAGGTCGCGACGACGGTCTGAAGGAAAAGATGATCGCGGTCAACCGCGTGACCAAGGTGGTCAAGGGTGGCCGTATTCTTGGTTTCGCTGCGTTGACCGTGGTGGGCGACGGCGATGGCCGCATCGGCATGGGCAAGGGCAAGGCCCGCGAAGTGCCCGTGGCCGTGCAAAAGGCCATGGAGTCGGCCCGCCGCAACATGTTCAAGGTGGCCCTGAAGAACGGCACCCTGCACCACAACGTGGTGGGTGAGCATGGCGCTGCCCGCGTGCTGATGGCCCCGGCCCCCACCGGTACCGGCATCATTGCCGGCGGTCCGATGCGCGCCGTGTTTGAAGTCATGGGCATCACCGACATCGTGGCCAAGAGCCTGGGTTCGTCGAACCCCTACAACATGGTTCGCGCCACCCTCGACGCCCTGAAGCATTCGTCCACGCCCGCCGAAGTGGCGGCCAAGCGCGGCAAGACGGTTGAAGAGCTCTTCAACTGAGCCCCGCCGAAGGAAAGAACATGGCTGACAAGAAAACCCTGACCGTGAAGCTGGTTCGCAGCGTGGCGGGCACCCGTGAAGACCACCGCGCCACCGTGCGTGGCCTGGGCCTTCGCAAGCTCAACAGCACCAGCGTGTTGGAAGACACGCCCTCGGTGCGCGGCATGATCAACAAGGTGGCCTACCTGGTCCAGGTCCTCTGAGAAGGTAGAAGAACATGGAACTCAACAGCATCAAGCCCGCTGGCGGTGCCAAGCACGCCAAGCGTCGCGTGGGCCGTGGCATTGGCTCTGGCCTGGGCAAAACGGCCGGTCGCGGCCACAAGGGCCAGAAGTCGCGTGCCGGTGGCTACCACAAGGTGGGCTTCGAGGGCGGTCAAATGCCCCTGCAGCGTCGCCTGCCCAAGCGCGGCTTCAAGTCGGCTTCCCTGAAGTACAACGCCGAAATCACCCTGGGTGAGCTGCAATTGCTGGCCGCCGACGAGGTGGATCTGGTGACCCTGAAGGCCGCTGGCCTGGTTCCCCAAATCGCCAAGGTGGTGAAGGTCATCAAGACCGGCGAACTCAGCAAGAAAGTGGTGCTCAAGGGCATCGGTGCGACCGCAGGTGCCAAGGCCGCCATTGAGGCCGCCGGCGGTTCCCTGGTTTAATTTTTCGGCAGCAACGTGTCCACCAACGCTTCCACCCTGGCCAAGAGCGGCAAGTTCGGCGACCTGCGTCGCCGCTTGACGTTCTTGCTGCTGGCTTTGGTGGTGTACCGCATTGGCGCGCACATCCCCGTGCCCGGGATCGACCCCGACCAGCTCAAGCAGCTGTTCAACGGCCAGTCGGGCGGCATCTTGAACCTGTTCAACATGTTCTCGGGCGGGGCCCTGTCGCGCTTCACGGTGTTTGCGCTGGGCATCATGCCTTACATCTCGGCCTCCATCATCATGCAGCTCATGGGCTATGTGGTGCCGGCCTTGGAGGCGCTGAAGAAAGAAGGCGAGTCGGGTCGCCGCAAGATCACCCAGTACACCCGCTACGGCACCTTGGGCCTGGCCATTTTCCAAGCCTTGGGCATTGCCCTGGCGCTGGAAGGCAGTGCCGGCCTGGTGGTCAGTCCCGGTTTCGGCTTCCGCCTCACCGCGGTGGTCAGCCTGGTGGCGGGCACCATGTTCCTGATGTGGCTGGGTGAACAAATCACCGAACGCGGTTTGGGCAATGGCATTTCCATTCTCATCTTCGCGGGCATCGCGGCCGGGCTGCCGGGCGCCATTGGGGGCTTGTTCGAGCTGGTGAACACCGGTGCCATGAGCATCGTGGCCGCCCTGTTCATCATGGCCATCGTGGTGCTGGTCACCTTTGGCGTGGTGTTCGTCGAGCGTGGTCAGCGCAAAATTTTGGTGAATTACGCCAAGCGGCAGGTGGGTAACAAGGTGTATGGCGGTCAGTCGTCGCACCTGCCCCTGAAGCTGAACATGTCGAATAAAAGAATACGAAAAAAAAACAGGAATGATATATAAC
>Ga0255284_1000094_pt1 | contig 11282 bp, 12 predicted proteins | sample AtltaT_44_FD_183711 | JGI IMG/M metagenome (GOLD analysis project Ga0255284, IMG submission 183711) | Metatranscriptome of freshwater microbial communities from Altamaha River, Georgia, United States - Atl_Atlam_RepB_8d (Metagenome... | ecosystem: Environmental > Aquatic > Freshwater > River...
CTACTCTGTCATATTCAGAGAATAGCGTGACTTAAGGTCATTCATACTACTTTAAGATTAGTGCAGTCAATATTTATGGAGAAGGTCCATTGTCAGAGGCAATTAGCATTGTGCCAGCTGCAGTACCAAATGCACCAATCAATGTTATAATGACTTCCTCTAACCAGACTCAAATCACAATTACTTGGACTTAACAATACAATGGTGGCCTTCCAATAACTTCATATAGAGTTTATTGGGACTAAGGTTACTCAACTGTTACAAACTTTGTAGCATGTACACCATTTACTGTTACTGGCCTAACTTACACAATCAACACTTAATTGCAGGCTGGAGTGTACTACAGATTTAAAGTATCTGCGGTTAATGAAATTGGTGAAGGAGCACAATCCATCTCTAGCCCACTTATCATTGCTTCGGATTACTCTTCAGTTCCACAAGTCTTAACATTAGTACAAGCTAATTAAACATCTATCCAAATCTCATGGTCACCTCCTAATACAAACGGAGGATCACCAGTTGTTTCCTACAATGTATATATGGATGGAATTATTGTTACTACAGGTTTAACAACACTAACATGGACTTAGACAAGTGGTATTGTAGTCGGCTATTCCCACGTATTTACAGTTACAGCTGTTAACGGACGTGGTGAAAGTCTCTAATCAAACTCAATTACCATTTATGCAGCCACTGTTCCAAGCTTCCCAATGAATGTAAGGAACTAAGATTCCAGCAGCAGTTACATCTACTTAACCTGGGATATCCCAACATCTAATGGAGGCTCACCAATAATAGACTACCAAGTTTATTGGGATCTCGGCTCAGCAAGTGGCTACTTCGAATTATTAACAGCAACTACTGGTAACTAATAATACTACAACTTGACAACTGACATAATCAGCGGATCAGTCTACACATTTAAAGTGATTGCAGTAAACGTTGTTGGCTCAAGCAGCTTCTCTAATATTGTTACTATTATTGCTGCCAGACTGCCAGGACAACCAGGAGTTCCATTCGAATATTCTTCCGCAACTACTTATATTGAATTGAGATGGACTTATCCAGTTCTTGGAAATGGCGGAGCTAATATTACTAACTACAAAGTTTATTGGGACTTAGGCCACGGCGACGGACTATTTGTTTATTTAGCCAGCACAAACGGCTACCAAACATTGACTGTCAATTCAGCATTATCAAGCCAATTCATTAGCGGTCTTTCTTATACATTTAGAGTTACTGCAGTCAATGCAATTGGTGAGAGTGTTTATGCATAATCAGTTCCAATCCTTGTTGCTTTAGTACCAAGCGCACCAAGCCAGCCTGTCTTAGTTTTACAAACACAAACAACAATAGTTATTAGTTGGACCGCCCCATACAACGGAGGTTCATCAATCCGTGACTATGTTGTGTACTATGACAATAGCACTAATGGATAAGTATACACTATGCTCCACCCATCAGTAGGATGCTCAACAGAATTTACTTACAACATCTCAACTGCTGTGCATGGAATCTAGACTGGATTGATTTACTCTTTCTATGTTGTAGCAATTAATGATAAAGGAAGCAGTCTTCCCTCTTAAGCACTGAACTACATCATGGCAGCATAAGTATCAACTCCACCAATCAATCTCTAACTCGTCTATGCTACAAGAACAACAATTAGTTTCGAGTGGCAAGAACCAGATGATGATGGCGGTTCTCCAGTTATTGATTTCTAAGTCTATTGGGATGCTGGTGTTGGAACATTCACATTACTTCAAAGTTCAACACTTGGAATGAATGTATTCTATATCTAGAACGGCTTAACTGCAGGAGTTACATATCAATTCAAATGCTAAGCAATTAACTACATTGGAGCAAGCCCATACAGCAGTCCAATTAGCATTATTGCAGCAAGTGTACCTGCATAACCAACAAATCTCACTATTGTTCTTTAACAACAAACTACTGTAGCCTTCTCTTGGTTACCAAATGTTGACAATGGTGGCAGTCCAGTCAGAGATTATGCTATTTACTGGGACTAAGGAAACACCAACATTCTTCCACAAAACTTCGTATTGTCAGAACACACGTCATATTAGACTCTTCAACATTAGCAGACCTCTTTGACATCTGGACAGTATTATAGATTCTGGGTTTAGGCTAGAAACGATGCCGGCTACTCTGTTAGATCAGAAGTCATTAGAATTTTAGCAGCTTCAGTCAACTCTGAGCCTTTGAACTTACATACAACTTACTAAGATGAAAATACAATTTGTCTCGCATGGTCAGTTCCAACATAAGTAGTTGGTGCATCAGTATTAAGCTACTTAATCGAGCAGTACAGTCAAACCACACTGCAATGGACTTAGATTGCAACAACTACTACTTTAGAGTACAACATTACAACTGGATTGACAACTGGATTCAATTACACATTCAGAGTAAGAGCATCTAATGAAGTCGGTGCTGGACTTTACAGCAATGTTAATTATGTCATTGCTGCAAGAGTACCTGACTAGCCAATTTCATCTACACTAGTAACCTCAACTTCAACATCAATTACATTCTCTTGGAACTAACCTTACAATGGCGGATCCCCAATAGTTTACTTCAAGATACTATGGGATGCAGGTCTCGGTCAAGGATTTGTTCCTTATGCATTCACTATTGACTCCTAGACAAGTTTCATTGCTAACTATGGCCTCACAACAGGTATCCTTTATGCATTCAGAATTATTTCAGTTAATGCAGTAGGTGACAGTCTTCCATCACAACAATTTGTGTATGTTGCAGCTCACGTCCCAGGTGTACCAGGCTAACCATTCATGCTAAGCCAATCTGTGTCATCAATTGGCATTGAATGGACTCCAAGTTAAGAAAACGGATCTCCAATAATCAGATACGATGTATACTAGCAAGAAAACATTGAAGCTGATTATGTTTTGGTTGGCTCAGCCTATAACGGGTTAACAACGTTCTTGTCATAGAATTTAGCAATCGGAAACAACTACAAGTTCAAAGTGTGTGCAGTAAACTCTGCAGGTTCAGGACCACTTTCGGTTGAATCTCACTTTATCATTGCAGCAACTACACCAAATGCTCCTCTTAATCTGCAAAAGATATACGCTGATTAGCACTTCATAACCTTCGGATGGGACTTACCTCTCTTTGACGGTGGCACTCCAGTTATTCGCTACCAGGTTTCTTGGGATGCTGGTCTCGGATCTACCTTTACTGATCTTACTATGACTGATAATGATTCACTACTATTCACAATTTCAGCAGGCATTGTTAAAGGTAGAACATACGCATTCAAAGTTGTTGCAATTAATGCAGTCGGCAGCTCAAGCGCAAGCTAACCAATCTCAATTGTTGCAGCTAACATCCCTGATGCCCCTGTCGTTCCATACATGATTTCGCAGAGCCCATCAACTATTATCCTCGGTTGGATCGCTCCAGAGGACAACGGAATGCCAATATTAGGGTATGATATCTACTGGAATGGTTTGGACACATTAAGTGTCAACTACACCAAACTAGTTAGTGTTAGTCAAACAACATTCAACTATACTGTGTTGACTGTTATTGCTGGCAACACCTACAAGTTCAAATTAGTTGCTAAGAATCAAGTTGGTTCTTCGCCTTTGAGTGAACAGGTTGTGATTAAGGCAGCTTAGAAGCCTGACGCACCTGATATGCCAACACTTGTTAGTCAAAGTCCAACTTCAATCACTATTAGCTGGCTACCACCTAATGACAACTATGATGATCTCCTTGACTACAAAGTCTACTGGGATTAAGGAAACAACACATTTGTTCTTCTAAGATTATCAACAATATTTGAACTTCAGTACACTAAGGACAACTTAATTCTTCCAGAGTTAGTACCTGGCCAAAACTATTAGTTTAAGGTAACTGCATTGAACTCAATTGGATAGTCAGACTATTCACAAGTACTTATTGTGATGGCTGCCTAAGTTCCTGATGCACCAAGTGCACCTGTTTTAGTTAGCTCAACTAAGCAGAGTATTCTAATATCATGGACAGCTAATTACAACGGAGGTGACTCAATCACTGACTATTAGATTGATTGGAAACTTAAGAGTGTTGTTGATACATGGAACACAATTAGTTCAACTGCCAACTCATTGCAATACAACATTCAACAACTCGTTTAAGGTGAATAGTATGATGTTAGAGTTCGTGCACAGAACCATATCGGATACAGCAGTAACTCACTTGTTACAACCATTATGTCTGCAACTGTCCCAGTTAAGCCAGACGCTCCAACTAGGTTGTCTGCTGACACAACTTAGATTACAATCCAATGGGTTGAACCAAGTGACAATGGTGGTTCACCTATAACCGGATACAAAGTTCTTTGGAACTAAGGTGGCGAAGGTGATGAGTATACAGAAATGGTTAGCACAAACCCAACTGTTTTGGTTTACACTAAGGGAGGTCTTAGTCCTTACGCTGGACAACCATTCAAGTTTAAGGTTATGGCTCAAAACTATTAAGGATTCTCGCCCGCTTCTGATTCAGTTAGAATTCTTGCATCAGCAGTACCTGGAGTTCCTGGAACACCAACGAAAGTTGAATCAAGCAAAGAATACATTAAGATCAGATGGACTCCTCCATAATTCAACGGAGGTGTACCAATTGAAGCTTACAGTGTGTACGGTACAGTCGTTGGAGGTGTGTATCAAAAGTTAACAACAACCGGAGACCTTACAGATTTAAGCTACAAGTTTATTATCACAGCTGACTAGATTGGATTAACATTCCAATTCAAAGTGACAGCAATTAATGAGGCTGGCGAAGGCGACTATTCTGGAATTGTTGAATTAGTTGCTGGCACAGTACCAAGCGCACCTTAGAATGTTGCAAAGGTTAGCTCAACAATTGATCAAATTACAATCAGTTGGTAGCCTCCATTAGACAATGGTGGTTCACCAATCACAGATTACTAGGTTTACTGGGACAACGGTCTTGGTTCAAGCATGTCAGTCGTTGCAAGCACTGTTGGTGGTCCAGTTTTAGTTTGGACAACTGTTGGAACTATTTCAGCAAATGATATCCAGAATGGAGTTTACTATAGATTCAGTGTTGTATCAGTTAATGCTATTGGCGTTAGTTCTAACTCGGCAATACTTGGCATCTATGCAGCAGAAGTTCCTTAAGCACCACAAGCTCCAATTTTAGTGTCATAGTTCTCAACATCAATCACAATTAAATGGACTCCATTAGATCAGAGTTTGAATGGCGGATCGCCAGTAACCGATTATAAGTTGTACTGGAGCAATCCAGCAACACCAAGTGCAGGATTTGTACTTTATGTTGGAACTACTAAACCAAATCTACAATACACATTCACTGGTCTAACTGCAGGCTTAGCCTACTCATTCACTGTTGTTGCAGTCAATGTTGTTGGTGACAGTCCTTAATCACTTCCAACATAAGTTGTTTCAGCTTCTGTGCCTGGCATACCTAAGAATTTGGTTAAAGTCACAAGCACTAACTTACCATCAATTCAAATTAGCTGGTCAGCTCCAGATTTCAATGGTGGCTCAGCAGTTTTAAGCTACAACATTTATGTTGATAATGTGTTAGCAGGTACTGTTAATGGAGGCATTATGGTTTACACAGAATCTAGCTCTAAACTAGTCTTAGGAAGAGTTTCAATCTTCTAAGTGTCTGCTGTTAATATTATTGGTGAAAGTCAATTATCTTAAGGAATTGCACTTATTGCTGCATCTGTTCCAGAAAAACCAGCAGTACCAATTAAACTAGCTGCAGGTTCAACCTTTATAACTGTACAATGGGTTGCTCCTCAAGATGGTGGCTCACCAATTAGAGGCTATAATGTTTACCTGAATTCAATCTTAGCTGGCACAGTTGGTTGGAATGGATATCAATTCAATATTACAACAGGCTTAAGTGCTGGTGTTACATATCAGGTGACTGTCTTAGCTTTCAACGATGTTGGTTATGGTAACTAATCTAACAGTGTTTCAATCATTGCTGGCAGAGTACCAAGTGCTCCAATAAATGTTAAGTTATTGAGTCAAAATGCAACAAGCATTTCTATAACTTGGACCATTCCAGACAACGGAGGTTCTCCAATCACAACATACAAGATCTTCAGTGATCAAAACACATTAGGAGTAACATTTACAGAAATTGTTTCTTCAACTGGATTAGTTACTAACTACACCATAACAACAGGAATCACAACTAACTTAGCTTATCAGTTCAAGGTATAGGCTGTTAATATTATTGGCGTTGGTGAGTTATCCTTGTCTACAAGTTCAATTGTAGCTGCTTCATTGCCAAGTGCACCAGGATAGCCAATTAAATTCAACTCCACAACAAGCTATATTATTATCTAATGGACAGCTCCAACTTACAATGGTGGCAGTCCAATTACGAACTATACTATTTACATGTCTAATTTAACCAACTAGAGCTATACACTCGTTGGAATGTCAGCGACTGCTTCAACTTTGAACTTCACAATGACCGGATTGTCACGAGGAATCACTTATTATTTCAAAGTTACAGCTTGGAATATAATTGGAGAGTCAGCAAGCTCAGTTGAAAGTTACATTTTAGCAGCAACTGTTCCAATCGCAGTAGTACAACCAGTGATTTCAGTTCAAACAAGCACAACTATCACAATAACTTGGACTGAGCCAGACAACGGTGGCAGTGCAGTTGACGACTACTAAGTTAAGATGTGCATTGGTTAGTCAACTTCTTGCTCTTATGCAATTGTTGCTGCCAGCACCTCAGGATCTACTACTTACTATTTGTCAGGATTAACACAAGGCACTTAGTACAATTTCAAGGTTTCAGCTCGTAACATCTTAGGATTCGGCCCAGACTCAGCAGTCCTTTAAGCCATTGCAGCTAACAAACCAAACTAACCTGCTGCACCTTAGAATGTTTTATATCTGACAGATCGTAATTAGATTACTGTTACTTGGTATGCTCCAGTATAGAATGTTGGCGCTACTATTACTAACTATATTCTCTGGTGGAAGACTCAAGCAGAGGCTACCTTTGTTAATAATGTTGTAGTAAGCTCAACAACCTTCAATTACACTATTACTGGGTTAATCTAAGGAACTTTCTATGAAATTAGTGTCCAAGCTAGAAACGTTGTTGGTGACTCGTTGATGTCAAACTCAACAAGAATTGTTACAGCCGTTGCACCTGACCCACCAACTAACATTCAAGCACTTCAATAGAGTTCGACTTCAATTACTGTAAGCTGGTTTGCAGTAACCGGTGATGCAAACGGAGGTTCACCAGTTATTTAGTATTCTGTATACTACAAGCAGACAACAGAAACAGTTTTCATTTTAGCTGGAAATACTACTGCATCAACATTAACATACACAATTCCAGTTACTATTGCAGGAGTCACTTATAATATCTATGTGACTGCTACAAATGACCATGGATCAAGTAACTCATCAACAGCACTGGCAGTTATTGCTGCTGATAGCCCATCAATCATGGCAGCACCAATCAATATTCATGCAACAACAACACAGATCACAGTTGGTTGGACAGTCCCAATGAATACAGGATTCAGTGAAGTTATTGGCTACTATCTATATTGGAACGCAGGTGGTTCAGGTTAAATTATTAGCACACCACTTTATGATACTGCAAGCAACTCAATCTTCTCTTACACAATAACAACTGGAATAACTGCAGGCAGTACCTATATCTTTGCAGTTTCTGCTTACAACAGTGTTTCAGTTAGTTAAATGAGTAACTTTGTTTAAGTTCTAGCAGCAACAGTTCCTGACTAACCTATTCAAGTTGTAAGAGTCAGCTCAACTTCAACTTCCATTACATTCAGCTGGGTTGCTCCAAATAACGGAGGATCACAAATAACAAGCTACATTGTTTAATCTAACATGGGTTCAGGATCTACATTCTATCAAATTGCAATTACTGGTTCTTCAACGCTAATGTACTCAGCTGTTTCTCTAATCTAGTCACAGACTTACTTATTCAGAGTTATTGCAGTCAACGACGTTGGACAATCATTGCCTTCTGAAGCAACATCATTCGTTATTGCAACAGTTCCAGGCAAGCCAGGTGCTCCTGTGAAAGTCAGCAATACCTTAACCTCAATAATGATACAATGGACTGCTCCATCATCCAATGGTGGATCTCCTATCACAAACTATTCAATTAAGATGGATAGTGGTTAAGGTGCAGGCTATGTGATTGTTGGATCAACTGGCAGCAGTTCAATCTTAACTTACAACTAGACCGGTTTAACAGCTGGACAAACTTACTACTTCATAGTGGTTGCAATCAACGTAATTGGTACAAGTGCTGACTCATAATCAACTACTATTATTGCTGGAACAGTACCAAACTAGCCTCCAGTACCAACTTTGATTATTAGCACTTCAACTTCCATTTCGTTCAACTGGACAGCACCAGTAAACAATGGCCAACCTCCAATTATCGGATATAACATCCTTTGGAATTCAGGCAGTGGTTCAGTTTTCACAACAATCTCAACCATCACAAACTTGAGCAACCTTACCTACACCTAATCAACCAACATTGTTGGAGGAGTAACCTACTAATTCGTAGTTGTTGCTATTAACGTTGTAGGAAACTCAATAGCTTCTCAAGCTTTGTCAATACTGGCTGCTTAACCATCAACTACTCCAGTCAACTTAGTCAGTGTCAATGTAACTGCAACTACAATCACACTGAAATGGCAATCACCAACAAGTGACGGCTACTCATCAATCATTGCATACAATCTTTATTGGGATGCAGGCACTGGCACTTTGATCAACACACCATTAGTCCAAACTAGTTGGTAGACACTTACTTACTAGATTACTACTCTTACAATGAACATGTACTACATTTTCGGTGTGACAGCAATCAATGGTGCTGGAGAGTCAAATATTACTATTTCTAATTCAATCCTTACTGCAACAGTCCCAGGTGCACCTTAATCAATACATATTTTGAATCAGACAAGATCATCAATTTAGATTGCATGGTCTGATCCAATCGACTTAGGTGGCACTACTCTTGATTCGTATGTAGTTGAAATCGACGGAGGTTCAAGTGGTGCATCTGGTGTGTTCAGAGTCATTTAAGTTCAGCAGAACACACTAAGCGACTCATTCAACACTTCAGTCTTCCTTAACTAACTCGGAGTCTAAACCAACTTGGTGACTGGTGATATCTATCAATTCAGAGTTTCATCAAGAAATGTTATTGGTGATTCATTCTAGAAAGCTTGGATCACTGCTATGGCTGCTGATTTACCCTCAGCACCTGGAACACCAACCAGATACAACTCTTCTGAGACATCTGTTACTATTATATGGACACCTCCAACTAATGATGGTGGCACTCCAGTTACAAGCTACATTGTTATGTGGGATGCAGGTACTGGCGGTCAGTTAGTAAGCTTAGGACAATCATAATATTCTAACATTTACACTCCTCCATACACACTGATAACTGGCAACCTTTATACGTTTAAGGTACTGGCAGTTAACTACATTGGAACAGGTCCAGCATCTGGTACAGTCAGTGTGATTGCAGCCAATATGCCAGGACAACCCGGCGCTCCAATGTTGTACTTAGCCACACAAAACCAAATCACAATTTATTGGGACGAAGTATACAGTGGTGGCTCAGCAATTACATCTTACAATATTTTCATGGCTGCTACAGGCACATCAAGTGGTCGTATGTTGGCAACCGTGTAACTTATTGATGTAACAATCACTGGAACATTAGACATTACACTAAGACGATTTACTACTAGTGCAACTCTAATTACAGGAGCTCATTATGTATTCGCTTGCTAAGCCATCAATGCAGTTGGATAGAGTCAAGTCTCTTCGGTATCAGGAGAATTCATTGCTGCTATTAAACCAACTGCACCATTGACACCTTCTAAGCTTTCAGCATCCAAGACTCAAATCGTTTTGCAATGGGTTGAACCAATCAGTGATGGAGGAGCATATATCAGATATTACAATATCTATAGTAACTTGGGAAGTGGCTCAACATACACCATTGTTGGCAACTCATCTTCCTTATTATTCGTTCAATCAAACCTTTCGCCTGCTGGAGTGACAATTTCATACAAGGTATCAGCTGTTAACGATATTGGTGAAAGTCCTCTAAGCACTGCAGTTAGTATTATTCTTGGAACAATCCCAGCAACACCATTAGCACCTACTGTTGTATCATAATCACAGTCATCAATAACAATTAGTTGGATTGCACCTGATAACGGTGGTTCACTAATTACTGGATACAATGTTCAAATCAACTCAGGTGCTGGTTCATCATACGTAGTTGCAGGAACAGTTACAACTGGAACAACATACACTGCAGTTGGACTTAATCCAGGACAAGGCTACCAATTCAAGGTCTAAGCAATTAACTTGGTTGGTGTCAGTGCATACTCACCTGCATCTTTGAATATTATTGCTGGCAGTGTTGCCGACTAACCCGGAAACCCAACATACTTAACATCAACTCAATCACAATTAGCATTCAGTTGGACAGCCCCCGTAAGCAATGGTGGATCAGTAATAATTGGGTACAAGATTGCATGGTGCTACTAACTTAACGTTACGGGCACATTCAGTGATTATGTTGATCTAATTTCAATCAACAACGCCCAAACACTCTAATTCTACCTCACATCTGGTATTACTGCTGGATAGAAATACAGATTTATTGTGTATGCAATTAACTCAATTGGCTTTAGTTCACCTTCATCGTACATTGAAATGATTCCAGCTTCAACTCCTGGAAGCCCTGATACACCAACTGTAACTTCTGTTTCGAGCACCAGCATCTAGATTGCTTGGACATTCTAGAACAGCAGAAATGGAGGAACCCCAATAACTGATTATGTCGTTTACTGGGACAATGGTATCAATGGCAACTCATAAGTTGCATCAGCAAGCACAGGTCTCTATGCAACATTCACAACTGCCCCAGGTGCTGTTGTTGCTGGAACAACTTACAGTTTCTGGATTGTTGCAAAGAATTTCGTTGGTACAGGTACACCAAGTTCAAAGTTATCAGTATTAGCTTCTTAGATTCCTGATACACCACTGACACCAACAGCAGTTGCTACATACAACTCAATTTAAGTGTCATGGATTGCACCAAACAGTTAAGGATCACCAATAACTTACTACACTATCTTTATGGATGGTGATGGCAATGCAAGTGACGACTACGTCCAAGTAGCTACTACTACAAAC
>Ga0255284_1000099_pt1 | contig 11130 bp, 11 predicted proteins | sample AtltaT_44_FD_183711 | JGI IMG/M metagenome (GOLD analysis project Ga0255284, IMG submission 183711) | Metatranscriptome of freshwater microbial communities from Altamaha River, Georgia, United States - Atl_Atlam_RepB_8d (Metagenome... | ecosystem: Environmental > Aquatic > Freshwater > River...
AAACATCAGGCTGCCAGTCGGAAATCGCCATGCAGTAGCCGTTTTCATCCAATGACTTGATGGCCTCTTGGATTCGCTTAATGCGGTATTTGGCCTTTGCACCATCTCGAGCACGAATCCTCGCAAACATCGCCTCACGAGCCGATGTTGAGAGACTCCACAGATAGGTGTAGCCAACTGAGGTTTGCGCCATCGGCAAGACCGATCCCAACCCCATGGTCAACGTGGCAATGTTGGGACTGTTGAAATAGGCGACATACAGCATGTCCAGGTCATATGGGATGGCCAATGCAGTTGTCGTTGACAGCTCATCGGCAAGCGGCTGCATGTAGGGCTCGACCGCCTTGAGCATCTTTGTCGCATCCAAGTAGGCCTGGCCATCAGCCAAGGGCATGATTCCCAACTGAAACAGCGTGCTGCCAGGCACTCGCTTGAGATATCCAAGCTGAATCAGGGTGCTGGTGATTCGGGAGACTGCAGCCTTGGGAATCCCCGTGCGCCTGACGATTTCCGCATTGCCCAAAGGATCCAGGCGGGACTGAAACGCCTGCAAAACAGACAAGCCGCGGCTAACGGTCAGCATGGACCCGCTGCTAAGCGTTTGACTTTCTGCTGTCCTATTCAAGCTCGGTCTCTCTCTGAAGATAGCGAACCATCTGGCGAAGCCTGGGACCAAATTCTCGCTCGACACGGGAGGTGGTCATGCGTGAGCTGTGACCGATACAGGCAATCACCATGGGAGCATGCCCACTGATGGTCAGGGGAATGGCCACCATCGCCAGCTCGGGATCCACCTCACCAAGAGATGCGCAAAAACCCTTTTCATGAACTTGAGGTTGCGCCTTGGTCATACGTGTTCTGATCCGAGGCCAGTCGCTTTTGAAACGATGTTCAATCTTGAGAGACAAGTATCTTCGCTCCAGCTCCGGGAGGGCGGCAAGCAAGGCCCAACCCAGTGGAGAGTCTGCGATGGGCAGGCGAGTGCCAACCGAGATGCCAAACGTGGAAGAGTCATGTTGAACCGAGCCATGCTGGAACGCACAACACTCAAGCAACACCACATCCAGCCTGTCACGGCTTCCCAACACGACATGCGTGCGCATCTCGTCTGCGAGATCTTGCATTTTGGGCAATGCAAGCGTTTGCAAATCTGAATGAGCTATCGCTGCATAGCCCAACATCAAGACCTTGGCCGTCAGGCGATATTTTTTGGTCTCTGGCTGAAGGTGAAGATAACCTAGCGTCTGGAGTGACTTGATCAGTCGGGACGCCGTGGACAAAGGAACGGATGTTTTGAGTGCAATCTCAGAAACACTCATCCAACGATCATGGGGCCCAAACACGCTCAGCACTGACAAGGCACGCCCCAGAGGATTCACATAAGCACCCGTGCTGCCATCGCGGATGGCATCACTGGCGCCATGGTGGTCGTGATCCTCCCGGAACGTATCCATGGTTCAGCTCTGTGAACAATCCATCAAGAATATCGACCTGGTCACATCAAATTGGACATTTTTGTGAAAAAACAGGTTGACGCTTTTCACGGTACGACGCTACCCCCTCCTTGACGTCAGGACCGCTGAAACCCATGATTTCCATGGCCAGAGACGCATCAAAAATTGGCCCTGCTTGCCGCAGCCAATTGTTGAGGGCATATTTGGTGAATCGGATGGCTGACGGTGCACCATTGGCCAAACGCGTGGCGACTTCGAGTGCCTTTTGCTGCACCTTGTCATCCTCTTCAACCAGCGAGACGAGCCCCATCGCTTCAGCCTGCACGCCATTGACAGGCTCACACAGCAAGAGGTGATATTTGGCCTTGGCCATTCCACACAGCAAAGGCCAGATGATGGCAGCATGATCACCCGCCGCGACTCCCAAACGCGTGTGGCCATCGACAATCTTGGCGTTACGCGCTGCAATCGAGACATCGCAAAGCAGTGCAGCAACCAAGCCTGCACCCACCGCTGCACCATGAATCGCCGAGACTGTCGGCTTGGAACAGTTGATGATGTTGTACACAAGCTCACGGGCCTCACGCCAGACACGGAAGCGTGCCTCAGGATCATCAATCATTTCCTCGACAAGCTTGAAATCGCCACCCGCAGAGAAGTTCTTGCCGGCGCCGCACAGAATAACGGCACTCACGTCAGGGTCGGTATCGATCTCTTTCCAGACATCGGTGATTTCCTGGTGTCCCTTTTTATCAAGCGTGTTGTAGCGATCTGGCTTGTTGAGCGTCAGGCGAAGGACGCCAGGCGCAGGACGATCAAAGACGATATTTTCATAGCCAGAATAACGGGTGTTGCTCATGCTGTTCTCCAACCTCTATCTTGGTGAATGTGTAAAAACGATCTGGTCTTTTCTCAAACGATCGACTTGTTAGCCGCGATCCCTCCATCCACCATGAACACCACGCCAGAGGTGTATCCCGAGTGGGGGGAAGCCAGAAACACGAACAGTTCTGTCAGTTCGCTGACATGCGCTGCACGTCCCAGCGGTAGCTTGGATGAGATTTCCGAAACTTTGGATACATCTCCAAAGGCGGCTTCGGCACGTGCCTTGAAGATCTTTTCGATTCTCTCGGTTGCAACCGGCCCCGGATGGACCCCCAACACACGGATATTGTCCTTGAGGCTGCGTCCACCCATGGCACGAGTAAAGGCAGCAAGTGCCGCATTGCCGGAGCTGCCAGCAATATAGTCATAGTCAAAAATTTCAGCCGCAGCGCCGATATTGTTCAAAATGACACCGCCACCCCGTTTTTTCATGAGCGGGTAATAGGCACGCGTCATGTCGATGTACCCAAAGACTTTGAGCGCCCAACCTTCACGCCAGCGTTTGCCATCCACCTCAAACAGATTGCCGCCGGGAATGGTTCCGGCATTGTTGACCAGGATGTCGATATCGGGCGCTTGGCTCACGACCTTTTCCACGGCACCCTCCACGGTCAGGTCTGAGGTGATGCACTTCACTTGCACGCCGAATTTTTGCCTGACGTCAGATGCGATCGCTTCCAGTTTGTCTGCAGAGCGAGCCACCAGGGTGAGGTGGCAGCCTTCAGCAGCAAACGAAGATGCCAGCCCAGCCCCGATGCCTTGGGAGGCCCCTGTGATCAATACTGACTTGCCTTTGAGTTTCATGTCCATGACGAAATTCCTATATGCGCTGTTTGAATGCGCTGTTTGATGTCTGTTATTTGCCAAACACGGTCTTGAGTTCATCAAGTGCCGCTGGATTGTCCAACGCTGAGAGGTCACCAAGCGGTGAGCCTGTGTAAACATTGCGGATGACGCGCCGCATCACCTTGGTGCTGCGGGTCTTGGGCAACTGTTTGACCAAAAAAACCTCACTGGGTCGGAAGGGCTTGCCCATGTTTTCCTCTACACGGTCCTTGACCATTTTTTTGAGCTGCTCGCTGTCTTCTTTTGCCTTTGGATCCGCAATCACCAATACGATCAGCCTGGCACCCTTGAGCGAGTCCTCCACGCCAACCGCAGCAGCCTCGGTGAACTGAGGGGATTCCAGCACAATTTTTTCGACCTCTGCGGGTCCCAGTCTCTTTCCAGCCACCTTGATGGTGTCATCTGATCGTCCCAGTACGTAGAAAAAGCCCTTGTCATCCCAGAGCACCAAGTCACCGTGAATCCAAATCCCGGGCACCGTTTGCCAATATGTCTCCAGGTAACGCTCGTCATCTTTCCAAAACGAACTGCACATGCCGACAAAAGGCTGTCGGATCGCCATTTCGCCGATCTGGTTTCTCACTGTCTTGCCATCGAGATCGACGATGTCGACATCGACACCAGGACTCTTGCTGTTGAATCCAGCGGGGGCAATCGGCCTGATGACCACGTTGGCCAGCAGGGCGCTGGACACCTCGGTGCCACCAGTAATGTTGATGACAGGACAAGCCAGGTTGCCAAAGTGCTTGTGGAACCAGTGATAGTGCTCCTGATTGATCGCCTCTCCTGCAGAGATCAGCAGCCGGATGGAGCTGAGATCTCCTACGACAGCCTCTTGCGCATGAGCCTGAGCCCCACGAATCAATGTCGGAGAGGCGCCATAGTGTGTGACCTTGTATTGTTCAATCAGCCTGGCCATTCTCGACCAGTCCGGATAGTCTGGGGTACCGTCATACGTCACCAAGGTGGCCCCCATGAGCATGGCGCTTGAGCTGATCATGGGGCCAGCAATCCAGCCCATGTCAGCCGGCCAGCAAAATACATCTCCCTTGTCCAGGTTGAAGTGCATCATGGCATCGTGCGCCATCTTGATGGGAAATCCCCCGTGCGTATGGACAGGCCCCTTGGGCTTGCCTGTCGTGCCGGAGGTGTAAATCACCATAAAGGGGTCATTGGGATCCATGCGCTCGGGCTGCTCTTGGAGAGGCTCCGCATTGGCAAGCTCGTTCCAGTCGCGTTCACCTGCAGCCAGTGCTGGTCCTTCTGCAGACACTTTGAAAAAGACAGCCTCGATGCTTGGGAGCTTTTCACGTGCGGCATGGACATTGGAGACGGCTTCAATGAACTTTCCGCGGCGTGCAAATCCCGTTGTCGCCAGCAGCAAGCGCGCCTGACAAGACTCCAGGCGCGACACAATCGCATCCACGCCAAATCCGGAAAACAAGGGAACAACCACTGCGCCGATATAGGAAATAGCAAAGAAGGAGACATTGGCCTCGATGCCATTTTCCATCAACAAACCGATGCGATCACCCTTTTTGATGCCAAATCTTTTCAGACCCGCTGCAAACTTTCTGACACGAACAAAAAACTCTGAAAAACTAACCTGTTGAACTTGCCCGGACTCCCTGACGGCAATGATCGCAGACTGATCACGGGTATCTGGATGATTGGCCCAGCGCTGGCAGGTATCGATCCAGTTCATCTCTCCACCGACAAACCAGCGGGGAAACTCCTTGCCCCGACTCAGGTCGACGAACTGATGGTACGGCTTGCTGAACACCATCCCGGAAAACTCAATGAAGGCCTTCCAGTAGGCTTCTGGCTGATCGATGGAAAAACGGTAAAAATCGTCATACGAGGTCATGCCGAGTGTTTTCATGAACCGGGCAATCTGCGAATGCTCCAGCTCCTGCTTCCTGGGTTCCCAGACCGGATAACTTGCTGTGCTGCTCATCGTGTACCTCTTTGATTGATTTTTCTTTTGGACTCGCCGTGACCCCAACGGGATTTAGATGCCGAGATAGGCACGCTGAACGTCAGGGTTAGAAGCCAGCTCGCTGGAAGGAGCCTCCAGCACCACCCGCCCCTGCTCGAGTACGTAACCGTAGTCAGAGATGTTCAAAGCCATCTCAGCGTTTTGTTCCACCAGCAACACGTCCACCCCAGCCTTGCTGATCTCCGAGATCACATGCGCAATCACGTCGACCACAGCAGGTGCGAGACCGATGGTTGGCTCATCCAGCAGCATGACTTTCGGATTGGTCATCAAAGCACGCGCCACCGCTACCATCTGTTGCTGTCCGCCACTCAGCGAGCCAGCTGGCAAAGGCAGCTTGACCTTGAGGTCTGGGAAAAAATGCATGGCACGCTCGAAGTCGCGCGCGATTCCCTCGGTATCCTGACGACAGTAAGCACCCATTTCCAGGTTTTCACGGACAGTCATGTCGGTGAACAGGCGCCTGCCTTCAGGCACGAGTGTCAAACCCTTGGGAACGATCTGGTCAGGCTCCTTGCCCTGGATCTCCTCCCCGAACAGAGAGATGGTTCCCTTGCTTGGCTTCACCAGTCCGGAAATCGCCTTCATGATGGTTGACTTGCCCGCTCCGTTTGCACCAATAATCGTGACAACCTGTCCTCGATGAATCTTGATGGACAAGTCATGTAGCGCGGGAACCTTTCCATAGCTGACAGCCAAGCCGCTCACAGAAAGTGAAAGTTGATCAGTGGGCATGTTTGGCTCCCAAGTAGGCGTTAACAACATCTTGGTTGCTTCGGATTTCGGTTGGCGTTCCTGTTGCCAGAAGCTGCCCGTGATGCAGCACCACAATCCGCTCACAAACTTGCATGACAGCCTTCATGTTGTGCTCAACCAGCAAGATGGAGCATTTCAGCTGGTCGCGGATTTGTCTGAAGATATTGAGCGTATTGACTGCCTCAGTCTGGTTCAGACCGGTCAAAGGCTCGTCCAGGCAGAGAATGCGGGGGTGGGTTGCATAGGCAATGGCAATACTGATGAGACGTTGCACCCCATGCGGCAAGTTGCCTGATACCTCATTCATGAATGGGGTCAACCCAAGCATCTCTGCTGCCTCATGGACACGGTCCTCGCGTTGTCGCGAGTGAGCAGGAGGAATGGCACCGATGGCACCAATCAGAATGTTGTCATGCACGGTGAGCGTCTTCATCAAGCTGCCGTGCTGAAACGTTCTCACCAGTCCCAGCTTGCTGATCTGGGTGGGATTGCTCCCCGTGACATCCTTGCCATCAATGAACAGCTTGCCCGCCGTTGGCTTGACAAAGCCACTGATGAGGTTGAAGGTAGTGCTCTTGCCCGCACCGTTCGGCCCGATCAATCCCAAAATCTCACCTGAGCGAATTTCCATGTCAAGCTCGGATACTGCCATCAGGCCACCGTACCGACGCGAGATGCCCTCTGTTTTTAAAAGCACTTGATGTGAACTCATGCCGCACGCTCCCCTTTGCGATGTTGGCGCCATTTGTCATAAAGACCGACGATGCCTTTGGGCATCAGCAACACAGTCAGCACAATGGCTATACCGAAGAAGATGTGGTCGCCGCCGCCAAACGACAGTGCAACTGTGCTCAATGCAACCAGCAAAATCGCTCCCAGGATCGGCCCAATCGGCTTGTCCTCCCCACCCACCTTGAGATAGGCCAGTGCGAATGTGGAGAGCAGAAAGCTGAAGTCACCGGGACTGATCACGTTGTTGACGAAGGCCATCAGTCCACCAGCGATACCACTGGCGAATGCACTGATTGTGAGACAAAGCACCTTGATCATGTGCACGTTGATGCCGACAGCGAGCACCACCTGGTCATTGTCACGAATTCCCTTGAAGGTTTTGCCTAGGTGAGAATTTTCGATCTTGTAGAGCATCAACAGCATGATGCCTACCACCAGGATCGCGAAGGTCGGGTAGTAAGGAGCCAGCAGGTCAGGCGGAAAAATGCCAACCATTCCAGAGTTGCTGCCGATGATGTCAATTTTGGTGTAGATCAACCGAACCACTTCCGTGAAGGCAAATCCAATCAGCAGAAAAAACGGCCCTTTGACCTTGAGTGTGACATAGCCAAACAGAAAGCCTATCAGGGCCGCCACAATTCCGCTGAAAACGAGCGCAATGACAAACGGCCACTCGAGAATGGTCAGCACCACGCCAGCGCCATACGCACCAAGTCCCACAAATGCAGCAGTGGCAAAGTTCAGCTCACCGATCAGCAACACAAACCTCAAGCTGGATGCGATCAGGGCAGCGATTGCCATCCAGATGATCAAGTTTGACGTGTAACCATCCTTGATGACCAATGACAGCGCTGCGACCACCAATACTGCGATTGTGCCCTTGGCGAGCGATTGTTGTTCTCTTTTATCCATTTCCAAGCAACCCTTTCGGACGAACAAGCAGAGTAATCATGACGAGCGCAAACATGGCAATGTTTGCAATGGATGGGTCATAGAAAAACCCCCCAAAACTTTCGATCATGCCGATGAAGAGACTGCCGACAATCGCGCCTGGCACACTGCCCAAGCCACCGATGATCACAGCGATAAAACCCTTGACCAGATAGTCAGAGCCCACAGTGGGTGAAATCATGGCCAGCGGAGCCATGATGGCACCAGCCAATGCACCCAGGAAGGTCGCAATCATGAAACCGGCAAATGCGATTTTTTTGTACTGTACGCCCTGAAGCATGGCTGCCTCGTGGTCGATCGATACGGCACGCATGGCTTTGCCGATTTTGGTCGATCCCAGCACACGATAGAGAATGATCGTGAACACCATTGAAACAATGATCAGCAGAATGCGCTGCATCGTGATGTTTACGCCAAGAAAGTTGACGCTACCTTCAATGAATGGGGGCACCGCACGCACCACGCCGCCAAAGTAGTGCAGGAAAATGCCTTCCATCAACATCACTACCCCGACCGTCAGGATGAAGGATCCCTCCAGGTCTCGCTGGAAAAATCGCAATCCACCTTGATAAAGGATCAGCCCAAACACTAGCGAGGCCCCGATTCCGATCAGCACCGCCAGGATGTATGCGGGCAAAACTGAAAGACCGGCTGCAGTAAAAAAGGGCAGGATGACCGCAATGAGTAAAGCCGTCATGGTGAAAAACTGGCCGTGGGCAAAATTCACAACTTTCATGACGCCAAAGATCAGCGTCAAGCCTAGCGAGAACAGGACGTAAACCGCCCCGATCTGCAGGCCGGTGAATACCAGCTGGATGAATGTTTCCATTGAAATGTCTCTCGTGCTGCGAGGCCTAACCCCGATGATGAATGGGAAACTCAAGGGTGCAAGCACCCATGACCCCCTATGGGCCAAACATGTGGATCATCGTTTGAATCGGGGGTGCGCATCGGCACCCCCATTGCACAGTCAAGCTGGGTTACTTGGCCAGCTTTTTCTCCAGCTCAGGATTGTTCAGGCGCACAACCTGCTTGAGGTTTTTGCCATCCACCTGAGTCACGATGACTGGCAGGAGCATTTGCTGTGGTGAACCATAAAAGGCTGCACCGCCAAAACCAGTCTTGCCCCATGAGCCATCAAAAACGGTGTCAGGCAGGGTCTTGGCAATCACCTTGGGATCCAGGCTCTGTGATTTCTCCATGGCCGCCTTGAGTGCCATCACGGCATCATAGAAACCAATCTGAATGGAGTTGAGCGATTCACCCGTTCCTGCCACGACAGCCTCGTTCAGGCGCTTTTGCAGTGCGCTGGAGTTGTCGTCAAACGCGATGGCGGCACCTAGGTAGGTTTTGTCGGCAGCATCACCACCAGTGGCCAGCAAGCCTTCGGCACCCGTGCCAGCCTGAACGACCTGCACACCTTTCCATCCCAAGGCCTTAAGTTCCTTAAAGACACGACCTGCATCGGGCGGAGGTGCTGCACCGAGATCCACCACATCAGCCTTGGTCTTGGCAAGCTTGGCAGCAATCGGCTGGAACTCTGTCGTGCCACGCTCATACCAGTCGCTGGCCACCACCTTCACGCCTGCTTTTTCCCAGGCTGCACGGGCCATTTTTTCCAGATCTTGGCCTGTCGCATCGTTGGGGTTCAGCAAGACAACGGTCTTGATGTTGGGGTGAGCCTGCTTGATGTAGGGAACCAACGACTCCACAAACTCAGGCGGTGTGTTCATCTGGGTAAACGTCAGGGGGAACTTGGGCCCCTTGATCGTATGCCCCCAGGCCGTGGTGAACATCAACACACCCTCACGCTCTGTCAAGGACTGCATCGCACGCGCCGGAGCTGTGCCGACGCTGCCAGCGATGAACTTGACACCATCTTTCTTCAGCAGCGTCTGTGTGATCTTGGTACCTTCTGCCGCCGTGTACTTGTTGTCATAGGCCACGCATTCGAAGTTGTAGACCTTGCCTCCAACCTTGACGCCACCACCTTGGTTGACGTTACGAGCGGCTTCCTTACACATGATTTCGCTACCCTTGCCCCAGTTTGCGCCAGAGCCAGACAGAGGAAGCGACAAGCCCAGCTTGATCACTTGCTGTGCATGAGCCGGTGTGGTGAGTGCAGCTGAAGCAACGATGGCTGCGAACAAGCCTGCGAGTTTGTGTGTTCTTTTCATCGAGATGTCTCCGTTTAGATGAAATTTTTTGTCTGATGGAAAGCAAGGCAGCACCAAGCTCGCCTTGCAAAATCATACGTGGTCAGATTTGCAGATGGATCCCCCCATTTACATTTGTTCCGTACTTTGGATGTAAATTTTTTTAATTCTGCTTGGCAAACACTTTAAAGTACGGAACAACTTTTGACACACTAGGGCTTTCCCTTGATTGGCTCACGTCTTTTGCATCTGCTGTTAATCTGGATCAAGATTCAATGGAATCTTTTTTGTTGGACAAAACTGGAGAAAAATAATGGGACGGTTAGAGGGGAAAGTCGCTTTCATCACGGGTTCTGGTGCAGGCATCGGTAGGGCAAGTGCAATGCTCTTTGCCAAAGAGGGTGCCAAGGTCGCCGTGGTGGAAGTTGGCAAAGACGCTGGCAAAAAAACAGTGGAGCTTATCCGTCAGGCAGGCGGAACAGCAGAGTTTTTTCACACCGACATCACCAAGGACGACAGCGTCGCAGCAACCACCAAAAAAGTATTGGAGGCGTTTGGCAAGATCAACATTCTTTACAACAATGCTGGTGGCTCTTCGACTGTCGACAACCGCGTGTCTGACGCACCAGTCGAAGAATTTTGGCGAACCATCCATGTTGATCTTTTTGGAACATGGCTTTGCTGCCGCCATGTCCTTCCTGAAATCATCAAGGCTGGCGGTGGCACTGTTGTCAACAGCACCTCTGTCTTTGCGTTGCGTGGCACGCACAACAAGGATGCTTACACTTGTTCCAAAGGCGGTGTGGCTGCACTGACTCGCTCCATGGCAGTCGAGTATGGCAAGCACAACATTCGTGTGAATGCGGTCGCGCCAGCCGCCACCAAAACAGAACGCGTCATGAAAATGGTGGCCGATGACGGTGGCATTGTTCAAAAAACCTTGGACCGTCAGTTCCTGGGTTGGAGCGAGCCACAAGACATTGCCAATGCTGCGTTATTTTTGGCCTCAGACGAATCACGCGTCATTACCGGGCAGATCCTCGCGATCGATGGTGGCTTTACAGTCTCTTGACACAGCATGGTCAGCGGACGCACGTGTCATGCACGTGAGTCCGCTTCGCAGGCAATTTCGATGCTCAGGTGAAAGTCAACATCCAATCATGGCCGCAAACATCACTTCAACTGCATACCATCGTGCTTGCCGCCAATAAACTTGTTGGGTTTTAGAAAGAAACAAAGCACCACACAGCCTTTCGGTGATCTTGCAATATGTCGATTGCCTTTGGGTCTCCAGACAAAATTGCCTTGTGTGTAGACACCCTCATCGTCTTCAAACTCACCCTCCAGCACA
>Ga0255284_1000114_pt1 | contig 10515 bp, 9 predicted proteins | sample AtltaT_44_FD_183711 | JGI IMG/M metagenome (GOLD analysis project Ga0255284, IMG submission 183711) | Metatranscriptome of freshwater microbial communities from Altamaha River, Georgia, United States - Atl_Atlam_RepB_8d (Metagenome... | ecosystem: Environmental > Aquatic > Freshwater > River...
GTATGGCCGGTGCTTGCACCATCATGGTGTATAAATGGTTCAATCCAGTATTTATATATCCTTAGGAGACCTTCACATGCGCATAGGCATCCCGCGCGAAACCCGAGATGGGGAGACCCGCGTTGCCGCCACCCCTGAGACCGTCAAAAAGTATGTCAATGGCGGCCATCAGGTCTTGGTGGAACACGGTGCTGGCCTGGCAGCACATATGACCGATCAGGCATACGCCGATGCCGGCGCCGAGCTCACCGACTCGGCCACTGCCTTCGGTGCAGACTTGGTTCTGAAGGTATTGGCCCCCAGAGACGATGAACTGGCACTGATGCACCGTAGCGCGGTGTTAATCGGCATGCTTGACCCGTTCGATGAGCCCGGCTTGGCCAAGCTTGCCGAATCCGGCATCACAGCCTTTGCCCTTGAGGCGGCGCCTCGCATCACCCGTGCCCAAAGCCTGGACGTGCTCTCCTCACAGGCCAACCTGGCTGGGTATAAGGCCGTTCTGCTGGGCGCTCACTATTACGGCCGCATGTTCCCCATGATGATGACGGCAGCAGGCACGCTCAAGGCTGCTCGCGTTGTCATCCTGGGCGCCGGCGTGGCCGGCCTGCAGGCCATCGCCACGGCCAAGCGCCTGGGTGCGGTCGTCGAAGCATCCGACGTTCGCCCGGCTGCCAAGGAGCAGGTTGAATCACTCGGGGGTAAATTCATAGATGTCCCTTTCGAGACCGACGAAGAACGCGAGACTGCACAAGGCGTGGGTGGCTACGCCAGACCCATGCCCGCTTCCTGGATGCAACGCCAAGCCGCGCTGGTGGCCGAACGCTGCAGGCAGGCTGACATTGTCATCAGCACCGCACTGATCCCTGGCCGCCCGGCGCCGACACTAATCTCTGCCGAAACGGTTCACGCCATGAAGCCAGGCTCGGTCATCGTGGACCTGGCGGTCGAGCGTGGCGGCAACTGTCCGCTTTCCCAAAAGGGCAAGGTGGTCGAGGAAAACGGCGTGACGCTGGTTGGACTGACCAACCTGCCTGGCATGATTGCAACGGATGCTTCTGCCCTGTATGCGAGAAACCTGATGGATTTTCTCAAGCTCATCGTGGACAAAGAAGGCAAGCTTGCCATCGCCCGCGAAGATGAGATCGTCCAAGCCTGCCTGATGTGTGAAGGCGGCCAACTGTTGAGGAAAAAATAATGGAAGCGATCAGCCCTACCCTGATCAACCTGATCATTTTTGTGCTGGCCATCTACGTGGGTTATCACGTGGTGTGGAACGTCACCCCTGCTTTGCATACCCCCCTGATGGCTGTCACCAATGCGGTCTCTGCCATTGTGATCGTGGGCGCCATGCTTGCCGCCGGCCTGACTGAAGGTGGCTTAGCCCGTGGCATGGGTGTGTTTGCCGTCGCACTGGCTGCGGTGAACGTGTTTGGTGGATTTCTCGTGACACGCCGGATGCTGGAAATGTTCAAGAAAAAAGAGCGCAAGCAGGGAGGCGAGAAATGATCTCGATGAACCTGGTGACGCTCCTCTACCTGATCGCATCGGTTTGCTTTATCCAGGCACTCAAAGGCCTGTCGCATCCGACCACATCCAGAACAGGAAACATGTTTGGCATGGTGGGAATGGCCATCGCGGTGTTGACCACCGCAGTGCTGATGGTTGGCTTGGCCAAAGACGGCATGGCTATTTCGGGCTTGTCCTGGGTGCTGCTCGGGCTTGTCATTGGTGGTGGCATCGGCACCATCATGGCCAAACGGGTCGAAATGACCAAGATGCCGGAGTTGGTGGCTTTCATGCACAGCATGATTGGCCTAGCCGCGGTTGCCATCGCCGTGGCGATTGTGGCAGAACCGCAGGCATTTGGCATTGCCTCTGCCGGCGCACCGATCCCGCTAGGCAATCGGCTGGAGCTTTTCATCGGCACCTTCGTCGGTGCCATCACCTTCTCAGGATCTGTCATTGCGTTTGGCAAGCTTTCCGGCAAGTACAAGTTTCGCTTGTTTCAAGGTGCGCCTGTCGTGTTTGCCGGGCAGCACATGGTCAACCTGGGACTGGCCATCCTGATGGTCGGGTGCGGTCTGTGGTTCATGTTCACCCAGGACTGGCTGCCTTTTATCCTAATGACCATCATCGCCTTCATCCTGGGCGTGCTGATCATCATCCCAATCGGTGGAGCGGACATGCCTGTCGTGGTGTCCATGCTCAACAGCTACTCGGGCTGGGCAGCGGCAGGCATCGGTTTTTCCCTGAACAACTCGATGCTCATCATCGCCGGCTCACTGGTGGGATCGTCCGGTGCGATTCTGTCCTACATCATGTGCAAGGCCATGAACCGGTCGTTCTTCAACGTGATTCTGGGGGGCTTTGGTGCCACACCGGATGCAAGCGCCAGCGCAGGCTCCCAGGCTCCACGAAACGTGCGCTCAGGTAGCCCGGACGATGCTGCGTTTCTGCTCTCCAATGCAGAGACCGTCACCATCGTCCCCGGCTATGGTCTGGCAGTTGCCCGCGCCCAGCATCCTCTCAAGGAGCTGGCCGACAAGCTCACCGAAATGGGTGTGACGGTGAAATACGCCATTCATCCAGTCGCAGGCCGCATGCCAGGTCACATGAACGTGCTCCTTGCCGAGGCGGAGGTGCCGTACGACCAAGTGTTCGAGATGGAGGACATCAACAGCGAGTTCAGCCAAACCGATGTGGTCTTGGTACTCGGTGCCAACGACGTGGTGAACCCTGCCGCGAAAAACGATCCCAACTCGCCCATTGCCGGCATGCCGATATTGGAGGCCTACAAGGCCAAGACCATCATTGTCAACAAACGCTCGATGGCTGCAGGCTATGCTGGACTGGACAACGAATTGTTTTACATGGATAAGACCATGATGGTGTTCGGCGACGCCAAGAAGGTCATCGAGGACATGGTCAAGGCAGTTTGATGGAATGACTGCAGTGCGAATGACAAGCCGGTGTGGGATGCAGATCCTACACCGGCTTTTTGCATGAGTGCTGCTGTTGGGTTGATGTCATTGTCAGAGTCAGCATATCTCTTAGCGATCCACCTGAACGCAGGCCAAAACGCCCATGGGCGCTTAATTGCCCCTGATGGCCTCATCAACTGCTTCAACCCAGTGCCTGACTGGGGTGCTGCAACCGCTTTGCAAGTGACTGATGCACCCGATGTTGGAGGACACCACCATGTCGGGCTGGGCACGCTGGATATGCTCGAGCTTGCGATCACGCAACTGAAGCGAGATCTCAGGCTGCAGGACAGAATAGGCCCCGGCAGACCCACAGCACAAGTGAGCCTCGTTAAAGGGCTGGAGTGCAAAACCCAAGTCCCCAAGCAACTTTTCCGTCAATGGCTTGAGACCCTGCCAGTGCTGAAGTGTGCATGGCGGGTGAAAGGCTGGGCGAGTGGGCAAGCGGGACGGATCGACATGTGCTTTCAGGATCTGCACATGGGGCGCTACGACCTCGGCGATGTCTTTCACCACATCCACGATTTGTTGTGCCTTTTGGGCATAGGCCGGATCATGCCTGAGGTGATGCGCATACTCTTTGACCATGCCGCCACATCCAGAGGCATTCATGATGATGGCCTCCACCTTGCCCGTGCTGACCCAAGGCCACCACGCGTCAATGTTGGCTCGCATCTGATCCAGCGCGGTCTCCTGATCGTCAAGGTGAAAATTCAGTGCACCACAACAAGATGCTCCCTGAACATACTTGGCGCTGATTCCGATTTTGTCGAGCACCCGTATGGTGGCGGCATCAATGGTGGGCATCATGGCAGGCTGGACGCAGCCCGCCATCATCAGCACCTGGCGTGCATGTGATCCGTGCTGGGGAATCGCACCTGGGTCACGGCGCGCCACGATTTTGCGCTGCAAACTCTCTGGCAACCAGTCACGCAAAGACTGACCCATTTTGTAGGCGGGTGCAAACAGGCTGGAAGTCAGACCCTTTCGCAACAGCTTGCGTTGCCACTGCTCGGAGGAGGGGCGTGCCACCTTTTCCTCAACGATTTTCCTGCCAATATCCACCAGATGCCCATACTCGACACCTGACGGACAGGTCGTCTCGCAGTTGCGGCAGGTCAGGCAGCGATCAAGGTGTTGTTGTGTGGCACGGGTGGGTTCCTTGCCCTCCAGGACTTCCTTGATCAGATAAATGCGGCCGCGCGGGCTGTCCAGCTCGTCTCCCAAAACTTGGTATGTCGGACAGGTTGCCGTACAAAATCCGCAATGCACACAACGACGCAAGATCTCGTCGGCATCTTTGCCTAATTCACTGTCACGAGCCCATTGTGCGAGATTTGTCTGCATGTTTTAGCCTGTTATACGCCCATCACCAAGCGCCCCGGGTTGAAGAGTCCCTTGGGGTCAAATTCGTGTTTCAAGCGCTGCACGATCGTCAACACGCCGGCTTCGAGAGGCTGAAATACACCATGCTCAGGCAGCACAGCATCGGGCTTGGGCCTGAATAGCGTGGCATGCCCACCGGCTTTTTTGGCGACAGAACGCACCAGCTGGGGATCCAGGTCTGAGTTCATCCAGCGCTGGCCGCCACCCCACTCGATTAGCGTAGGCCCCAACCCAAGCGCAGGGGTTCCAGGCGCGACTGCCACGCGCCAAAGTGGGCGAGCGGAAAAGTATTCAAGCTGATGGTCGCGCAAGCTGTCCCAAAAGCCCCGAGCAGCTTGCTCCTCCATCAGGTCCCCCCCCAGCTTGGCACGCGCTGTGCGCACGGCAGCTGTGGCACCAGACAGGCAAATCCGCATGATCCCATTGGAATGGCCATCGGCTGCTGGTTCCCAGGCAGTAGAACGAATGGGCAGCGGCTGCGCCCTAAGGGAGTGAAAAACGTCCAGCGCCTCCTGTTCACAAACTTGGTGCTCCAGGGTGCAGGTTTCCAGAGGCTTGGGGGCAACCTTGAGGGAGACCTGGGCAATCGCTCCAAATATCCCAAACGAGCCTGCCAGCAATCTGGAGACGTCATAACCCGCCACGTTTTTCATGACCTCGCCACCAAATCGCAGCACACGTCCCTGTGCATCAATGAGGGTTGCGCCTAGCACGTAGTCTTTGAGTGGGCCGGCACCATGCCTGCCTGGACCTGACAAACCTGTCGCCACGCAGCCCCCAATGGTGGAGGAAGCGTCAAACGATGGTGGGTCGAAAGCTAGCATCTGACCCTGTTCATCCAGCGCCTTGCGAATGTCTATCAAAGGGGTTCCGGCCAAGGCTGTCACGACGAGCTCGGTCGGCTGATAATTGACAATGCCCTTGAGGACACTCATGTCCAAATGAATGGGGGAGTCGCTCCCCACCTCGTATGGGTTGCCATAAAACGACTTGGACCCACCGCCCTTGATGAGGATGGGCTTGTAGTTTGCTCTTGCGGACAGCACCTGTTCCGTCAGTTCAGCCAAGATGTAATTCATGGCTCAAAACCTCGGCAACTCGGGAAACGGCAAAGACCCACCATGCACATGCATCTTTCCATACTCAGCACAACGCGCAAGGGTCGGAATCACCTTTTCGGGGTTGAGCAGACAATCAGGGTCAAACGCTCGTTTGACCGCCAAAAAGGAATCAAGCTCATCCCTTGAAAATTGGACGCACATCTGATTGATTTTTTCCATGCCGACACCATGCTCGCCAGTAATGGTGCCGCCAACCTCGACACAAAGCTCCAGAATGGCAGCCCCAAATTGCTCAGCGCGGTCCACCTCATCCGGATCATTGGAGTCGAACAAAATCAAGGGGTGAAGATTGCCGTCGCCCGCATGGAACACGTTGGCACACCGCAGATTGAACTCCCCCTCCATTCGCTGGATGGCGGTGAGGACGTCAGCCAGCTTGCGACGGGGGATGGTGCCATCCATGCAGTAATAGTCGGGGGAAACGCGGCCCGCAGCGGGAAAGGCATTTTTGCGACCTGCCCAGAACAATAAACGCTCAGCCTCGGTTTTTGAGGTTTGCAGCCGAGTGGCGCCTACTCGATTGAAAACAGCCTCCATGCGGCTGATCTCGTCCGCAACCTCTTCGACTGTGCCGTCAGACTCGCACAATAGAATGGCTTGTGCCTGAGTGTCATAGCCCGCCTTCACAAAAGGCTCCACCATCTCGGTGGCTCGCTGGTCCATCATTTCCAGGCCAGCAGGGATGATGCCTGCCGCAATGACTTCGGCAACAGCATCACCGGCCTTCTCCACATCATCAAAGCTCGCCATGATGACCGTAGCACATGCAGGCTTGGGTGTTAGCTTGAGCGTGACTTCGGTCACCACCCCAAGCATGCCCTCCGATCCCACCAGCACAGACAATAGGTCAGGTCCTGGCGCATCCGGGGCAAGCGAACCAATTTCGACGATCTCACCATCCATGGTGACCATTCGCACCTTCAGCACGTTGTGAACAGTCAATCCATACTTCAGACAGTGCACGCCGCCAGAGTTTTCCGCTACGTTGCCGCCAATCGTGCAAGCGATCTGGCTGGAGGGATCCGGAGCATAATAAAGGGCATAAGGGCTCGCTGCCTCCGAGACAGCCAGGTTGCGTACGCCTGGCTCTACAACGGCTATGGCAGCCTCGGGATCAATCGACTTGATCCGGTTGAACTTGGCCAGCCCCAGCAAGACACCCTGGGCGTGTGGCATGGACCCGCCAGACAAGCCTGTGCCGGCTCCCCTGGCGACAACAGGGACATTGAGATTTTTACAAAGCTTGAGCACTGCCTGCACCTGAGACTCTGTCTCGGGCAGCACGACCACCATCGGCACCGTGCGGTAGAGAGACAGGCCATCGCACTCATAAGGCTTGGTGTCCTCTGTGCGGCTCAGCACACAGTGTGGAGGTAGGATCGCCCGCATCGCATCCACCACACGGGAGGGATGCGGGGTCAACAGGGGAATAAAACCAGATTCTGCGACGTTGCTCATAGTGACGACACAATACCTTGCCGCCAAGGATTTTGCAGGAGGGGATTTACCCCAACCATGATGAAAACTGAGGATTGCCCCCCTAGCGATCTAGCCCAGCGCAGTTTTCAAGTCAATGATCTTTCCAGGATTGAGGATGTTGTCCGGATCCAGCGCCATTTTGAGCGTGCGCATGACATCCAGTGCCGGCTCACCATGCTCCTCAACCATGAACTGCATCTTGTGCAGTCCCACACCATGCTCACCGGTACAAGTGCCATCAGCTGCGATCGCACTTCGCACCAAGCGGTGATTGAGCTGCTCAGACTCGGCCCATTCCGTCTCACTGTTTGCATCCAGCAACATCAACACGTGAAAATTGCCATCGCCGACATGGCCCACGATCGTGCTGGGGAACGAAGCTTTTTCAAGATCCTTGGTGGCAGCATCAATGCACTCCGCCAGCCTGGAAATCGGCACACACACATCGGTGGTGCTGGCACGGCATCCCGGGCGCAACTGCAAGCCAGCAAAGTAAGCATTGTGCCTGGCTGTCCAGAGCCGATTGCGATCCTCTTGCTTGTCTGCCCACTCAAAGTCCATGCCACCGCATTCGCGAGCAATGTCCTGAACCGTTTCAGCTTGCTCCTTGACGCCGGCAGGACTGCCATGAAACTCAAACAGCAACAAGGGGGTTTCTCGCAGGGTCAGCTTGCTGTAGGCATTGCTCGCCTTGACGGCATTGGTATCCATCAGCTCGACACGTGCAATGGGCACGCCCATCTGAATCGTTTGAATCACACACTGAACAGCGGCTTGAACCGAGGGGAAATTACATACTGCCGCAGAGACTGCCTCAGGCTGCGGATAGAGCTTGACCGTAATCTCGGTGATGATGCCCAGCGTCCCTTCGCTGCCGACAAAGAGCCTTGTCAGGTCATATCCCGCTGACGATTTTCTGGCACGGCGAGCTGTTTTCACAATCTCGCCCTTGGCCGTCACCACAGTCAGGCAAACCACGTTTTCTCGCATCGTGCCATATCGCACAGCATTGGTCCCTGAAGCGCGCGTGGCAGTCATGCCGCCAATGGAAGCATCCGCACCCGGATCGATGGGGAAAAACAGCCCGGTATGACGAACCTCCTCATTCAGGCGCTTGCGAGTGATGCCAGGCTGCACGGTGACGGTCAAGTCTTCGGGGTTAAGGGACACAATCTTGTCCATCTGGGTCATGTCGAGCGTCACGCCACCCCGAATGGCCAGAATGTGGCCCTCCAACGAGGAGCCTGCCCCATAAGGAATCAGAGGGATCTTGTGGGTGGCACAAAGCCTGACCACTTCGACCACATCCTCAGTGGTTTGAGCAAACACCACCACATCAGGAAGCATTTCCGGATAAGGAGACTCATCTCGCCCGTGGTGCTCACGGACTGCCTGCGCCGTGCTGCAGCGATCGCCAAACCGCTGTCGCAAGGCTTGAATCATCTGCTCCGGCAAGGGCTTGCGCAATGCCCCCAATTCCATCGGTGCGTTCATGTTGTTCCCGTTGACGTTGAATGATGCACCATTTTATCCAGCTTGATGCCAATTGCCATCCCAAAACACCACGGACGCATTGCCTCAAGATATACCCAGGAAAAGGGTGGAACCAAGACATGAGGTTGCCCCCAATCGCTGCAGCTCCGCCCAGGAGATATCCGCCTGGATAGAACCTGCCGCCTATCAAGATGAAACCTTATTTACCAGTCGTGGCGAGCAAGCGCCTGCGTTCCTTGACAGCCTGCGCGAGTCTTTCGAGCACTTTCTCCGAAGCATCCCAGTCAATGCAGCCATCTGTGATGCTCTGACCATAAACCAAGGGTTGACCAGCCACCAAGTCCTGTCGACCACCGACGAGGTGGCTCTCAATCATCACCCCCAGGATACGGGAATCACCTGCCTCAAGCTGGCGGGCAATGTCATCGCAGACAGCTGGCTGGTTTTCCGGTTTTTTTGCTGCTGTTGGCATGGCTGGCGTCAATCATGACACGTTGAGCCAAGCCTGACTTGGCAAGCTCTTGGCAAGCGGCAGCCACACTTGCCGCATCGTAGTTGGGTGTTTTACCGCCACGCAGAATGACGTGGCAGTCTTCGTTGCCAAGTGTGGAGACGATGGCTGAATGGCCACCCTTGGTCACCGATAGGAAGTGGTGAGGCTGGGAAGCTGCCTTCATCGCATCAACAGCGATGCGAATGTTGCCGTCCGTTCCGTTTTTGAACCCAACAGGACAAGACAAACCAGATGCCAACTCGCGGTGAACTTGGCTCTCGGTCGTGCGCGCTCCGATAGCTCCCCAAGAAACCAGGTCAGCGATGTACTGGGGCGTGATCATGTCCAGAAACTCGCATCCCGCAGGCAAACCCAATTCGTTGACATCCATCAGCACGTTGCGTGCCATGCGAAGCCCTTTGTTGATATTGAAGCTGCCATCCAGATCCGGGTCATTGATCAGCCCCTTCCAGCCGACTGTCGTGCGCGGTTTTTCAAAGTACACGCGCATGATGATTTCCAACTCGCCTTTGAGACGCTCTCGAACTGGTAACAACTTACGAGCGTACTCAATCGCAGCCTTGGGATCGTGAATGGAACAGGGGCCGATCACGACAATCAAGCGGTCATCCATGCCATGCAGAATGCGGTGACAAGCTTGGCGAGCGGCATACACCACATTGGACACCTCAGCCGTGATGGGAAACTCACGCATCGCGTGGGATGGCGGGGCGAGTTCCTTGATTTCCCTGATTCTCAAGTCATCGGTGTTATGTGGCACGGCAAAGCTCCTTGGGTGCGTTTCTGTATGTTGAAGGCTTAAATGATTGGTCTAAAAAAAAACCGCCAGCTTTTGCTGGCGGTTTGGTGTTTGGTCAGATCAGTAACAGCGCAAACATTCCTTCGCCAGCTTGGGGGAGAATCCGTAAAAATAAAATCGGGCGAAGGAAAAAAGATTCATCATTTAGCTAATCTAACACATTATTTGATGAAAACACAATCACGCAGTGCCACCCACAGTCAATCCATGCATGCGCAAGGTCGGCATCCCTACACCAACAGGCACGCTCTGCCCCTCTTTTCCACAGGTCCCCACACCGCTGTCGAGCTTGAGATCATTGCCAACCATGGAAACCCGGGTCATGGACTCGGGCCCATTGCCGATGAGGGTTGCTCCCTTGACAGGATAGGTGACCTTGCCGTTCTCGATCATATAGGCCTCTGAGGCGGAAAAGACAAACTTGCCACTGGTGATGTCGACCTGTCCGCCACCGAAGTTCACGGCATACAGACCCTTTTTCACAGAGGCGATGATTTCCTCGGGTGGCGTGGCGCCTGCGAGCATAAAGGTATTGGTCATACGTGGCATGGGCAGATGTGCAAACGACTCACGGCGGCCATTGCCAGTCACAGAGGTTTTCATCAGCCTGGCGTTAGTCGAGTCCTGCAAATAGCCACGCAGTATCCCGTCCTCAATCAATATGTTGTGCTGGGTCGGATTACCCTCGTCGTCCATGTTGAGCGAGCCTCGACGACCGGCAATCGTGCCATCGTCCACAAC
>Ga0255284_1000140_pt1 | contig 9728 bp, 6 predicted proteins | sample AtltaT_44_FD_183711 | JGI IMG/M metagenome (GOLD analysis project Ga0255284, IMG submission 183711) | Metatranscriptome of freshwater microbial communities from Altamaha River, Georgia, United States - Atl_Atlam_RepB_8d (Metagenome... | ecosystem: Environmental > Aquatic > Freshwater > River...
GTCAGTTCTGAAACAATCGCAAACGGTAGAATGATCATACCAAGAGATTGCAATAAGCGTCCGATCGTTCGCATGGGCTGTTTCTTAAGCTCAGAATATGAAAAGGCCCCAAAGCCGGATCGCTTCGGGGCCGAGTTTCAATCGATCATCCAAATCACTTCTGAATACGAAGCTTGGCCACATCAATCTTGACTTCGCCGACATCGGTCGCTTCGCCAGCTTTCACTTCCACTTCCTGGCCAGCGGCAGCGCCGGCTGTTATATAACCGGCTGATTCCTGCCAGGCAACAAACTTGTGTTTGCCGGCGGGAATACCCTTGATTTCAAAGGTACCGTCAGCGCCAGTCACCACAAAGAACGGGTGATTGAAGACCATCAGGAAACCCTTCATCCACGGGTGAATGTCGCAGGCCAGTGGCAGCGGGCGACGTTCAGGAACTAGCGTCAGCGGCATCGTTTTCGCATTGGGTGCGAGAATTTGATTAAATGGCTGATTGCTGAAGGCTGAGTAGCGAACGTTATGATTAACGGAATCGCTGGACTTGAATGTCAGCTTCTGCTTGCTGTGCATGGCGGAGACGTGCGGAACGAATTTGCAATTCTTCTGGTCGATTTCAATCGTACCAGTCTTGGCCACGAGTGCCGCTTCCATTTCAGCATTCTTTGCCGTCGGGCTGTTCAGATAAACAACCACGTTCGCAACAGCCGAACCATTCGTCACAAGACCTTCGTTCGGAATCTCCTCAACGGCACACACAGCGGGATCTTTCACCGCTGAATCACCTTTGGCAACAACCGGAGCCAGCTTCGGGCCAGCACCACCAAGTATAATTTTGCCTTTGATCGATCCGGTCTGGGCGTCGGCTGATGCCGCGACAACCAGCGAAAGAAGGGCAGCCGAAATGTATTTCATACGAAACATGAAGTCATTCTCCTCTGGATAAGTGGCTGAATCAGGTAGGTATTTCCCAATACAAACCAAATTCATCTCGTTGATATTGTAACCATCCGAAAAGTAAAACAAGCCGCCAAAAACAATTTTGGGCGACTTGTTTCTTGATTTACCGGTTCATTATCAGCAATGCTGAAAACAGATATGCCGGTTGGTATGAATCTCAGTTTACTTTTGCCTTACCGGCATCAACCTTGAAATTCACTTCGGTTACACCATCTTTGGCAATATTCACGTCCTGCCCCACTGCCGGCGTAATGTATTGCACAGACTCCTGCCATGCTACGACCTTCTGTGTCCCGGCAGGTGCCAACTTGATCTCAAATTCACCCTTTTCATTCGTAACGGCGAAATAAGGATTATCAAGAATCAGCCAGTAAGCCTTCATCCAGGGGTGAATGTCGCAGGTCACTTCAGCCGGCCGGCCTTCGGATGCCTTGGGGATGAAAGTGGTTTTCTGCCCTGGTGCGAGCAGATTGTTGGAAGCACCGTTGGCACGCATCTTGGCATTCACGTTGTGACCAACCGGATCGCTGGAAGTAATGTCAAGCGTCTGGCCCTTCATGAAACCAAGAACGTGTGGCTTGAAAACGCAATTTTTCTGGTCAAAAACCACTTTTGCCGACTGAACGGCCTTCACCGCATCAGGATTCACCGCAGTCGGCTTGGGAATGTAAACAAGCACATTCTTGACGCCCTTGGTGGCATCATCGACTTCCAAAACTTCGTTTACCACATTGTCGGAAGCACAAACGGAGGCGTCCTTAACGCCACCGTCTCCCTTGGTCACCAAAAACTTGATGGTCGGCTTACCACCATCAAGCACCACCTTGCCTTTGATTGTGCCGAAACCATCAGAAGCGGTTGGGGCGGCTGCTGGTGTTGCAGCCGGGGCAGCAGCTGCCGCCGGAGCCGCAGCGGCTGGCGCAGCAGCAACAGGGGCCGCAGCAGAACCGGCAACCGGCTTGGAGGCAGGGTCAGGCACTACAATTGCGTTGTCAAGATCGCTTTTTCCCGAACAACCACTCAGAACCAGCGAGCCAAGCATCAGACCCGCAAATTGGTGAAATCTCATCGCAAAAGCTCTCATCTCTGGAAATTCGATACTCAACCAGTACGTCAATAACTGAGCCCGGATTCTCATGGACATGCCAGAGATCCGGGCTCTGATTCAATTCGATCTCATTCGCCACCAGCTGCAGGCTTAGCGGCCGGGGCAGTTGCTGATGCAGGTGCGGCTCCACCTTCAGCCACCATGGATTGCTCAATGGCTGTTGAATAATTCAAGAGAGCATCACGCAGAGCCGTGACCTGCTCGGCCGTCTTGCCCTGAAGGCTCGGCGGTGAACCAGGGCCGTCAGGACCTGCCGGCGGGATATTCTGGGGCATTGCCGTGTAGGGCAAAATCCGGGTCGGTTTGGCAATCCACTGCTCCAGATACTCAGGCCTGAAGCGATTATTCACCTGACGCAGATTCGGACCATTGACATTGTTGGCCGTCACAGCAGGCATGTTCTTGCCCACCACGTGACACTGAATACAGGCCCCCTTGGTCATCATGTTCCAGCCACCAGTCAGATACTTCTCATGCGCTTTTTCACGCTCAACCAGATAAGCCTGGTCACGCTGAGGTATCGCCTGGTAAGGGAATTCTGCATTATCTTTGGCCGCAAAGTAATTGGCTATCTCAGCGGCTTCAGTTCCATTCGGGTTGTAATGGAAACGAGGCATCCGCAGATTCGCAGCAGGCCTGATTGGATAAGGGTCCTTCAGGAATGCAGTCAGCCATGGTGTCTGCACCTTCAGACCTTCTCGCAGTAAAGGCGGCGGCATCCGATTCCACTGGCTGAGAAACTCAACATTATTCTCAGCATGATTCCAGGCCGTAAAGACCCAGGCAAAATCTCCGCCAACTGCCGGCGCCTGCGAGACTTTATCCAGATTCACAGTGATATTATCACCCACCTGGAACTTATGACCGCCAATTGTAACCGGCTGCCAAACCTGAATCGTCTGCGGCTCTGTCATTGGCAAGGTGCTGTCAAAGAGAAGCATCCCTTCGATAGTCAAATCCTTATCCAGAGCAAGATCCACATTAACCGTTGGCTGCTTTTCCGGATCAAAAGCCAGTGCAGGATCTTTCACCAGACCCTTGTAGTCCGTAGCACGTGCTCCATAACTCACCGAAACATTCGTTTCAAGATCCGGCAATGCATCCTTGAGCTTCGTTCCCGATGCCAGTGTAAATTTTGGCATCTCAAGAACGTGGCATCCTTTACAGTTATATCTGTCTATCAACTTCCTTCCCTGAGCCAAAGCAGTCTTCTGTGGCGTATATTTCGGCAGGAATTTGCTGTTAATCTTGTCTTCGACAAGACCCAGAACAAATGTCATTACCTCTTCCACCGCATTTTCATCGTTGGCCCAGACAAACTGTGGCATACGAAGACGATCATCCCAATCCTTCAGGTTTTCGTTCGTCTTCTTGTAGTCATAGCTTCGAGGACGATGCAGCTTCTGGTAAAGGAAGCCCATCCGGGTATGCTCGGTCAGCTTCTCGGAATAATACTCATCCGTACCATCCCGCTTGCCATGCTCCTCAGGCTGATCGATCAGATATTCCGTGATGTGCCCGAAGTCAAGTTTGGTCGGGCTCTTCGAACCCCAGCCATTCAGCGGCGTGCCAATCGGCTTGGCATTTTCAAATCCGGAAATTGAGTGACATCCATAGCAGCCAAGCCTGCTGATTGACTTCTCACCCAGATACACAAGTTTCTCGTCGGTTGACATCTTGCCCACCGTCGAGTCCAGATCGACCAGTGCCGTACCACTCTTCCGCTTGTAAAGCGAAACAAGTTCATTGAGAGCCTTGCTCACTTCCGGCGAGCTTACAGGCGGCAATTCATCAAACTTTGCTGGAACGGAAGGCTTCACCGAAAGCAGCCATGCCGCAATATTGGCGGAATCTTCCATCGAAATTTGCAAATTCGGCATTAATGTCTGGGCATGATACTTTTCAGGGGCATGAATCCAGTTCGCCAGCCACGAAAGCCCTGCCTTCTGATCAGGGAACTTGGCAGCCACGTTCGAAAGATTCGGGCCGTAATCAGCAGCGACATACTCCTGAACCTGCTTCGGAAACTTCTCAGCCGGAAATTCCGAATGGGAATGACAGGCCGTACAACCCTTCTGCATGAAGAGATTACGACCGGCTTCGGCATTCGCCTCACCCTTCACATCCTGAAAACCTGCCGGCTTCGAACTCTTGGCATAAAGATAAGCCGTAATGGCATGAACTTCGGCCTGATTCTTCGGCTGATCGCCCGGGGCGTTATTGTTGGTCAGACCGTAGAAAGCCGGCATGCGTGTATCAGGCCGGAATGTATGCGGATTATTGATCCACTTGGCCGTCCAGTCAGCGGGCGTCTTGGCAGCAATATGCTTCAGATTCGGACCGACCGGTCGATTGTCCGTCAGGTCTGGGCCCGTCGCCCCAGGTCCACCAACTGTATGACAACCAGTGCAGCCAAACTTCGTGATTCTGTTAAAACCGGCCTGCAGTTTCTTCGCATCCGGAATATCGGTAACCTGCGTATGGCACTTCAGGCACGAGCTTTCAATGAAACGAGACGGCAACATCGGGAAATCCCAGTGGTGCATCTCGTGCCAGTTATGATTTTCTTCCCATTCGTGCTTTTCTTTCAGATCAGACGGTTCATGCGAAGAGTAAGTGAAATCCGTGCCCGATCCCTGACCACCATGACAGACCGTACAGCCGAATTTGTTGATCGGATGCGGGCCGTTGGCGTCCAGATAGAGACCAGCCTTAACAGTGTTCCCCTTAGGATCAACCGTTGTCGCACCAGTTGTCAGCTGCGGATGTGAATGAAAGACCGCCTTGAGGGCTTCATTGCCTTTTTCGCCATGTGCATAGCCAAGCTTATCAATCGACTGGTGACATGTCGTACAACGGTCGTACCGGGGAACTTCCTTGAAATTATAGTTGATTGTCAGCTCAGGCAGACTGATCTGCTGAATACGCTGGGGTGGAGCAGCCAGATCAAGCCCCGGCAAGCCACGAATCATGGCCGCCAGCTTGTTGATAATCCCACCTTCACCGTAAATCTTATCTTTCTCCGCCAGAGTGCGGCGAACCCGGTTTACCTCAATCTCGAGCCGGTCCTTTTCCTTGACCAGCTCCTCCATGTTGCCGCGAAGGCCCTTCAACTCCTTGGTGGCCTTATCAAGTTCATCGGACTTAGCCTGATAAGTCACAGTCAGTTCATTCAACTTCTTTTCGGCAGGAATGATCGTTGATTGAATGTAACGACGGGCATTGGCTTCCTCGCCCCTGTCAATCATGCCGTCATAAAGCGAACGAAGGCTGTCAAGCTCGGCCTTCTGAAACCGGCGTTTTGTATCAATGTCTGTGAACTGACCGGTCAGTGACTTAATCTCTGACTCTTTCACAGCAATGGCCGGACCATTTTGATTTGCCGTCGCTTCAGCCTGAGAAATCTTCGAATTGACTGCATCAAGCTCTTTCTTGTGCTTCTCAATCAATTCGAGTTTTTTCTGCTCTTCATTCTCAGCCAGTTTGGACGTTTCAACTTTCTGAAACTCCCGCTGGATCTTCTTCCACGGGCGAATGTGATCCGAAGCGATCATCCAGAAAGTCGAAGCGAGAAAGGCGATGCTCGAAACAGCGAACACCACATGGAGTGTTGATGTTTTGCGGTATGTTTCTTCAGTGGCGGGCATGGTCGTCAGCTATCCTCGTCCGTTGGGCGAAATTTCTTTTCTCTTGGTTTGTCATTCACACGATCACGATCGGGAATGAACCTGGGCGGAAATTTCGACTCACTTCACATTCATCAGACCGGGCAGAAGGACTGTCATCCGCCGCCGGATGACAGCATTAATCTCAAATATTGAAGAAGTATTCGGGGATGGCCACGATATACTTCAGGTTGATTGTCCATCTCAAAACCATCTTGATCGGCAGGCTGGCCATAAACAGCAGCAGCATGGCAAGAACCGAGTAACGGATAAAACCGGCTTCTGCGACATACTTCTTGAAAAAGGCCAGATACATAAGAGCAGGAATCACCGCAAAATAGCCAACCGTCAGGATAATTCCCGGCATCTCACGAATCAGGATCGCACTCGGGCGACTCTGTCGCAGGAACTGAATCCAGAAGATATCAGAGAGATTAACGTTATGGAGCGGTTCCAGCTTATGCAGATCCCAATACTCATAAGGACCAAAGAAATTCCAGTTTGGTCCACGCAGGAATGTGCCAAGCAGAATCAACACAACCCACAACACGAGAAACCCGTATTGAAATGTGGCATAGGCAAACATTCGCTGACGGATCGTGTAATATCCATTACCGGCCTTATTATTATCGATATACGGCATAGCCATCATGCCGATGACAATAAACGTCGGCAAAACAACTCCCGCCATCCAGGGGTCGAAATAGACCAGCATCTCCTGCAACCCCAGAAAGTACCACGGAGCCTTCGAAGGATTCGGTGCCTGTGTAGAACTTGCGGGTTGCTCAAGCGGAGCTTGCAGCACAATCGCCCAGGCAATCAGTGCGACCGTTCCAATAACCAGTGCAATTAACTCGGTGTAAACCAGGTCTGGCCAGGTCAGGGTCTTCTCCATGCCGAGCTCTTCCAGCGTCGGCAGCCCCTTTTCCATGCGGGCATCATTAATCACCGCACGACGCAGACCAAGCCAGGTGAAATACGCTACGAGGTAAATCAATCCGATAATGGGCACATTATCAGGCTTGGTCACAATGTCGCGGAAGTCATAATCGGTCATTGACAGACCGAAAAAGAGTAAAGAAAGATTAAGACCCAGCCATGCAACCAGACCATTTGCAAGGAATCGTCTGTAAACGATCATTCCAACAAAAGCGAGTGTGGAAATCGTGAAAAAGCTTGTCGCACCGGAAGCCGCATCAATCGCATCGCGAATAAATTGGGGCATCGCATATTCCGCACCAAGGGCATAAATCACGCCCATGATTGAGAAGAGCATGGCAAACAATGCCCAGACCGATGACCAGATGGCACGGTTCAGCGGACCACCAATTCCAACCGAAGGCTGGTGATCATTCAGACTTGGCTTGTGATCGCCCTTGTGCTCGGCATCATGCTCGGCATAAAAAGCGGCGTCGGCGGCCGAAGCGATTGAAAGCACAGATGATCCAATTGTGATCAGCCAGAATCCAAGATGCGGATTAACAATGGCTGCCAGACCGCCCACACCATAAAAAAGCCAGAGAGAATTCTTCAGCCATGAGGGCATGAATCGGGTTTTGGGGGCCAGACCTTCTCGACTCGCCCCTTCGGATACCAGTTCGGAATAGGAGATATAACCAGCCGCACAGGCATTGAGAAGCCCGGCAAGCAGATAGTACCAGGAGAGGCCGGCCATCACACCGGCAGTCAGATCGGGATGGTGATTCATCGACTCAAGCCCACTCTTTTCCAAGAATTATGCATTAGATGTACGATAAGGCCAGCCGATCCTTCATACAGCTGGCCCAAAGTTTGACAGCGACTTACATCGGCCCCGATATGCCGCCATCCTTACGCACACGCCAGAAATGAATCATGATCAGAAGGCTCACCGCCAGTGGAATGGCAACGCAGTGAAGCACATAGAACCGGTTCAGCGTCATCTCGCCCACTGACCGGCCAGATAAGAGCGCAAATTTCGCGTCGGAATAACTCGTGACCAACGGAACCCCGTTCAGTACTAACAGGGAAGCACCCGGGCCTTCCACACCAACGCCCGGCGTGGCACGCGCCATGTTCGATCCGACCGTAATCGCCCAGATCGCCAGCTGATCCCAGGGCAGAAGATAGCCGGTGAATGATAAGAGAAGCGTGAATACCAGCAGAAGCGTCCCAACGACCCAGTTAAACTCACGCGGAGGCTTGTAGCTACCAGTCAGAAACACACGATACATGTGCAGCCAGACGGCAATCACCATCGCGTGGGCGCCCCACCGGTGCAGCTCTCGCATAATGCCCAGTGTCGTAACATCACGCAGGTTCAGAATATCGTTATACGCATGTTCCAGCGTCGGGCGATAGTAAAACATCAGAAGCACACCCGTCACAACCTCCACCAGGAAGAGGAAGAACGTTGTGCCACCCATGCACCAGGTATAGCTCAGGGCAATCCCCTGACGGCGTACGCTTACTGGATGCAGGTGCAGAAAGAAGTTGGTCAGCATCACCACCACCCGATTTCGACGGTCGGTCGGCATCGGGTGACGAAAAACGCTTTTCCAGATTTGATTTTCTGTGATCTTTTCGGCGATTGACATGACTGATTCGATCTATTCCCTGCTCATGCCCCGGGGCGGTATCAATATATTGAGTCACACAAAATCGGCTGAAAAAATCAGCCGGTAACAGCATCAGACCGGAATAAAGCTGTCTGGATCATTCCACTGACCCAGCTCTTCCTGATATTTCTGAGACTTGTCAACAACAATCTGGCCGTCATCCCCCACAGAGACCTTAAAACGCTCCAGAGGACGCGGGGCCGGACCTTCAAAGTTAATTCCCGACACATAAAATCCTGAACCGTGGCACGGGCACTTGAACTTCTGCTCACCCGCCAGCCAGTTCGGTGGACAACCCAGGTGTGTACAAATCGTCGAAAGTGCATAAAGCATATCCTGACCGTTATACACTGATCGGACGATCCAGAAACCCCACTCCGCTTTCCAGCGTTCATTCACCTCGCCAGGCTCAAATTGGGTCGTTGGCCCGACTTTAATCGTGCTGGGCGGTTCAGCCAACACGTTGGGAAAGAAAAAACGGCCAAGCATCGCGCTGAAGGCGACGAGCGCCGCAGTAAAGGTGGACCAGGCAATCACGAGCCATGCAGCCGCCGGAATCGAGCCGATCATAAATCGACGACGTGTTCCCTGCAGCGATGCCATCGACGCAATCTTATTAGGTCGCGGCGGCAACTCCACCGACTCCTTCTTGGCGGCCGCTGGCTTCGCAGCCGGCTTGGTCGCACCTGCTGCAGGTTTCGCCGCCGTTTGCCGCAACGCTTCTGCCAGATCTCGCGGATCGCTCATCTCAGCCAGCGGAGGCAATTCTCGCGCTGCCGCCGCAGGTTTCGCAGCCGCCGGTGCCGCAGGCTTGGCCGCAGCCGCAGCGCCACCACCCGCCCCGCCAACTGCCTTGGCAGCCGCCAATTTCTCTTTCAGTGTCAAAGGCCGACCAAGTTCTGCAGGAGTCGGCACTTTCACCGCCGGTGCGGCAGATGCTGCCGCCACAGGAGCCGCACTCGCAGCTGCCGGTGCAGAAGATGCACCCGCCGGAGGGGCCGCCGCTGTCGCTTTGGCTGCTGCCAGCTTTTCTTTTAATGTCAGTGGACGTCCGAGAGGTGCCGGAGCGGCCACGGGGGCCGGACTCGCGGGAGCCGCAGGTGCAGGGGCCGAGGCTGCAGGCTCTGATTCCGCAGCTCCAGATTTGGCAGCCCTTGCCTTGGCTAATATATCATTGACACTTGGACGATCAGCCATGGATCATTCTTTCCACTTCAAATATTGACAATCACGCAGCTAGCAAGATTGTAGGCAAATTTGATACCGCAGATCAGAATCAGTGCGAGAGCGACTTATCTTGAGTCCGGTAAAACAATTGGATTCAGACTTCCAAAGTTCGCGTTTCACGAAAATTCGGAAAATCAGAAACCACTTTCCAGCATTCCGGAATCAATCTGTCA
>Ga0255284_1000144_pt1 | contig 9596 bp, 4 predicted proteins | sample AtltaT_44_FD_183711 | JGI IMG/M metagenome (GOLD analysis project Ga0255284, IMG submission 183711) | Metatranscriptome of freshwater microbial communities from Altamaha River, Georgia, United States - Atl_Atlam_RepB_8d (Metagenome... | ecosystem: Environmental > Aquatic > Freshwater > River...
CGACTTGGAGTCCCGCGCTGCCCGCCGCTACATAAGCATAATCACCAGCCACTGCCACAGCATTAGCAAACCCGGGAATCGTCACGAACGACACTGCCGCCGGGCTGAAGTTGGTGACAGTTCCTTGCACCTGCGCGCTGAACCCACTGTTGGACACCGTAATCGTGCAACTACCCGGCGAACTGGCGTAAACACGCCCGTCAGGCGAGCCAAAATTGCAAACACCTAAATTGTTGCTCCCGTAGTTCGTTCCACGCTGGGTGCTGGTCAGATTGATCGTGCGGTTATCAATCATCCGCCCCGTGACGGTAAGCTGCACCGTAGCAATGCCGCTAATCGAATTAACGACCAGCGTAAAGTTCGCCGGGCTGACTTCGATGCGCGACAAAGCACGGCTCAAATCGAAGCTGCTCGCATTGGTCGGATTGGTTCCTGTCAGAATCTCCGTCAAATCAGCGATGCCATCGCCGTCAGTATCCACCAGCAGCGGATTGGTGACAAAGCCACGCGTGCCATTGACCTCTTCGCCATCGTTGAGGCCATCGCCGTCAGTATCGGCATTCCGAAGGTCTGTACCAAGCTGGTGTTCCCGCAGATTGATCAACCCGTCGTGGTCCAGATCGAAGGAAGCATCAGTTGGGTTATTAGGATTCAAACCCAGACGTATTTCCGCATCATCAGAAATCCCATCCGAGTCCGTATCAATGCCGTTGAAAGCCACCCGAAGCATCAATATGCCCTGCGCGCCTTCGTTCGTAGCTTGTACCAGGACCGTGCCGCTGCGCACGGCAGTTACCAAGCCGTCTGTCGATACCGTCGCGATTGCTGTATTGCTAATTCTATAGCTCGTGCCAGTGCTGGCTGCTGTCAGATCGGTTGGAGGTTTGTTGTTATAAGTGCCGGTAACAGTGAACTGAACCTTAGCGCCCGGTCCAGTTAGAGTGGTGGTGGGCGCTGTAATCGTTAAAGAGGTCGGGATGGATTTCGTTGAGCCAAGCGTGATTGATGGAACCGTAATCGAACCATTTGCAGGGATAATGATATAATCAGATTCTCCTGAAGTTGTCACCCCGTTCCGAACGCAGGTAGCACGCGCACGAACACGGCCAAAATTAGCCGGGATGTTCGGAAGTATCCAGGTCCCATCTGAGTTAACCTGGACATTGCGATTCAGTATACTAACGGTGCAATCTTGATTGAGTTGTGCCAAGGCACATGGTGCAAGTGTAGTTACAGCTAGCACAGCACAAAACATAATCAATGCAAGCCGAATCTTTGTGCAAGTAAGATTCATGACATAATCATCCCTGTTTCGATTTAACAGATCTCATAACAACTATCGTTATTGCAATTTTGTAAAGCAATTACCGGTTATTACTCTTCCGTTTGTTTATTTCAATCCGGATTCGTTCTGCATGCTCACTTCTTCCGAGTCTGTATAAAATATCAATAAGTCTGTTTGCAAACTGTTCGACTTGGTTATGATCACCATATCGTAAGGAGCTTTCGATCTCGACTATGCCTTCCTCTAATTTGCCAGAGTCAATGAGAAGCATCCCTACTGCATAATGCGCATCTGCGTATTTCGGTTCTATTTTAATTGCAATGTTGAGATTTTCGATCTGCTCAGCCGTGGTGGTTAACGTCATTGCATACTCGTACCAAACCTGTGCGTTTTTTGGCTCTAATTTGAGTAGCCGATGATACACAAATCGCCGCGCATCGGAGTACCTCTTATGCTCACTAGAACCCGTCTCAGAATAGACGATGGTTAATGTATTATACGCATCCGCAAGAAGCTTGTAGGCAGATAGCGTGTCTTTATAGCCAGTATCAATTGCTTTATTTACAAGCGCTACTCCTTCATTCAGGCCCTGCTTGCTTGCTCCCGAGCAATCCGCGCAATTTGATTCTATAAGCTTCTTGCCACGCACAAAATAGTATTCATTCTCTTGGGAATAAACGATAATTGCCGTAAATCCACTCATACTTAAAATCGCTAAAACAAAGAGGTAGTATCGCATATTATCCTTGAATATTAGTGCTGCTATTATGGGTCTTGCTGGACATGAACGTGATCGACATCTACTGAATTACACACACGAACCGATGCTCCATTCTCTGCAAAAGCGTTGCTCGTTCCAACTATGCTTTTAGCAGCTGTTTGGAGGATACAGTATAGCTGTGCGGATGTTTTTCCTGGAACAGTGCTAACTATGAGGTCGATGGCATTCCCGAATTGATGTCGGGAATTCAGAGCTCCCCGGACGGCCTCGTTGCGTTCAGGATTTCGCCAGCCACTGCTAATTGAGAGACCATTATTAGTGGCTTGATTGACGGCTCTAGTCTCTGCAATTCCATTTGGTCCTGCGACGATATTACCGTCCACAACTCTGTCGTCACAGCTACCGGTGGTAGGGGCGCCATTGCAAGGTTGAGTATCTAATAATTTTCCTATAGTATCAATCTGAGCACCGGGCGTAACAATTATAGTAGTAGAACTCAGGTTGGATGTACCTACTGGAATAACCTGTATGTCATCATGAAGAAGATCGTTGTAAGCAGAGCGAACTGATTCAGCTAACGGGCCAGGATCACCAAGAATTACTGAATATGCTGTATTATTAAGTTCAGCTGCTGTGAAGTTCTGTGTAGCATTGACAGGATTTAAGCTCTCTCTTTGAGGTATTGCTATACCGTGATTGGCGTATTCTTGCCTGATAACGTCTCTCTCATCCTGTGTAATTGTCTTCACATCAGTTTTGTCGCAGAACTTAGTAGTGAGTGTATAAGAAAGCGCAGTGCTTCGGCCTCTACTACCGTTGACAGGATTATAGGCCGGATGGCTAGGTGGCCTTGGCACAAAACTAAAAGTAGGTCCTTTTTGATCTGAAGGGTTCGGGTTTCCAATCTCACCGATGGTTGCAGTAACACTCCACACAAGTGTTGTAATCTCCCTAGATGGTGTAACTGACGCCTCTGCTACGATGACGTCACTTGTAGCAATATTAGAGAAGCTCCGTTGTGCTATAAAGGAGAATGGAGAAGGAACATTTGAAGGCTGTGTTATCTTGAGTTCAAAATCTTTATCAGGTACACAAGAATTTCTCTCGCACTTTTCACATTCTTTACATTTTCCTGCACTGCCAGTCTGGTTTGGATTACCACCGCAGTGCCATCCAGCTTTCAGTACGCCGACACCAGGGTCAGATTGGATAACCGATCCATCTTCACTTACGGTACCCGTTCCAATCGACACGAACGAGGCCAAGTCGTGATCGAACGAATACATCTCAGTGACGGCGCGCGGCGCCAAGCCATCAACGTTCGGGATCGTAATGGCGGCTGGAGTGGTGAAGTGTGTACCTACAGGTTGAATAGTAACGACAAAGCGAGGCTGCTGGCCGAACCCGGGAACCATCGGCACTTTGTCCATATTCACTGGCGTGACCGAAATGCAGCCGGTGCGTGAGCCGCCGGGGAAGATGGCTGAGCCAGGCGCGACGGTGAGCGAAAAGCCGGGCGCTTGGGGAATCGTCAAAGTACCGCCCGTCGTCGGGCTGACGCAGAGGCGGTTGTTGGACAGAATCTCCGGTAGGTAGATCGGCGAGCCGACAGTGTTGTTCTGCCCGGCGACCGTGATTAGATCGTATTCGATGTTGGGCCAACTACCTGAGCGTTGAGCCGTGCCACCGTCGGCCATCAGTTTAAAAACGCCGACGGGGACGGGCTGCATCGTGAATTGTCCCTGGGCGTTGGTCTGCACGGGCGTGGCGACTTGCTGCGGAGTGTTGCCGTTGTTTCCCTGATTGACTTGGAAAAGGCGCATCGTGACGCCCGGGATGGGGTTGTTGCTGTTGTCGAGCACTACTCCGCTGATGCGCGTGGCAGTGGCGGGGCCGGGCATCATGCCAGAGGCGGTAAATGTAGCCGGGAAACCGGTGTTGCCAGTGAAGCTTGCTTCGACAATATTGCTGCTGACGCCAGCGTTTGGCCCGAGCGTGAGCGTCGCCATTACGCGGCCGTCACCGTCCGAAGTCGTCGTGAATGTAGGTTGACCTGCAAAACTCCCGCCACCACCTTTAACTGTAAAGATCACTGGCACGCCGCCGAGCCGATTGAAGCCACCGTCGGTAACGACCGCAACTAAGGGGAGCGGTAGCGCTTGGCCGATCACGCCGGACTGATTGTTGCCGTTATCTACGATAATCAAACCAGCCATAGCCGGCGTGGCGGAGGCGCTGAAGACGGCGGTGTTGACAACTCCGGTAGCAGAAGCCTCTACCAAGTTGTTGCCGGCGCCAGACCGCGAGCTTAGGAAGAAACGCACCGGGGCCAAGCCCTGTGAGTCAGTGTTGATTGCAATCGCACTCATTCCGGAACCGGAAGCGCCGTTCAGGCTAAGTGTGCCGTCCTGGTTAATCACTCGAAAGATTACCGGAGTATTCGGGATTGGCTGCCCAGCAGCGTTAAGTAACTGGGCGACCAGTGGCGCAGGCAGCAGGCTCTGGATAGGGCCGGACTGCCCATTACCTGAATAGATGCGCAGCGTAGTTTGGGTGGTGGATTGTCGCGTCAGCATAATTGTTTTGGTGACGTTGTTACCGACCCTGTCCACGCCCCGGGCTTGAATCGTGTTTCCGCCCATTGTCAGCGGTACATTAGTTGCTGTAAAGGTGCGGTTGAGCACCTGCGCCGGCACCCCATTAACGGTTACCGTAGCTTGCTGAGAATTGACCGTACCAACGACAATATCATTTATCAAGCCAGTGACTGTGACTGTGGCATCGGTCGTGACGCTACCGTTGGCTGGCGAATAGATATCCACGCGAGGCGGCGTAGTATCGAGCGTGACCAGACTGCTTGCAGTGCTCGTGGTTCCGTTGGCGTTGTTCGCCACTGCCGTCAGTGTGTTTGGTCCTTCATTTAAAGGTACTGTCGTAACGAATGCGCCGCCTGACACGGGGGCAGAGACGCCGTTGACGATGACAGTCGCTGCTGGATCGCCTACCGTGCCCCGCACTGTGACCAGCTGGGTGTTGAGGTACGCATTATTATTGGGTACGGAGATAGTAATGCCGGTTGCGGATCCAGTTACGTTAACCGTTACTGGGGCTGATGTAGCTCGCTGCAGACTTCCCTGAAAAGCCGCTGATACACGCAGTCTAACGATGCCAGGTGTATTCTCTAATATAGTAGCCAAGATGCTGAACATTTTATCACCAGCCACAGCATCACCATTCAAGCCGTCGTCATGCAATGATCCAAGACTCGCAACCAGACTCCCGCTGGCGTCAATTCTTTCCAGGCTAACGCTACCAGGAACCACAGAGGGACTAGTGATTGAAGAGGTTACCGTGACCACTAGCTGCACGCCGACAGGCGTGGAGTTGGGGGTTATCGTGGTGGTTCCAATTGTTCCGCCACCCACGTTGGTCAGAGAGGCGATTCCGATGGTTATAAAGGCTCCTGCGTCTCCACCCACTAGCCTAACGTTGATAAGGTTTTTCGATTTCAACCGCACTTCCTGCTGAATCACATCATTTTGCTGGATCAAAGGGATGACAAGGTCATTCAAAACGACCTTACCATTCTTTACACGCTTCTTTCCGCTGGCGTCACCATTTTGAATAGTGATGATATACTTGTCTGAAGTATTCTCAATAACGAAGTTTTCGGTGAAATACCCAAAGAGTCCGTAATTAAAATTGTACGTTTTCTCGCCAAATACAAGGCCTTGCGCATTAATTGCTGACGGAATACTCAGTAGGCTGAGCATGACCATTACAAGCCGCACCAGAAGTGAACCCATTCTACCTTGAGGACCCTTAATATAAGGTAGGGGTAATGGTAATATTAGGTGAATTTTCATACACTCGCTCTCACACTTTGTATTCTCTTTAATTTGCTGATGATAGCTCGCATGCATTAGCCGATCCGCATCCGATGATTGATACCAAGTCATCTATAAGGCAGATGTTCATTATCCCACGCTTACCGTGATCTTGAATCTCTGATTCACTGAACTATTTAATTGGATTGCCCTGGTGGAGAGATCGGCACCGTTATCACCGTCAAAGGATTTAGTGTCAATCTGTGAAGGTTTCGGCCGCCACTGAATGCTCCGGTCACATTTTTTACGTTTGAATTCTTATTGATGATTGCCCCAACGATTGCGCGGGTGTCCTCCCCCGTACCGAATGGCGATTGATCTGTCGAGGTTGACGCCCATAGTTTAATCCACCCACTTCTGCCAGCTGGTATATGAGCATCCAGCCGTGGCGTCGTGCGTGGGAAGTTACTAGAGATAGAGACACGCAATTGACAACTGATGAATGTGCCTGACCAGCTTAGTGGTATCTCCGCATCATTATAAAGAAAACCATTGAGCACATTTAAGGTTCCAGCGCCAGTTCTATAGTCTCCTCCAATTCGATTGATGATCAGCAACGAGTCGTTCCCATCGGCACGGGAAGCGATACTGCTAACAGCCAATACCCTTGGCAAAGAGTTGTAACATACCCCATCGAACAAGAGCATTGCGGCCGAACCATTCTCAATTGGAAATGCGAGCAAAAATGGAGCAGGTACTGATATAGCCTCAGCACCTAGATTGGCGGAGTGACCAGATTCGAATTTTACAAATTCATCTCCAATCAACCAATCAAATCCCATCGGAATCCCCTCGGAATTCACTGCCATTGCAAGAACATATCCAACCACTCCTGGATCCACATCAGAAATCAAAAATGTTGATGTTTGATTGGGTGTAAGTGAGAGATACAAATCTGACACTGAACATGTGCTGCCGTCCACAAAAAACATATGAACATCTATTTTTATAAGCCCGTTGGTGTTTGTGATACTGATTCGGGTATCGCTCGCATTAACCGATTTTGGACTTGAGCTGTAGGCGTTATAGATTAAAACTGACCCTTTGCTCTGGTCATTTGCCAGTGAAGCTGATTTGAGAGATGGATCATTTGGCAAATCAAGTCCTGGATCACCGGCGAACACGTAGCTCGTAAGTACCGGCATAGCTAAATTTACCAACATGAAAAAGACAAACACACGTTTCATCAGTAAAGTCCTCTTTTTCGTGAGAGTTGCCGGATTTGTTATCATTTAGATTTAGCTGTATAGTTTTACAGAGTTCGCTTGATCCAACCCTGCAATTTTTGATAGTAGAAGTTTTTTGCGGCAGATCTTTTGGTATCATGCGCAGGGTCGCTCAGGAGCCCACCATCCAATGGAAGCCGCTTATCACATTTTATAGCGTACATTTACCTTGTGAGACATCCTCGATCATCAAGGTCAAACTTTAGCTTCGATAGTCTAATCAGCGTCGCACACGTCACGTGAATATTGCGTTTGTTCTAGTCTCGAAATCCAAAATAGATTCAGCGTTGTTTACGCTTTGCCTCTAATCAATGGAAAATTCAACAGTAAAATGAACGACATGCCTTAGCACGAAGCCAGACTGGTTATTACCGAATAAATATTAAGCATCAACCTTGAGACTAGATACCTGAAAATGTCCTAGTTAATGCTTTCGATCTCTACATTTGATTGATTCATTGTAACTACTCAGCCCCTAAATTGTAATTTTTGACAAATCAGGGGGCTGTAAGCGATAAATTAAAACCATGCTGTCACGCGAAGAGATCATCCAGGTATACGACCAAGGCCCAGATGCGGTCGTCACTCTCGTTCAGAAACTCTGCGCGATGATCGAGCAGCAGCAAATTCAAATAGACCAGCAGCAAAAACAGATTGTCCAACTAACCAACCGAGTCAAAGAACTGGAAGATCGGCTGGCGCTTAACTCTCGCAACAGCAGCAATCCGCCATCAAGTGATCAAAACAAGAGGCAGCAGCCATCAACACGAGGGAAGAGCGGAAAAAAGCCCGGGGGACAACCAGGACATCCCGGAAAGACGCTAAAGCGAGTAGAGCAACCGGATCACGTGATCAATCATGCTCCTGAATCCTGCGTCGCGTGCGGAGAATCATTGGAGACGATTGCCGGTGAAGCCGCGAGAGAGCGTCGACAGGTTTTTGATGTCCCACCCATCAAACTTGAGGTCACAGAACATCGGGTTATCAGAAAGACCTGTCTGAATTGCGGAAAAGAGAACTGTGGTCAATTTCCTCAGGAAGTCAGACCCGGAGTGTCCTATGGGCACGAGATCAAGGCACTCGCGGTCTATCTGGTCAATTATCAATTGATCCCCTGGCAGCGGAGCTGTGAGCTGATAGGCGATCTGCTGCACCAACCGATTGCCGAAGGCACACTGATGGCGGCCATCAGAGATTGTGCGGCGGGATTGGTTGAGATCGAGTCAAAGATCAAGGATGCGATTACCGTCTCGAAAGTCGTCAACTTTGACGAGACAGGGATGTATGCGAACCGTCGACGTCAGTGGCTGCATACGGCGAGCACCGATCAGCTGACCCATTACGCTGTTCATGACAAGCGAGGATCGGCGGCAGCGAATGAGATCGCAATTCTTCCCAATTTCAAAGGCCGGGCAATCCACGATAGCTATGGGTCCTATTTCTTATTCGGATGTGACCATGGACTATGCAATGCGCATCATCTCCGTGAATTGACTTTTGTCGAAGAGGAGATGGGACAGTCCTGGGCCGCCGAAATGAAAAAGCTGCTCCTGGATATCAAAAATGCCGTTACGGATGCTAAAGCAGCAGGCATATCAAAACTGACACAGCGCTATTTAAAGCGATTCCGTGACCGTTACAGCCTTTTGATCAGAAGAGGCCTGGCCTTGAAAGAAAACCAACCGACCTCACCATCAGGGACGAGAGGGCGGAAGAAACAGAGCAAATCAAAGAACCTGTTAGACCGACTGGCAGCCAGAAGAAAGGAGGTCCTGGCATTTATGTACGATTTCACAGTTCCATTCGATAACAATCTCGCAGAGCGAGATCTGAGAATGATGAAGGTACAGCAAAAAATCTCCGGCTGTTTTCGCACTCATCAGGGAGCGCAAAACTTCTGTCGGATTAGGGGATATATTTCAACTCTCAAAAAACAGGGCCGCCATATTTTATCCGCAATCACATCAATTTTTGCCGGTCAGCCCCTCTTGCCTGCTTTAAGGGGCTGAGTAGTTACTTCTAGTTAATGCCATAAAAGCTGATTCTCCCCTACGGAACGTGTCATCAACATTAAGACACGGTCTTTGAAATTCAGTGAATTTTTGACTGCTCCTCAGCCAATTCCATCACTGATATTGGTCAGTTAATCCAGACGGCCTGTGGCAACGTAGGGGGCAATTGGAGATTCTTTAAAGTACCATTCCAGCCTGGCAGAATAGCCGCCTTCCAAAACTTGCTGACGCTTGATCAGCGCGGATTCGGCCTACCTGTAATAAACTGTCCCAAGTGACAGCATTCCGATTCCGCTGTGATAATGCCGGCTGTTGTAACACGTAAAGAACAATTGCACCCACGATCGATCGTTTTAAAGGGAACCCAAACGGCCCGTGCAATCAGGCCCGTACTTCAGGGTCTTGAACTTCGACTCGGAAAACGGATATCGTTTGAGACTCGTGGTCTTGAGTGACTTTTCTTGA
>Ga0255284_1000145_pt1 | contig 9593 bp, 9 predicted proteins | sample AtltaT_44_FD_183711 | JGI IMG/M metagenome (GOLD analysis project Ga0255284, IMG submission 183711) | Metatranscriptome of freshwater microbial communities from Altamaha River, Georgia, United States - Atl_Atlam_RepB_8d (Metagenome... | ecosystem: Environmental > Aquatic > Freshwater > River...
AGAGCGTTCATCGCACGAGATCAGTTCCAGTTCGTGGATAACGATCCGACGCGGCTCGCGCTCAAGCTCGATACCCTGGCGTGCGTATTCATACAACGGCTTGCCATCGCGCTTGAGCGCAGACACCATGGGCGGGATTTGCATCTGCTCACCCATGAAGGTTTGCAAGGCAGACTCGAGCTCCGCTTTGGTCAAGCCCGTAAATGCAGGCGAGGCCTGTTGGGTCACGATACCAGTGTGATCACCCGAGTCTGTCTCCTGGCCAAACGCAATCGTTGCTGTGTAAGCCTTGTCTGCGTTGAGCATGGCACCAGAGATTTTAGTTGCACGCCCCATGCAGCACACCAGCAAGCCTGTCGCAAAGGGATCCAGCGTTCCGGTGTGTCCAGCCTTTTGGGCATCCATCGCTCGCTTGGCGCGCTGCAAGGCATGGTTGCTTGACAAACCAACCGGCTTGTCAAGCAACAACACTCCATCGAGCACACGCCCGCGTCGTTTAGCCATCGTCTGATTCCAAAAAGTGACGACAGCCTTACGGCTTGTCTTCAGGCTCGTCGGGAACGCCCGCATACTGTCCTGGACGGTTGGCCAGGTCAATGAGTTGCGACATCTCGATGCCACGCTTCAGTAGCGGGTCATGGAAAAAACGCAAGGTCGGTACAGTGTGGATGTGCAGGAGCTTGTAGAGCTGCGAGTGCAACCAGCCTGCCTTTTCGTTCAGCAGTGCAGTTGCCGCCTCAGGCTCAGCACCCAGAACGGTGAAATACACCTTGGCATGCGCGTAGTCCTGAGACAGCTCCACGCCAGACAGCGTGATCAGTCCCACACGCGCAGGGTCGATTTCACGCTGGATCAAGACGGCCAGATCCTTCTGGATCTGGTCGGCCAGCCTGATGTTGCGACCTGCGGAGGGTTTCTGTTTGTGCCTGGACATCAATCTGATTAGAGCGAGCGCGCCACTTCCTTAATTTCAAAGATCTCCAGCTGGTCTCCCACCTGCAGGTCATTGTTGCCTCGAAGCGTGATGCCGCAATCAAACCCGGACTTGACTTCTTTGACGTCATCCTTGAAACGGCGCAAGGACTCCATCCAACCGGTCCAGTGGACCACGTTGTTGCGCAGCAGGCGGACCTGAGAGTCGCGTCGTACGATTCCGTCAGTGACCATACAACCAGCCACAGTGCCAACTCGGGAAATCGTATAGACCTCACGGACCTCGACCATGCCGATGATTTCCTCACGCTTTTCAGGCGCGAGCATGCCAGACATGGCTGCCTTGACCTCATCGACCGCATCGTAAATGATGTTGTAGTAGCGGATATCCACACCGTTGGATTCGGCAAGCTTTTTCGCGCTTTGGTCTGCACGCACGTTAAATCCAATCACCACGGCACCTGACGCAATCGCCAAGTTCACATCGCTCTCCGAGATGCCGCCCACAGCGGCATGCACCACTTGCACACGCACCTCTTCGGTAGAGAGCTTGGTCAGCGAGGCAACCAATGCCTCCTGAGAGCCTTGAACGTCAGTTTTGACGATCAATGACAGCGTCTGCGCGCCCTCGCCCGCGTTGTCAAACATCGACTCCAGCTTGGCAGCCTGCTGCTTGGCCAGCTTGACGTCTCGGAACTTGCCCTGACGGAACAGGGCAATTTCACGGGCCTTGCGTTCGTCTGCCAGGGAGATGAGTTCGTCACCCGCAGACGGCACATCGGTCAGGCCCTGGATCTCGACGGGAATCGAAGGACCAGCGGACTGAATCGGTTTGCCGTTTTCGTCAAGCATGGCACGAACGCGCCCATAGCTCGCACCTGCCAACACCACATCACCACGGTTCAGTGTGCCACTTTGTACCAGGATTGTTGCCACTGGGCCACGACCCTTGTCCAGGCGCGCCTCGATAACCAGACCTTTGGCTGGTGCATCGACAGCAGCCTTGAGCTCCAGCACTTCGGCTTGCAGCAAGACGTTTTCGAGTAGATCATCGATGCCTTGTCCCGTTTTCGCAGAAACGGGGACAAATGGCACATCACCACCATACTCTTCGGGAACAACCTCCTCCACCACGAGTTCCTGCTTGACGCGGTCAGGGTTGGCCTCTGGCTTGTCAATCTTGTTGACAGCCACCACAATCGGCACACCTGCGGCCTTGGCATGTGCGATGGCTTCCTTAGTCTGAGGCATCACGCCATCGTCGGCAGCCACCACCAGGATCACGATATCCGTTGCCTTGGCGCCACGTGCACGCATGGCGGTGAAAGCCTCGTGCCCCGGAGTGTCCAGAAAGGTCACCATGCCACGCTCAGTTTCGACGTGATAGGCACCAATATGCTGTGTAATTCCACCCGCCTAACCCGATGCCACTTTGGCGCGACGGATGTAGTCAAGCAGCGAGGTCTTGCCGTGGTCGACGTGACCCATGACGGTCACAACGGGCGCACGCGGCAAAGACTCGATATTTTCATGAACAGGTTCGTCAAGAAAGGCTTCAGGATCATCCAGCTTGGCGGCGATTGCCTTGTGGCCAAGCTCCTCGACCACAATCATGGCCGTTTCCTGGTCAAGCACTTGGTTGATGGTAACCATCTGGCCAAGCTTCATGAGATGCTTGATGACCTCCCCAGCCTTGACTGACATTTTGTGCGCCAAATCTGCGACCGAGATCGTCTCGGGGACATGGATCTCGCGGGCAATGAATTCAGCTGGAGCGGGCTCACGACGATCTTGCACCTGGTTGCCAGCACCCCTGCCTCCCTTCTTGCCACCTGCCTTGCCACCCTTGCCGGCAGCGCGCCAGCCGTCACGCCCTGCACCTGCGGGATCTGCACGCTTTTCAGCGGGTTTTTTACGGGCACTGTCATCGGACCATGTCGAGGATACCTCACCAGACTTGATGACTTTTTTTACCTGCCGCATCGACAGCTGATTCCTTTTTGGCACCCTTTGCTCCAGCAGGCTTGTGCAAGGTGCCAGTCAAGGCGCCTGCCTCAGGCTCTGCACGCAAGACCTTGCGCGGACGGTTCAGCATGTCACGCAGGGCAGCAGCCTCCGCCTCTGAGGCTTTGCGGGCAGCCTCCCTGTCAGCAGCGTCATCCACTGAAGGCGCAGGCGCAGCAGGCGCTGGGCCACGACCGCGCACGGGCAGCTTGACCGCATGCTTGGATGGCTCGACTTGCTTTTGACCTGATTGCTGAACAGGGACCGGCTTGCTGACAGCAGACACCGGGGATTCATCCGGTTGTTCGGCGGATAGATTGTCTGTGGCTGGATGAGCTGCTTTTGACTCTGCAGCTGCAGGCAGCGAGTCAAGCTCAGTCTTGGGCAAGGCTTGTTCAGGCTGAGCAGCACCCAATGGTGATTCAGTCTTATCGTCCTGGACGTTGACTGCGGCCGGCTTGACTTCCTCGGTCTCATCCGCGGAAACTGCCTTTCCTTCCGCCTCAGGCTGGAGTGTGTTTTGGCCAGATGGCGCTTGAGCAGTCATCGCGTCAGGAGCCTGCTGCACTTTTGCGGCAGGCTCAGAGACCTGAATCTCTTTGGGCTGTTGCTCTGCGTGATGGATCAACTGCTGCTCAACAGCCACCTCAGATGGCTTGGCATCGTGCGCTGGCGCAACTGTCTCAGAAGCAATTGCCGCGGCAGGCACATCAGATTCCACCGCATCTCGCTTGACGAAGACACGCTTTTTACGCACCTCCACCTGAATGGTGCGTGAGCGCCCAGAACCGTCGGCTTGACGGATTTCGGAGGTCTGACGGCGTGTCAGGGTGATTTTTTTCCCCTCTGTCGCTCCATGCGAGCGCCTAAGAGACTCCAGCAACTTTGCCTTGTCGCTGTCTGTGACCTGATCGTCCACCGAACTGACGCTCACGCCAGCAGAGCGCAGCTGATCAAGCAGCACGTTAGCGGGCATTTTCAATTCAGCGGCGAACTGGACAACTGTATTACTCGACATTAGGCTCTCTCTTACTCATTCTCAAACCAATGCGCACGTGCCTTCATGATGAACTGGCTAGCGCTTTCTTCGTCGATGCCAGCCATCTCAGCCAGCTCGTCCGTTGCGAGTTCTGCAAGATCATCTCTGGTCTTGATCCCGCCCTCGCTGAGAGTTGCCACCAACTCTGGTGTCATCCCCTCCAGGCTCAATAAATCCTGGGCAGTTTCCACACGCTCTTCCTGGACGATTGCCTCAGTCAGCAGTGCGTTACGTGCGCGAGTGCGCAGCTCGTTGATGGTGTCCTCGTCAAAGGACTCAATTTCCAGGAGCTCTTGCAGGGGAACATAAGCGATCTCCTCCAGCCCGGTAAAGCCCTCATCGATCAGGATGTCAGCAACCTCCTCATCGACGTCAAGCTTCGTCATAAACGTTTGACGCAGGGTTGCACGCTCCTGCTCCTGACGGCTGAGGCTTTCCTCAGGAGTCATGATGTTGATTTGCCAGCCAGTCAGCTCCGAGGCCAGACGAACGTTCTGCCCCTTGGCACCAATCGCCTTGGGCAGGTTTTCCTCATCCACAACCACATCCATGGCATGCTTGTCTTCGTCCACCAAAATGGACTCGACATTGGCAGGTGCAAGTGCGCCAATCACAAATTGGGCTGGATCCTCAGACCACAACACGATATCGACCTGCTCGCCGCCGAGCTCGTTGCGCACAGCCGTCACGCGGGATCCGCGCATCCCGACACAAGTTCCGATCGGATCGATCCGCTTGTCATAGGCAACCACGGCAATCTTGGCGCGCACCCCTGGATCGCGTGCGGCACCCTTGATCTCCAACAGTCCCTGTTCGATCTCAGGCACCTCGTTTTCAAACAGCTGCCGGATGAATTCGGGCGAGGTGCGTGAAAGAATGACCTGCTGGCCACGTGCTGCCCTGTCGATCTTGAGTACGTAGGCACGCACTCGATCACCGACACGAAGGTTTTCCTTGGGGATCATCTCGCTGCGAGGCAGGCGAGCCTCAATCTTGCCCGTCTCGATGATGACATCGCCCTTATCCATACGCTTGATGGAACCTGAGATGATGGTTTCGCCACGCTCCAGGAAATCGTTGAGCACCTGCTCGCGCTCGGCATCGCGGATGCGCTGCAGGATAGCCTGCTTGGCAGCCTGTGCACCGATGCGGCCAAACTCAACCGGCTCGAGTGCCTCCTCGATATACTCACCAACCTCAATGTCAGGAACGATCTCGCGGGCGTCGGAGAGCATTTCCTGGCGATCTGGCTCCTGCAGGCCAGCCTCATCTGGGACGACCAACCATCGACGGAAACCCTCATGGTCACCGTTGCTGCGATTGACGGAGACACGAATGTCCGCGTCCTCCTTGAAGCGCTTTTTCATGGCTGACGCCAGCGCACCCTCCAGGGCGTCAAACACCACATCGCGCGTCACATTCTTTTCACGCGCCAATGCATCTACCAACAGAAGAATTTCGCGACTCATCGCTGTTTACCCTTGAAATCCAGAACCGGATCCAGCTTGGCACGCTCGACATCCGTAAATGTAAAGGTGACCTGCCGGGACTCTGCCTTGTTTACCTCGAACTCGATCATGAAACGATCCTCTGCTGCCGTTGCGTCTGCCTTGGGCAAATGCGTCAACACACCAGAGAACATTTTGCGACCTTCAACCGCTTCGCGCAGACGCACCTCAACACGCTCGCCTGCAAAGCGATGAAAATCTGCCAATGTCTTGAGCGGGCGATCCACGCCAGGCGAGCCCACCTCCAGACGACGATAGTCAATGTTTTCAACCTCATACACCCTGGAAAGCTGACGCGAGGCCTGCTCACAATCCTCGATGCGTACGCCATCGGGGCGGTCAATCGTCACTCGGAGGAGCCCGAGCGCGGCACGCTCGATGTCGACGAGCTCAAGGCCCAGTGCATCCAGCGCCTGCTGTGTCAGTGTATGGAGGTCAGTCATTCAGCAAAAAAAAAGGGCTGTGAAACCAGCCCATTGATCAAAACGGTGCAGTCGTCAGACCAAAAACAATCGCATACACGAAAACGCTTTTGGCCGACAATTGCGCACTTTACCATAAAAACCAAAAAAAGTCTTGCTACAACTGACAGTTACGTCACTTATACGACTTGACAAATCCAAGCCGCGACTCATGAGCAGACGCCCCGCTTGGCTGCCAATCATCGCCACGCGGGGTTTGCGGCCTTGCCACCCGGGAACTTGGCTTTTTGCGGACAACAGGCTGACCTGGCTGCGCGGATGCAAATGCCTGGCCAGCTGCAGCAGCCTTGCCCGGGCCCCTCGGCTTGGCAGGTCCGCGAGGCTTGACTCCTGGCTTGCCTGCGACAGGCTTGCCCTTGGCGGACCGAACAGGTCCTCGCTTGGCGTCTGGATGGCCATTGGCAAAGCCACCTGTGACGGTAAGCACGGTTGGGGCCTTTTCACCGGCCCGAGCATATGGCTGCGCTGTACCTGGCTTGGCACCCTGAATTCTGCCGCGCTTACTGACTCTCGCGCCATTCATGCCGTTTTTTTCCATCGTGCCATACCCTGGTGGCAATGCACTATCGTGGGAGACGGGCTGGCGTGGGCCGCGCGCACGGCCAGAAGCCTGGCCATCATCATCACGCAATAATCCAACCTGAACCATCAAGGCAGACACCAGTTTGGGATCGAGCTCCTCCCAACGCCCACGCCGCAACGTGGTGGGCAGAACAATCTCGCCAAAACGGGTACGAATCAATCGACTCACCGTCAAGTTCACGGCCTCGAACATGCGGCGAACCTCACGGTTTCTGCCTTCATTCAAGGTGACACGGTACCAGCGGTTGCTTCCCTCGCCACCGATGAACTCAATTGACCCAAAGTTGGCCGGACCATCCTCCAAAACAATTCCATCCAGCAACTGCTGGCGCTGCTCGGGCGTCAACTCGCCCAACACCCTCACGGCATACTCGCGTTCATTGCCATACCTTGGGTGAAGCAATCGATTGGACAGGTCACCTGAAGTCGTAAAAATCAGCAGGCCCTCGGTATTCAAATCCAAACGCCCGATCGAAAGCCATTTGCCGATTTTCATTTTCGGCAGCCTGGCAAACACACTGGCGCGACCGCCAGGATCATCATGACTGACAATCTCACCAGCAGGCTTGTGGTACAGGATGACACGAGGTGGCTTGCGAGACGTGTTGCGCGCGACAGGCTTGCCGTTGAGACGAACCAAATCGGTCGGGCTGACTCGCTGCCCAATGTGTGCAGGCTCTCCGTTGACGGACACTCGTCCGGCAATGATGAGCTCCTCCATTTCACGACGGGATCCAATGCCTGCTTCGGCGAGCACCTTGTGCAGCTTGGGCATCAAGGCATCGCTGTTGAGGTACTTGACCAGTCTTTGCTCCAACGGTTGAGCAGTTTTGAGGTAGGAGAGCGCCTGATCGGCATCCTGCTCTTCCATGGCAGGATCTCCAAGACCAGGCATCGGTTCGTCGTGGCTGGTGTCGTGCTCAGGTGACTTCGACTTTCTGGGGGAAGAGGACTGCCGAGGCTTATCCGTCACTGGCGCCCCATCACTTCGACGGCGACGAAATGGCGTGCGAAGCTTGCGCCCCTTGGGCTTGGCCAACGCTCCAGTGCCTGCCTCATCAGCTGATGAGAGAGAATCAACCTGGTCGCCACCGATGGCGGCCTGATCAGCGACTGGCTGAAAAACAACAGGCTCAGCTGCCGGTACATCGTTCTGGGATTGTGTCACTTGGACTCCGTTTGTTTCAGTATTTTGTTTCATTGTTTGGTTCAACTGGCTCAGCCAAGTCTTGCTGGGGAGCCGAAATCTCAGCCTCATCGACTCCCGCTGGATCATCGCCACGAGGCGATGCGTTTTCATCTTGAGGCAGCTCAATCTCGTTTGCTGTGGCATCAGGCAACTCTGCGACCGGTTGAGCGGATGCCTCCAGTGTCAATGTCTCTGCAACGGCCTCGAGTTGAGGCGCACCAATGGCTGGCAACTCATCAAGTGAACGCAAACCCAGGTCATCCAGAAACTGCTTGGTTGTTCCAAGCAAGCCCGGACGACCAGGACCATCACGATGACCGATCACCTCCACCCAGCCACGATCCTCGAGTGTCTTGATGATTTGCGATGAGACCGTCACGCCACGGATATCTTCGATGTCACCACGCGTAACTGGCTGCCGCCACGCAATGATGGCCAAGGTCTCCATCACCGCTCGCGAGTATTTTGGTACGCGCTCGGGATTGAGTCGCTCCAGATAGCGCTGCATCGATTCGCGAGTCTGAAATCGCCAGCCGCTGGCCAATTCAACCAACTCCATGCCTCGATCCACCCAGCCAATCTGCAAAGACTCAAGCAAGGTCCTGAGTCGTGCATTGTCCATGCTTTCGTCATCCTCAAACAACTTGCGCAGGTCCTGCAAAGACATGGGTGCGGGTGCACACAGCAGGGCTGCCTCCAACACCATCGTCGCTTCTTGATCGTTCATTCGTCTTGCTTTTCCAAAAGGTACGCGAGACATCCAGGCTCGCTTGTTTAATCATGCTGATTGGGCTATACTTCTTTTCTCAGACGCGGGGTGGAGCAGTCTGGCAGCTCGTCGGGCTCATAACCCGAAGGTCGTAGGTTCAAATCCTGCCCCCGCAACCAAATTTACTGGTCAAATGCCTCATGGTCATTTGGCCAGTTTTGTTTTGAGCCAAGCCTTCAGCGAGGCCATTGCTCAAGATTGACCCTACCAGCTTGGTCAATAACGCCGCGATCCACGCTTGATCCACATTCGACCCATTGCTCACTGAGTCATGCGAGACGCCCAGCGTCTGCAGGATAGGATGCGACACGGGGCGCTTCGTATGACAAACCACTGCGTCGGTGCACGCATGTCTAACAAGCATGACGTTTGATGTGTCCAAACAATTTGAATCGATTAAAAACTGAACAATTGCCACATTAGGGAGCCTACATGAGGCGGTTGTGGACCAATCATGACAAACAGCTTTAACATGGTGTGGATGATTGGCTAACCAGCCAGACCCCGGCCGTGTTGCTCACTTGATCGTACGCTTGAACTGCTCATTTGCGATGCGAACCAAGGACAAACTTCGCTGTCTTGACGACTGTGAGGATGCCTCACCATCCGAGGGACTCTGCTTGAGGTTTTGATTCTGCGGCAGAGCCCGCTGCATATGCGTTCTATGACGCCTATTCTATTACATTAGCCAGCCAACATACAAGCACCCCCTCAGCCCGCCCCCAACAGGCCTTGGCTAGGCGTATCAACTCGCCACTCGTGCCTAAGGACATAACGCTGAGACAAAAATGGAGCATGGCGCAGTGTCTGGCGAAACACCTCGTTATTTTCCGTGTCGGCGAGGATGACAACCCGAGAGGGGATTGGCCTGCGTTTGGCAAGGGAATCAAGGAATACTTGCCGTAGCGTATCTCCAAGGGAGGATCGAAATCCACAACATAAACAGTCCTCACCTCCCCGGACGTTCAAGGATCCCGTCGCAAGCCTGATGGCAGACTGAGATAACGGAACGATGGGCCAATCTCCCGGCATAGCCTCATCGAGAACAAAAACCGCACCATCAAAAACAGATGAAGACAGCAAGTTC
>Ga0255284_1000159_pt1 | contig 9358 bp, 10 predicted proteins | sample AtltaT_44_FD_183711 | JGI IMG/M metagenome (GOLD analysis project Ga0255284, IMG submission 183711) | Metatranscriptome of freshwater microbial communities from Altamaha River, Georgia, United States - Atl_Atlam_RepB_8d (Metagenome... | ecosystem: Environmental > Aquatic > Freshwater > River...
AATCCTGCGGGCCGGTGTTGTCTGACAGGCCGTGCTCGGTGTTGCAGGCAGTGACGCACTCGTTGCAGCCGCTGGCGCACTTGGTGGTGTCGATCAACAGGCCCCAGCGGTTCTTGCTGCTGACGGCTTCTTCGGGTGCGCGGCTGTGCGCCATCTCCACCAGCATCAGACCGGGAACCATGGCGGCGCCGGCAGTTGCTAGCGCACCGCCGAGGAAACGGCGGCGGTATTGTTCAAAGTTGTTCATTTGAGCACCCCCGCGATGTCTTTGACCGAAAGGGTTGAATTCAGGCTGGGCGACTTGCCCAGCGAATGATGGCGCATGCTGGCTGCGGTTTCCGCCCCAGGGCCAGTCTGGGTGGAGACGATGGGATGCATGGCGCCATTGCCGGCAGGCTTGCTGGAGTGGCACTGGAAGCAATCAACCTGCACTGCCGCATAGCTGTGGCAGCTTTGGCAGAAATTGTCCTTGCCCAACACGCTGCGCTCGCCTTTTTCGTTCGGCGTGGCATGGCATTCAATACAGTTCTTCAGACTGTGCTGCTTGGTACGGATGCCCTCGTGCACGGTCTTGTCACGATGATGGTTCAGCACCTTCATGTGGTTGCGCCGCATGTAGTCGGTGTCTTCCACGCACTGCTCACCCTTCGCCTTCTGAATGACAGGCTTGGGCACACCCGCACCGTCGCCCGCTGTTGCCAGCGGGGACAGCACGATCAGGGCGCCAAACCCTACAACCAGGGCGGCAGCGGATTTAAGCCAGCTTGCCAGCATCTTCGTCCCTTAATTTTATTTATTCACCCATGCCCATCTGGATGTAGCCAGTCGGGCAGACATCCGCGCAGATATGGCAGCCGATGCACTTGGTGTAGTCGGTGTCGACGTAACGACCGGTGGCGCGCTCGTTCTTCTTCACGCGGAACACGGCAGTCTGCGGGCAGTACACCACGCAGTTGTCGCACTCGAAGCACAGGCCGCAGGACATGCAGCGCTTGGCTTCGGCAACCACTTCCTTCTCGGACAGCAGCTTCAGGCGCTCCTCGAAGTTGCCCAGGGCCTCTTCGGCGGTGAGGTGCACCATGTCGCGCTTGTTGCGGTCTTCGTACATGAAGTGGCCGAGGAACAGCTCGTTGGACGGAATCACGTACTTGGCGGAGCGGTCTTCGTAGTTGTGCACGGCGTACTTGGCGGAGGAAGTACCCCAGTCCTGCTTGTGGTTGTACTCCTCGACTGGCATACCGGCTTCGACCAGCTTGCGCATCAGGTCGAAGCGGTGGGCGTCCACCTTGGGACGCTTGCCCAGGTCGGTCGAACCCTGGCGCAGGAATGCATCGATACCGTCAGCGGCAATGGAGGCATGACCAATGGCGGTAGTCAGCAGGTGCGGCTTGATCACATCGCCGCCCACGAAGATGTGCGGTTTGCCGGGGAAGCGATAGTTGCCGTCCGGCTTGATCAGGCCCTTGTTGTTGTTGAAACCTTCGAGGCCAGTGAAATCGACAGCCTGGCCAATCGCGGAAACGATCAGGTCTGCAGGCAGATCCTTCTCGGTGCCTTCCTTGATGATGGTTTCGCCCTTGACCACCTCGAATTCTGCAACGCGCAGCGCGGTGGCACGACCATCTGCACCCACCACAACGGAGATCGGGGTCACGCCGCCGATGATCTTGATGCCCTCTTCCAGGGCATGCTCGACTTCGGCCTTGGCAGCGTTCATCTTGTCCATGGTGGCACGCGAAACCAGCACCACATCGGCACCGTCACGGGCGGAAATCTTGGCCACGTCGTGCGCGGCATGGCCGGCCAGCACGTTTTCCGGACGATCCAGATCGGTGATGTTGGTGATGTTGCCCAGACGGCGGGCAACGGTTGCCACGTCGATCGAGGTGTCGCCACCGCCGATGACCACCACGCGGTTGCCGACGTGCTGCAGGCGGCCGTCGTTGAAGGCCTTCAGGAAGGAGGTCGCGGTCACGCAGTTGGGGGCTTCCGCACCGGGAACCGGCAGGGCACGACCGCTTTGTGCGCCCATAGCCATGAAAATTGCATCGAATTCTTTTTCGATGTCCTCGAAGCTCACATCGGTGCCGATGCGGGTCTTCATGCGGGTTTCCACGCCCAGATCGATAATGCGCTGGATTTCACCGTCGAGGATGTGGCGCGGGGTACGGAAACCCGGGATGCCATAGCGCATCATGCCGCCCAGCAGTTCGTGGTCATCAAAGATGGTGCAGCTGTGGCCTTTGAGGGACAGCTGATAGGCGGCAGCCAGGCCGGCGGGACCGCCGCCGATGATGGCAACTTTCTTGCCGCTGGGCTGCACGCCATCGGGACGCTTGAACGTCAGCTTGTTCTCGACGGCATAGTCGCCAAGGAAATGTTCGACGGAGTTGATGCCGACGTGATCTTCAACCTGGTTGCGGTTGCAGCCGGATTCGCAAGGCGCCGGACAGACGCGGCCCATCACCGCCGGGAAGGGGTTGGCCTCGGCGATGCGACGGAAGCCGTATTCCTGCCAGTTCATCCCTGCCGGCGGCTTCTCGATGCCGCGCACGATGTTGAGGTAGCCGCGAATGTCTTCACCTGCCGGGCAGGAAGCCTGGCAAGGAGGCGAGGACAGCATGTACTCAGGACACTTATGGGTGTGGTCAGCGTCAAAAATCCAGTCGCTGCCCTTGCGGTACTGGCTGGTTTCGCCGTCCTTGAACTTGCGGAAGGTAAGACCTTTTTTCATGTCATCGGAAGTGGTCGACATTGCTGCTCTCCTAAAAAATTTCCAGTCTGTTTCAACAGTTATTCATCGCCAGCCGCTGCGGCTTCGGATTCAGCTTCTTCAGCCTCTTCCTCGACCGGGCCTGCGCCCAGGCCGGGCAGTTCAATGGCAGTCGCTACGAGCTGGTGGACACCGCCCACCATATCCATTTTGTAACCGTAATACGGCAAAACCTTGGTGAATTGCGCCTTGCAGATCGCGCAGATCAGGGCCAGGAAGTTGACCTTGTTGTTGTCAACGACGTCCTTGAAAGCTTCCATGCGCGGCTGCGCACCCTTGACGCGGACCTGCATCAGGTCGTCGGTCAAGAGACCACCGCCGCCACCGCAGCAGAAGGTGGCTTCGTGCGTGGTGCCCGGCGCCATGTCCTGGTAGTTGTTGGCCACCATCTTGATGACTTCGCGCGGTATGATGAACTGCCCTCCGGGCATGTCGCCCATGCGCGAAGCGCGCGACACGTTGCACGAGTCGTGGAAGGTGATCACGCGGTGGTCGTTCTTCGACTTGTCCGCCTTGATCACGCCGCGCTTCAGCAGATCGTGCGTCACTTCGCAGATGTGCGCAGGCTGCGGATAGCTATGGTCGAGCTGGGCCTGCAGCTTGCGGGCGAACTCGTCGTCCTCGGCAGCACCTGCGCCGACGCCGGTCAGCGTGTTCCAGAAGCTGTAGGCGACGCGCCAGGCATGGCCGCACTCGCCTACCACGACGCGCTTGACGCCGAGGTCAAGCGCGGCATCACGAATGCGCAGCGCCGCCTTGCGCATGTTCTCGTAGCTGCCGATGAAGAGGCCGAAGTTGCCCGCCTCGGAAGCCTTGGTGGACAGCGTCCAGCTGATGCCGGCGGCATGGAATACCTTGGCATAACCGATCAGCGATTCCACGTGCGGTTCGGAAAAGAAGTCGGCAGACGGAGTCACCAGCAGCACTTCGGCGCCTTCAACGTCGAGCGGGAATTTGACCGGAATGCCGGTATCTTCCAGCACGTCCTCTTCCAGGCCTTCCAGGGTGTCCAGAATGGCCGGGCCAGGCAGACCGAGGTTGTTGCCGATGCGGTGCAGCTTGCCGAGAATCTCGTTGCTGTATTTCTGGCCGATGCCGACGCTGTCGAGAATCTCGCGGCCGGCCATGGTGATTTCCGCGGTGTCGATGCCGTATGGGCAGTACACCGAACAGCGGCGGCACTCCGAGCACTGGTAGTAGTAGCTGTACCAGTCGTCGAGGATTTCCTTGGAAAGGTCCTTGGCGCCCACCAGCTTGGGGAAATACCTGCCGGCAAAGGTGAAGTAACGGCGGTAGACCTGGCGCATCAGTTCCTGGCGCGCCACCGGCATGTTCTTCGGATCGGAGGTGCCCAGGTAGTAATGGCACTTGTCGGTGCATGCGCCGCAATGCACGCAGGCATCCATGAAGACCTGCAGCGAACGGTACTTCTTCAGCAACTCGCCCATCTTGCCGATGGCGCGATCATGCCAGTCCTCGACCAGTTCGCCGGGATAACCCAGCGGCTCCTGAATCTTTTCATTGGCATTGAACGACTTGATGCCCGCCATTGCGCCTTCGCGCAGTTTGGGGACGGTAATTTCGCCAGTCAGCTTGGCGACTTCAAAATCCGGTGCAGCAGCCACGCAAGTCTCCTGTCTTATTTCTCAAGCTGGGCAGCCCAGTCCGCCAGATGGCGGCGCTCGCGTGGGTTGTCCGCCTGGTTGCGGGTGGGACTGAAGAACACGCCGGGCGCATGCAGCAGCTTGCTGATTGGGAAAATGATCATCAAGAAGGCAACCATGGCCAGGTGCGCAAGCAAAATCGGATCGCCCGGTACGGGCTGCGGCGACAGGCGCATCAGGCCAAGCGCAAAGGCTTTCAACGCGATGATGTCGGTATGCGCCACGAAGGTCATCAGCGCGCCGGAGATGCCGATACCCATCAGCAATGCCAGCATCAGGTGATCGGACAGCGTGGAGATATAGCGCACGCGGTCGACCAGGAAGCGGCGCGCCCACAGGCCGGCAAGACCGGCGACCATCATGAAGGCGGCGTATTTGCCGAAAGGCTGCATGGCGGCAAGCCAGCCCGGAACGTCAGCCACGAAATAGCGCAAGTGACGAACCAGCACCAGGAACATGCCGAAATGGAAGAGCCAGCCAAAGATCCAGGTCCATTTGCTGGATTTGAACAGGCTCTCGAACAGCACGACCTCGCGGGCCATGCGGTAGGCCACCCCTGACGTCGTCGTCGGCGCAGGCGTGGTCGGAATCTTTAACGGTGCAGGACTGCGCGTGTATTGCAGTATTTTCCGTGCCAGCCCCACAATCAAAAGCAGGGTCGCAGCGTAGAACAGCACCACGTAAATTATGGAAAGCGTAGACATGCGTCAGTCAGTCTTCCGTTGATGGACCGTCGAAACAAGCGGCAGCCCGCAGGGCTACCGCTTGCAAACCACTTCTAAAGCAAGCTTGAAATCAGTTGCTTAGATACAGCCGGTGGGCTTGGGCAGACCGGCGATCTTGCACGCCTGCTTGCCGGGGCCGTAGGGGAACAGGTCGTACAGGTACTTGCTGTTGCCCTTGTCCGGACCGAGCTTTTTGCCGATAGCCTTGGTCAGCACGCGCACGGCGGGAGCAATTTGATACTCGTCGTAGTACTCGCGCAGGAAGTTGATCACTTCCCAATGCTGGTCGGTCAGCTCAATGCTTTCGCCTTTGGCCAGTTCCAATGCGACATCAGGATTCCAGTCGGTCAGGTTGACCAGGAAACCTTCTTCATCGGTCTCGATAGAAACACCGTTTACATCCATTGCCATGATTCGACTCCTCTAGAATGAATCAGTAAAAAACTTACAACCAGGATTGCACGTTGTCGTGCCCGGCCACCAAATCCACAAAACCGCCGTAGTCGACCATGTTCACGCCATCCATGAGCCTGCTCTGGAGGCCGCGGGCGTCTGCGTCGGGTTGCAGTACATAAACCGGCATGCCGGCTGCTTTCAAGCTGGCTTCGGTCGCGCTGTTCTTGGTGGCGGCATAGACGCCGTCCTCGATCAGCAGCACGGCGCCGCCATCTTTCTTGGCCACACGCAACACGCTGGCCAGCGAGCCGGTGTCGAATGGGGATTTGTTCACAATATGCAGCATTTGAGGTTCCCCTTAGAAGCTGATTACGACATCTTGCTGGGCCATCATGTCGCCAATTTCGGCGGCGGACATGATCTGGACATCAACCAGCAGGTCATCTTCGGACAAACCGCGCGCTTCCATCGACTCGCGCTCCACATACAGCTTCTCGATGTCGTAGCCTTCCAGTGCACGGTAGGTGGGAGAGAAGTTCTTCATCTCCACGCCGTCGGTCTTCTGGCCCTTGACCAGCTGGAACACGCCGTCATCGACAAAAGCCAGGCTCACGTCCTGATCGAACGCCGCAGAAATCAGCACGACTTCCAGGCCTTCCAGCGCATAGACGGTGCCGTAGGGGGCCTTGCGGTTCACGAACATGAACTTTTTAACCGCGCCGCCTTCTTCGAAATCCATTTCGTCAGACATTTTCTAATCCCTAAAACTGTCAGTCACCAAACACAACAAGACGGTCCGACTGGATGCCAGCTTCAACCAGCTGGCCCAGACCGGAAATGCGGAAACCGGGGGCGATGTTGTTGGCATCCTTGCCCTGACGCTTGGCCTCGTTTTCATCCAGCAGGCCGCGGCGCTGGGCAGCGGCAATACAGATCACCAGATCGATATTGTGCTGGGCAGCGATTTCAGACCAGCGGTTGACGATGTGGCGGTCGTCTTGCGGGGGAACCGTCAGACGGGTGCCGTTGTTGACGCCGTCGTGATAGAAGAACACCCGGGTAATCTCATGCCCCTTGGCAATGGCTGCCTTGGCAAACTGGTAAGCAGAATCGGTTGCCTGATGGGTATAGGGACCCTCACTAACCATAATCGCGAATTTCATGCTTGATCCATGCAATCTCTAAGTTTATTTAATGGCATGCCCGCAGGCCGGGGGCCGGCGGGCATGCTTACTTCCCAACTTTTCGCTTAGAAACGAATGTGGTTGGAGGCGTTCAGGTTAACGCGAGAACCGCGCCAGTCATCAATGTGGTACTTGGTGAAGGGCAGGCCGGTCTTCTCGAAGAAACGGGGCCAACCAATACGGTCGATCCAGTCGATCATGCGCTCCCAGGGACGGCCATCTTCCTTGTACACGCGCAGAATCTTCTTCACCACTTCGGCGGCCTCTGGCCAACGCGGAGCGTTGTTGGGCAGGCCGGCAGCCACCAGCTTGTGGAAAGTGGGCTTGGAGCGGGCATTGGAGTTCTTGCCGCCAACCCAGATCGCGATCTTGGAATGCTCAGGATCGTTGATCTGCATCGGGGGGCAGGGCGGGTAGCAGGCGCCGCAGCAAATGCACTTCTTCTCGTCCACTTCCAGCGAGGGCTTGCCGTTCACCAGGGCGGGACGGATCGCAGCCACCGGGCAGCGGGCCACGACAGCGGGGCGCTCGCAAACGTTGGCGACGAGGTCGTGGTTGATCTTCGGCGGCTTGGTGTGCTGCACGATGATCGCGATGTCAGCCTGGCCGCCGCAGTTGATTTCGCAGCAGGAGGTGGACAGCTTCACGCGGTTGGGCATTTCGCACTTGATGAACTCTTCATAGAGTTCGTCCATCAGCGCCTTGACCACGCCGGAAGCGTCGGTGCCAGGGATGTCGCAATGCAGATAGCCCTGGGTGTGCGCAATCATGGAAACGGAGTTGGCGGTACCGCCAACTGGGAAACCGGCGTCAGTGAGCGCCTTGATCAGCGGCTCGACCTTGGCTTCGTCGGCAACCATGTACTCGATATTGGAGCGGGCGGTGAAGCGCACGTGGCCATCGGCGTAGGTGTCGGCAATGTCAGCCAGCTTGCGGATGGTGTAAGGGTCCATCTGGCGCTGGGTGCCTGCCTTGACGGTCCAGATCGCATCGCCGCTTGCGGCACGGTGATACAGGACACCAGGCTTGGGATGGGAGTGGAACACCCACTTGCCGTAGTTCTTCTTCATGACCGGATGCATGAAAGGCATCGGGTCGGGTGCGCCGCTTTCGATCGGGGGACGCATATCAGCCATGTTAATAACCTCCAGTATTTACAAACAGCCGCACGGGAGCCCCGTGCGGCGGATGACAGCTATCAAGCGCTCTTGCGCTCTTCCCACTTGGCAGCTTCCTCTTCCCAGCCATCCATGCGGACATAGGGGTTGGAACGCGGCTGGGCAATCATGTTGGGATCGATCTCCAGGCCAATACCTTCCAGGAAGTTGACCAGGCCGATACGGTCGATCATCTCGCCGGTACGCTCGTGTTCCAGCGCGTTCTCGGCGAAGAAGTCGAGAATATTGCGGGCCAGATCGTTCAGTTTTTCGAAGTCTTCGTCGGATTCGAGCTTCATGAACGGAATCACCACAGTGCCCATGGTGGCGCCGATCTTCAGCACGCCCTTGCCGCCGACCAGGATGGTCACGCCCTTGTCCTTGCCGGGCAGCAGGCCGCCGGGGATGACGTTCAGGCAGTGCATGCAGCGCACGCAGTTGTGGTTGTCGATTTCCATGCAGTCTTCGGCATCGACCTTGACCGCAACCACGCCGTCAGCCTTGCTCTCGGTGCCGATCTTCTTCAGCGACAGGGCCTTGGACGGGCACATGTTGATGACCTGGTTGACAAATTCGCCCTTGCCGTTCTTGGCAACCCAGGCTTGCACCAGTTCGGGGTTCACCTGCATGTTGTCGCGCCAGGTGCCGATGGTGGCCATGTCGGAACGCTGGATGGCGTTCACGCAGTCGTTACCGCAACCGGAGAACTTGAACTTGAACTTGTAGGGCAGCGCCGGGCGGTGCATGTCGTCCAGGTTGTTGTTGATGACGGTGCGCAGGGCGCGGGCCTCGTCAAAGCAGGACATTTCGCAGCGGGCAGCGCCCACGCAGGACATGGAGGTGCGCAGGGCGGGGCCGGCGCCGCCGAGGTCGAAGCCGGCTTCGTTCAACTCGTCAAAGGCGGGCTGCACGTTCTCGGTCTTGATGCCCTGGAACATGATGTCGCCGGACTGGCCGTGGAAAGCGATCAGGCCGGAACCGTGCTTTTCCCAAACGTCGCACATCCAGCGCAGGGTCTTGGTGTCATAGTGCATGCCAGCAGGCGGCTGGATGCGCAGGGTATGGAACTCGGCCGCATCGGGGAAAACGGGCTTTTCGTTTTCGTCCTTGAGTTCAGTGAAACGGGGAATCACACCGCCGCCGTAGCCGAACACGCCGACCGTACCGCCTTTCCAGTAACCTTTAGTGTCCCTGTAGGACGCTTCCAGTTGACCCAGCAGGTCTACCATCATGTCCTTGTCTTTGGCCAGACGCTTCAGACCGGTCACAAAGCTGGGCCACGGGCCGCTTTCCAGCTGGTCGAGCATGGGCGTGTCATACATTTTCTTAGCCATGTTTACTCTCCATTTCAGTAATCATTAAAAAACTCACATGTGAATTCACGGTTGATTAGGCCCGCCATCAGCGGAATCGGACGCGATCAACGCCCAATCGGCCACAATAAAAAATTGTGTTTGCG
>Ga0255284_1000160_pt1 | contig 9303 bp, 10 predicted proteins | sample AtltaT_44_FD_183711 | JGI IMG/M metagenome (GOLD analysis project Ga0255284, IMG submission 183711) | Metatranscriptome of freshwater microbial communities from Altamaha River, Georgia, United States - Atl_Atlam_RepB_8d (Metagenome... | ecosystem: Environmental > Aquatic > Freshwater > River...
AAGGAATCTATCGCCATGAAAACCCTTGACACGAGGCTCGCCGAGCATGCCGCTACGCTGAAATACGAGCAGCTGCCTGCCCAAGCCATCGAGAAAGCCAAGATCTTCATTCTGGACAGTCTGGGTGTTGGCGTCGCGGGCGGCAGTGTTCCTGAGACCAAGTCACTCTTTGAAACCATCCGTCATTGGGGTGACGGTCAGTCTGTGTCAGTCTGGGGACAATCGCACAGGCTCCCGATGGGACAGGGCATCATGATGAATGCCTTTCAGATTCACTGCCAAGAGTTCGATTGTTTGCACGAGGGTGCTGTTCTGCATGCCATGGCAACCTTGCTGCCCGTTCTGATTGCTGAGGCACAGGTTCGGGGAGGTGTCACGGGCAAGCAGCTGATCACGGCGGTGGTGGCAGGCGTTGACGTCGCCTGCTACATCGGTGTCGCATCCAAGCTGGGGTTGCGTTTTTTCCGGCCTGCCACATCAGGTGGATTTGGCGCAGTGGCAGGCTTGGCCAATCTGCGGGGCTACGATGGTCATACGACTTTGCAAGCGCTCGGGCACCAGTTGGGCCAAGTCAGTGGCACCATGCAGGCGCACACCGAAGGTAGTGTTGTACTGCCAATGCAGGTTGCCTTCAATGCCCGGGCTGCCATGCAGTCCTGTGACCTTGCACACGCCGGTATCACTGGCCTGCAACAGCCCATCACAGGCAAGTTTGGCTATCTCCCCATGTTCGAGTCCGAATGGGACCTGAACAAGCACATAGACGGCTTGGGCGCACGCTGGATGATCAATGAACTCAGCCACAAGCCTTTTCCCAGTGGCAGAGCCACACATGGAGGCATTGAGGGTTTGATGGCACTCAGGGATGCCCATCGCTTTGGTCCCGATGATGTGCGTGAGGTCATTGTGCGAGGTCCCAGCCTGATCAACCACTTGGTCAATCGCCCGCCCATGCCCAACCCTGGTCCCAATTACGCCAGGCTCTGCATGCCCTTTGCCTTGGCAAAAGTGCTGCAGCACGGCAGCCCGGACCTGTCTCACTACCGGGGCGACGAGCTGACGGATCCTCGCACTTACGAACTTTCCAGGCGTGTTCGCATGGAAAAAGACGACAACCCAGATCCCAATGCACTTAGTCCACAATGCGTGACAGTGACCCTGACGGATGGCAGCGTATTGAGCCATGCCATTCCATCCATGCTTGCCAGTCCCTCACGACCACTTGACCGGGAAAGACAGTTAAGAAAATTTTTGCGATGCTGGGATTTTTCGGCACAACCGTTGGGTGACCCCCAGGCCTTGGTCGCTCAAGTTGATCAGCTGGAGTCACTGCAGGACGTGACAGCGCTCGTCAGGCTGATGTCCCCAAAGACTTGAAGACAGCGTGCATCAAGGGTTAACCATTAGAAAGCGACTTAATTTTTTGCCAACGGTTTTATCTGTTCCCATTGGCAAGGCAATTGTGTAGCATCGTGATTCCTCAGACATCATCTAGGAGTATTTGGATATGCCCATGCCCGGCAAGGGAATGCTCATCACCTCTATGGACATCGATCCATCCGATGAGTCCGAATTCAATATCTGGTATGACCGTGAGCACCTGGCTGAACGGGTGGCGATCAAGGGCTTCAACGAAGCACGCAGATGGATTGCAGTCGATGCCAAGCCAAAATATTTTTGCACTTATTCGACTGAAAGCTTTGAGGCACTCAGCAGCCCCGATTACAAGCAGGCACTTGCCAACCAGACCGAGTGGTCCAACAAGCTGATTTCGCGGTTCAAGAACATGATCCGTGTGGTGGGTCGGATCACCATCAGCCGTGGGCAAGGCCGTGGTGGTGCGATGGCAGTGGTTCGCCTGCGTCCTGGCCAGGCCGATACCAAGGCATTGCGCGACAAGCTGCACCAACTGATGGATCCCGGCATGCTGCCCGGCATCATTTCGATGCATTTAATTGAAAGCGATCCCAACCTGTCCAAGTCGCTGACTGAGCCGGACAAGCCGAACCCCGGCGCATCCGACTGGTTTGTTCTCATCGATGGCACAGATATTGCTTCTGTGCGTGAGTTGGCCCAGGGTCGCTTCAATGAAGCTGTTGCTCCGGTGGTCTCTGTGGGCACATATCACTTGATGTGGGATCTGAGCAAATCCGATCTTTAATCATCCATGCCCCACCGCTTCCTTTTATGACGTTGCAGTAGAAAAAACTCTCTTTCGGAGGATTCAACATGAAAACTAGCATCAAGTCAGTCCTAGCTGCCGCGGCTCTTTCAGCCGCCACACTGGCCACCTCACCCGCCTTTGCGGAAAAGTGGAACATGCCGGTTCGCTCCAACGAGCGCAACTACATGACACAGAACATCATCGAGTTCACCAATGAGGTCAAAAAAGCCTCTGACGGCAAGCTCGAGATTGTGATTCACCCCGAGGACTCCCTGACCAAACAGCCAGAGGTCAAGCGTGCGGTTCAAACCGGCCAGGTTCAAATTGGTGAGCTGCTGGTCTCCATGCACTCCAACGAGTGGCCCATCTTCGGTGTTGAGGCTGTCCCTTTCCTGGCTGCCAAAATCACTGACAACCAAAAACTGCTCAATGCCGTGCGTCCGCTCATCGAAGAGCGCCTGAAAAAGCAAGGCATGCGCCTACTGTTCGTGACGCCCTGGCCCCCACAATCTTTCTACACCGGCAAGGACATCAACTCGACGGCCGACTTCAAGGGTGTCAAGTTCCGCGCCTACAACCCTGTGACGGGTCGCCTGGCTGAACTGATGGGTGCGACCCCCGTGACCGTTCAGCAGTCCGAAGTGCCCCAGGCCTTCTCCACAGGCGTGATCCAGGCCATGATCACCTCCCCTGCCACCGGCGTGGATACCCAGGCTTGGGACTTCGTCAAGAACTACTATCCTGTCAGCGCCATGACGCCTTGGAACATTGTGATCGTTAACGATCGTGCGTTCAGCCGCCTCGACAAGAAGACTCAGGATGCCCTGTTGGCAGCTGCCAAAACCGCCGAGGCACGTGGTTTCAAGATGCAACAAGAAGCCACCAGCAAGCTCGAGGACATTCTCAAGTCCAAGGGAATGGCCATCAAGCAACCCAGCCCCCAGTTTATGGCTGAGCTTCAGAAAATCGGTGATCAGCTGATCATGGAATGGGCCAAGGCTGCAGGCGAGGACGGCAAGAAGGTTCTTGACGCCTACAAAAAAGGCAACTGATCCCAACCATGGAAAAGGTCTATAAAGCGGGGGCCGTCCTGGCCGCCATCTTCATGGTCCTGATCGTGATACTCACCCTCGTCCAGATCGTTGGGCGGGGGCTGAGCGTCAAGGTCCCGGATGCTGGGGAGTTTGCCGGCTACTGCATGGCAGCCAGCTTGTTTCTGGCACTTGCCTACACGTTCCGCTCAGGCGGGCATATCCGCGTCAATATTTTGCTTCACCACGTTAGCCCCAGCATCCGCGGAGCACTGGAAAAATGGTGCATGCTGCTCATCGTGATCATCGGGGCTTTGTTTTCCGCATTTTCGATCAAGCTGGTGTATGACTCATTTGTCTTCAATGATGTGTCAACTGGCATGGTTCCCGTCCCTCTTTGGATTCCCCAACTTTCTATGGCGGTTGGAGCTCTTTTGTTCGAAATTGCCCTGATCGAAGAAACCATTCATGTCTTTCGTGGCGGCCACCCCCATTACGAAGAACACGAAGGCGCTGAAACTTTCAACGAATAACGACAGGATATGGATCCTCTTCTCCTCAGCCCGCTGATTGCCCTGGCCTTGATCGTCCTGCTGGCCACAGGTCTGTGGGTGGCAGCATCATTGATTGGCATCGCCATCATCACCATGCTGATGTTTGCCGACGCCCCGATTGAACTCGTTATGCCATCGGCCATGTGGGGAAGCGTCAGCGGTTGGACCCTGACAGCCTTGCCGCTATTCATCTGGATGGGCGAGATTCTCTTTCGCACCAAACTCTCGGGTGACCTGTTCCGTGGACTGGCTCCCTGGACCAACAGGCTGCCGGGCCGCCTGGTTCATGTCAACGTCATCGGCTGCGGCATCTTTGCTGCGGTGAGCGGGTCATCAGCCGCCACGGCTGCCACAGTTGGACAGATGTCCATGCCAGAGCTCAAGTCGCGCGGCTATGACGACAAGATTGCGATCGGCTCATTGGCTGCTTCAGGCACACTTGGACTGTTGATTCCACCCTCCATCATCATGATTGTTTACGGTGTGTCTGCCAACGTTTCGATCTCCCGCCTGTTTTTGGCGGGCGTGTTCCCGGGGCTACTCATCATGGGCCTGTTCATGGCCTACATCATGGTCTGGGCCCTGCTCAACAAAGACAAGATGCCCCCTCCTGAACCGGTATTGCCCCTTCTCGAAAAAATCAAACGTTTGAGATTATTGTTGCCGACTGTGCTGCTGATTGTGGCGGTGATCGGCTCCATCTATACCGGCGTGGCCACAGCAACCGAGGCAGCCACGCTTGGCGTGGTGGGCTCCTTGCTGATAGCCATGTTTACAGGCAGCTTGAACTGGACAAACTTCAAAGAAAGCCTCATGAGTGCCACGCGCACATCGTGCATGATTGGCTTCATCATTGCCTCAGCAGCTTTCCTTTCGGTGGTGATGGGTTATGCAGGCATTCCCCGTGCCCTGGCCAAGTGGATTGGCGAGTTCAACCTGTCTCCCTACGAGCTCATTTTCGCGCTCACGATTTTATTTCTGATTCTTGGCTGTTTTCTGGATGGCATCTCCATGGTGGTGCTGACCACCGCTGTCATCATGCCAATGGTTGAAGCGGCAAAAATCGACTTGATCTGGTTTGGCGTATTCATTGTGTTGGTCGTGGAGATCGCTCAGATCACGCCGCCTGTCGGGTTCAACCTGTTTGTCGTTCAGGGACTGACAGGGAAAAACATTGTTTATGTTGCAAAGGCTGTACTACCTTTCTTTTTGGTGCTCTTGCTGGGCATCATCATTTTGACGATCTTCCCCGAAATCGTCACGTGGTTGCCTTCAAACATGTTCAGTGCCAAATGAAGAGACTGCGACCGATTGAGTGCAGGGCCTGATCCCACACGTTGCCAATTTATCTGCCAAGAGGAAATGACATGTCGTCCGCGTTGATTTACCAGCCCGTTCATCAACTATCCGAGCAAATCCAGTCTCGCAAGCTTTCACCTGTGGACCTGGTCGATGCTTATCTGGACAACATTCGTCAAAAGGATCAAAAGCTGCAGGCCTTTGTGGATGTCTACGATGAGGATGCGAGGCTGGCAGCCAAGGCTGCGGATGAGGCCATCCGCTCTGGCCATAGCGTGGGCCCGCTGCACGGTATTCCGATTGCGCTCAAAGACCTCATCGAGATGGAAGGCAAGATTGTGACTGGTGGCTGCGAAGCCTGGCGCAACCGTGTGGCAACGCGCACCTCCACCTTGGCGCGCAAGCTGATTTCACAGGGCATGATCGTGCTGGGCAAAACCCACACCGTTGAATTTGCCATGGGCGGCTGGGGGACCAACACACGCATGGGCACCCCTTGGAACCCATGGGATCCCTCTCGCAAGCGCACCCCTGGTGGTTCCAGCAGCGGCTCTGGCGTGGCGGTGTCAGCTGGCCTGTCGCCCTGGGCAATTGGGACCGACACGGGTGGATCCGTACGTCTTCCGGCCTCTTGGTGCGGCATCACAGGCCTCAAAACCACCGTCGGCCGAGTCAGTCTCTATGGCATTCTGCCGCTAAGCACCACGCTCGACACCCCTGGACCCATGACGACTTGCGTGGAGGATGCCGCGATCCTCTATCACGCCATGCAGGGTCACGATCCCCTGGATCCCAAAACCAACATCGTGCCGGGCTATATTGATCCCATGCCAGGACTCAAGCGAGGGGTCAAAGGCCTGAAGCTGGCGCGCATGCCAGAAGCGGAGAGACAGTTCACCTCGCCAGATGTCCTGCAGGCCTATGATGCCTCGCTCGCTGAAATGGAAAAGCTGGGTGCAGAGATCGTGCCCATCAAGCTGCCGTTTGCGTTTGCTGATGTCGCACTTTGGAACCTGCGCATCATGGCAGCAGAGAGCTATACCTTGCTGCATGAGTTGATCGACAACCCCAACTCGCCGCTTGATCCCCACGTTCGCCCGCGCATCGAGCCGGGTCGCACCTTGACCGCACGCGAATACATTGAAGCACTGTATCAGCGAGACCTCATGAAAGTGCAATTCGCCAAAGCAATGGAAGGAATTGACGCCATCTTGACGCCAACCACCATGACGACCGCCGTTCCGGTGGACGAAGTGGATCAAACGAAAGCACCTGCCCACTTCACTCGGTTTGGCAACTACCTCGACCTGTGTGGACTGGCCTTGCCCAACGGCCAGGATCACCAGGGCTTGCCCACCAGCCTGCAGATCACCTGCCGCGGCTACGATGAGGATTTGGCCTTGCGGATTGGATGGGCCTACCAACATGCCACCACTTGGCACCTGCGCCGTCCGCCAGCTGCTTGAACCCATCGGCAGTCAAACTAGCCCCGAACCCTGGATGCAGGTCATGCACGAACCCTGCACCCAGGATGGATCAGTCAAGACATCCACCTGGCAAAACGCGTTGGAACGCATGTGATGTCAAGCCTGTGCAGCGAATTGGCGGATCACGCCCGCAGCGTACTCGACGCCCTTTCGATCCAAATTGAGGTGCGTCACAAATCGCAGCCGGTAGGTTCCGTTGACCAGCACGCCGTGTTGGCGCAAATAGGCCATGAACTCGGCTGAACGCTCGCGCAGCTTGCCCTCGAGCTCGATGAAGACAATGTTGCTCTGTGGCCACTCGAAACGGATGCCAGGCAACCCCTCGATTCCCTTGGCAAACACTTGCATCAGCGCATGATCCTCAGCAAGCCGATCGATGTGATGGTCCAAGGCATACTCTGCCGCTGCGGCCAGCATGCCAGACTGGCGCATGCCACCGCCAGCCATCTTTCGCACGCGCAACGCGCGTCGCAAAAAATCTCTCGATCCACATAGTGCAGAGCCAATCGGTGCTCCCAAGCTTTTGCTAAAGCAAACAGAAACACTGTCAAAACACTGTGCCATTTTCCGAGCCTCCGCGCGAGGCGAAGTGCCATGGCGCAAGGCCTGAACAACGGCAGCATTGAACAGACGTGCACCATCAAGATGCGTCGCCAAGCCCTTCGACCTGGCCAGCGATGTGGCAGCCTCGATATACTCATGTGGCATCACCTTTCCACCCAGTGTGTTTTCCAAGGCAAGCAGGCGGGTGCGAGCATAATGAATGTCATCGGGCTTGATGCAAGATTCAATATCTGCCAAAGCAAGCGTTCCATCTGGCTGATGTGCAATCGGTTGGGGCTGGATACTGCCAAGCACAGCGCCGCCTCCTGCCTCTGAGCGATAACAGTGCGCCATTTGACCGACCAGATATTCGTCACCACGCGCACAATGAGACATCAGTGCACAAAAGTTGCTCTGTGTCCCGGTCGGCATGAACAGCGCCCCCTCGAACCCAAGCATGTCTGCAATTTTTTCCTGCAAGGCATTCACACTCGGATCATCTCCCATGACATCGTCCCCGAGCGCTGCAGCATGCATGGCCTCCCGCATGGGCGGGGTTGGCAAGGTGACAGTGCCACTTCTCATGTCAACGCGCATCATCATGCCTGCCCCTTGCCCGGATACCATTTAGGGGCCCGCTTTTCAAGGAAGGAGGCTGTGCCTTCTTTTGCCTCGGCAGTTTGACGAGTCAAGGCATGCTCCCTCACCAACTCATCAAACAATCCATCGCCCATCAAGGATCCAGACACATCGAGCGTGCGCAACTTGGTGGCCATGACGGCAGAGGGGCCATTCATCAACAGGGCATCAATCACCTTGTCTGCGACAGCCTGGAGCTCACTTTCGAGGCAGACTTCATGGACTAGACCCATCTCTTTTGCTGCCAGCGCCCCAAATCGCTCGCAGGTCAGGGCATACCGCCTGACATTCCTCACCCCCATTGCCTGGCAAAGCTGCGGCAGAATAATCCCTGCCATCAACCCCCATCTTGCCTCGGTGATGGCAAAGATGGCGTTGTCGGCAGCAATCACCACGTCACATGCGGACACCACACCCGTGCCACCTCCAAAACACCCGCCATGCACCATGGCAACCGTCGGCAAGGGCAATTGATTCAGGCGCCTGACGGCTTCGGCTGTCACACGGGATGCCTCCATGTTGCCTTCTGGTCCCGTCTTGCCCACCGAGGTGATCCATGCGAGATCAGCGCCTGCCTGGAAATGCCTGCCATTGCCTTTCAGGACCACCACCCTCGCCTGGCTGGCGTCTGCCAGCATGTCCAAGGCCTCGTGCAACCCATCCAGCATGTCGCCGTTGTAAGCGTTGTTGACCTCTGGCCGATTCAGCGTCACGGTGACAACTCCCCGGTGATCCAACTGAACGATGACGGTTCCCTTGCCTAGTCTTTTTTCCATGTGTTCCTCATCCGCATCATTTCACGCTGGCATAGATCTCTCGATGCCGCCTCTCCATTTCGCGCCGCATGTCACGACGCAGCTCGGCGGCACGGTAGCGGCGACGCTCTTCTTCGTTTTCCGGAACCAGTGGAGGAACGGTTTTTTTCTTGCCCTCGTCGTCGATTGCCACCATCGTGAAATAGCAGCTGTTGACATGTCGGACCACCTGGCTGCGAATGTCCTCCGCAATCACCTTGATGCCGATTTCCATCGACGAGGAGCCAGTGTGATTGACCGAAGCGAGAAAGGTCACAAGCTCCCCTACTTGAATCGGCTGACGAAACACCACCTGGTCCACGCTCATGGTCACCACATAGGATTTGGCGTAGCGGCTTGCACAAGCATAGGCCACCTGGTCCAGCAATTTGAGAATGGTGCCGCCGTGGACCTTGCCTGAAAAATTGGCGGTGTCAGGCGTCATCAGCAAGGTCATGCTGAGTTGGTGCAATGGATGCATGTCTGGTCCTCAGCTCATGAACACGCCACCGTTGACATCCAAGGTTGAGCCAACCATGTAGTCTGAACCGGCAGTGCACAAAAATGAAATGGGCAAGGCAATTTCTCTGGCAGTCGCCATGCGACGCGCTGGAATGGAGCCCGTGTCAAACACCTGCCCTTGTGTCATGTTGCTGATCGTGGCACCCGGGCAAACGGCATTGACCTGAACGCCATGGGGTGCTGCCTTTCTGGCCAGCCATTTAGCCATCGAACTCACCCCTCCCTTTGCTGCCACATAGTGGGGACTGGCTCGTAGGCCACCGATTCTCG
>Ga0255284_1000178_pt1 | contig 8896 bp, 16 predicted proteins | sample AtltaT_44_FD_183711 | JGI IMG/M metagenome (GOLD analysis project Ga0255284, IMG submission 183711) | Metatranscriptome of freshwater microbial communities from Altamaha River, Georgia, United States - Atl_Atlam_RepB_8d (Metagenome... | ecosystem: Environmental > Aquatic > Freshwater > River...
AGCACCGCCGGCGATGACACCGGTACCAGGGGCAGCGGGCTTCAACAGCACTCGTGCCGCACCGTTGACGCCTTCGATGGCGTGCGTAATGGTCGGGCCTGCAAGCGCGACGTGGAAGATGTTTCGCTTGGCGTCTTCGGTGCCCTTTTGAATGGCGAGTGGCACTTCACGCGCCTTGCCGTAGCCGAGGCCCACGCGACCAGCTTTGTCACCAATCACGACGATGGCGGCGAACTGGAAGCGACGACCACCCTTCACCACTTTGGCGACGCGGTTCACGTGCACGACACGCGACTCACCGAACTCGCCTGGCTTGGCTTCGGGGCGTGGCTCGCGCGGCTTACGCTCGCGACGGTCACGACGATCGCGACGGTCGCGACCCTCAGTTGCTTCTGGTTGCTGTACGTCGGTCATTAGAACTCCAGTCCTCCCTCGCGCGCCGCTTCGGCGAGCGCTGCGATACGTCCGTGATAGAGGAATCCGCCGCGGTCAAAGACCACTTTGCTGATTCCGGCTTGCTTGGCGCGCTGGGCAACCAGACCGCCGACGGCTTTTGCCGCTGCAACATTGCCACCGCTCTGCTTGCCGCGGAACTCGGCCTCAAGCGAAGACGCCGACACGATCGTGCGACCCGAATCGTCGTCGATCAGTTGGGCGACGAGGTGCTTGTTGCTGCGGTAGACCGCAAGGCGGGGACGCTGTGCGGTGCCATGGATCTTCTTTCGCACGCGACGATGGCGGCGAAGTCGGCTGTCGTGACGCTTCTTGGCGATGGTGGTCATGGTCGAATCTCCTACTTCTTGCCCGTCTTGCCGGCTTTGCGCAAGACACGCTCGTTCACGTAGCGCACGCCCTTGCCCTTGTACGGCTCAGGCGAGCGGAATGCTCGAATCTCGGCTGCAACCTGACCGACGAGTTCTTTGTCGGCGCCCTTGACCACGATGCGCGTCGGCTGCGGAACTTCGAAAGTGATTCCTTTCGGGGCGACGTACGGCACCGAGTGCGAGAAGCCGAGCGACAACTCGAGCTTGTCTTGACCTTTGGCGACGGCGCGATATCCGACGCCGATGATGTCGAGTTCGCGGGCGTAGCCCTGTGTGACACCGTCAACCATGTTGCGAATCATTGCGCGCAACATTCCGTGGCGCGAACGCTCGTCGCGACCACTGCCGGCCCGCTCGACGACGAGCGAGGTTTCGACCTTCTTGACCGAGATACCGGCGGGAATCGGACGCACAAGCGTGCCCTTCGAACCCTTCACGGTGATGCTCTCGGCACCGATGGTGACTTCGACTCCCTGCGGAATCGTGATGGCTGCTTTGCCTACGCGTGACATGATGTGCTCCGATTCACCAGACGTAACACATGACTTCGCCACCAACGTTGCGCTTGCGCGCCTCGCGGTCGGTCATGAGTCCGTGACTCGTAGAAAGAACAGCAACGCCGAGACCGCCCAAAACGCGGGGCACGTCGGTCGCACGACGGTAGATGCGCAGGCCGGGTGTCGACACGCGCTTGATTCCCGAGATCGTGCGGCGACGGTCATCGGAGTACTTCATCTGAATCTTCAGCACCTTGGTGCCGCTGGCGACGCCATCGACCAACTGAAAATCGGCGATGTAGCCCTCTTTCTTCAGAATGTCGGCCAGCGCCACCTTCTGCTTCGAAGAAGGCATGGTCACTTCGTCGCGCATCGCCGAGTTGGCGTTGCGAATGCGGGTGAGCATGTCGGAAATCGGATCAGTAATCATGCGCCTACCAGCTCGACTTTCGCAGACCAGGAATCTCGCCCGCATGCGCCAACTCGCGCAAGCAGATGCGGCACAACCCGAACTTGCGGTACACCGCACGGGCGCGCCCACAGCGCTGACAGCGCGTGTACGAGCGCACCTTGAACTTCGGTGTAGCCGCTGCTTTGTTGCGGAGAGACTTCTTGGCCATGTGGTGTGTGTTGTCCTTTGTTACGAGTTGCTCTGAACGACTGACTTCTTCTTGGTTTGCTTCTTCGTGCGCTTCGTCGAGGCCGGCATCTCGCCCTTGCGGAACGGGAAACCGAACGCATCAAGCAAGGCCTTGCCGGTGAGATCGTCTTTGGCCGTCGTCACGATGGTGATGTCCATGCCGCGCGGCACGTCGACCTTGTCGTAATTGATCTCCATAAACACCATCTGCTCGGTGAGACCGAAGGTGTAGTTGCCGTGCCCGTCCCACGACCGACCGGGCAGACCGCGGAAGTCGCGAATGCGGGGAATCGCCACGGCGAGCAAGCGGTCGAAGAACTCCCACATGCGGTCACCGCGCAGCGTCACCTTGGCGCCAATCGCCTGGTTTTCGCGCACCTTGAACGATGCGATAGCGATGCGTGACTTGGTGACGATGGGCTTCTGCCCAGTGATCGCGGTCAAGTCGGCAACTGCTCCGTCAAGCAATGACGCCTGCTGGGTCGCCTTGCCGACACCCATGTTGATGACGATCTTTTCGATCGTGGGTACCTGCATCGGGTTCTTCACGCCGAGCGACTGCATGAGTTCGGCACGCACGACGTCGCGGTAGTGCGACTTCAAGCGGGGAACGTACGAGGTAGCCATCAGATTTCGTCTCCTGTGCTGCGTGCGACGCGCACCTTGTTGCCCTTGGCGTCGATCTTGAAGCCGATGCGCGTGACTTTGCCCTTGTGTACGAGCATCACATTTGACGCCGGCATCGGCATAGGGATCTCTTTGATTTCACTCTTGTCTTTCTCGTTGCGTCGCGCGGTGTGGCGCTTGGCAATGTTCAGACCATCGACTACGACCTTGTTCGCCGCCGGCAAGACGTGCAGAATCTTGCCCTCTTTGCCGCGGTCTTTGCCGCGAATGACTCGCACGACGTCGTCTTTGCGCAACTTCATGTCACAACACCTCCGGAGCGAGCGAGACAATGCGCATGAACTTCTTGTCGCGCAGTTCGCGACCGACTGGCCCGAAGATTCGGGTGCCGCGTGGGGTCAGATCTTCCTTGATCAAGACGGCTGCATTCTCATCAAAGCGGATGTAGCTGCCGTCTGGGCGGCGCTTCTCTTTAGCGACACGCACTACGACGCAACGCACCACTTCGCCCTGCTTCACGCCGGCGCCGGGAATCGCATCTTTGACCGTGCCGATGAAGACGTCGCCAATCGAGGCATAGCGGCGACGCGTGCCGCCCAGCACCTTGATGACGAGCACTTCGCGTGCTCCGCTGTTGTCGGCCACCTTGAGGCGGCTCTCTTGCTGGATCATTTCGCACGCTCCAAGATCTCGACGACGCGCCAGCGCTTGGTCTTGCTGAGCGGACGAGTCTCAACCACACGCACGCGGTCTCCCACTTTGGCCTCATTGGCCTCGTCGTGGGCGTACAACTTCTTGGTGCGGGTGATGAACTTGTCGTACTTCGGATGTCGCACGCGCTCGACCAAGGCGACGACGATGGTCTTGTTCATCTTGCTCGACACGACGAGACCGTCGCGCTCTTTGCGGGCGTTGCGTTCGGTGGTCTCGGGCATCAGCGGCTCGCTTTCGACGTGGTGCTGGCTGCCTCAGCAGCAGCGATTTCCTTGGCGCGAATTGCCAGGTTGACGCGCGCGATCTGCTTGCGCAGCGCACCGATGCTGGCGGTGTCGGTCAACTGACCCGTGGCGAGCTTGAAGCGCGCGTTGAGCGAGTCTTGCTTCAGGTTCTCCAACAGCTCCACCAGACCGGCGAGGTCGAGTTCGTTGATTTCCTGCATCGACTTGTCGAGGTTCTCGGCCATGACTAGATGCCCTCCTCACGGTGAATGATTCGGCACTTGATCGGCAACTTCTGCACCGCACGGCTGAGCGCCTGCGTCGCAACATCCGATGTGGGGTATGACAACTCAAAGAGGATGCGGCCAGGCTTCACGACGGCGACCCACAATTCAGGGTTGCCCTTGCCGCTACCCATGCGGGTTTCGGCGGGCTTCTTCGTCACCGACTTGTCGGGGAACACGTTGATCCACACCTTGCCACCGCGCTTGATGTGACGGGTCATCGCGATACGAGCTGCTTCGATCTGGCGTGACGTCACCCAGCCCGGTTCGAGGGCTTGAATGCCGTATTCACCGAACGCCAACTCGCGCGCGCCCTTCGACTCACCCTTCATGCGACCGCGATGGTGTTTGCGGTGCTTCACTTTCTTCGGTTGCAACATGGTCAGTCCTTCTTGAAGTGCGGGGTCTCGGTGGAGTCACTCAGGCGACGCTCGATCTCTTCTTCAGCGTCGATCAAGGTCTCCATGAGCTGGTCGGCCTCGGGCACGAGCGGGTCATTTTCGTCGCGCGGACCGGCAGAGGTGATCACGCTGGCCGAGCGCGGTGCAGCCGCCATCGTGTCTCCGGCTGCCATCTGCGCTTCACGCATAGCGCGATCGGCAGTGTCGGTCGAGTACGGCAGGATCTCGCCCTTGTACAACCACACCTTGATGCCGACGCGACCGGCCGACGTGATGGCTTCGCGGAAGCCGTAATCGATGTTCGCGCGCAATGTGTGCAGCGGAACGCGACCTTCGCGATACCACTCGCGACGAGTCATCTCGGCGCCGCCGAGGCGACCCGAACACTGGATACGAATGCCCTGCACTCCGGCCTTTTGTGCGTTCTGCACGGCGCGCTTCATCGCGCGGCGGAATGCCACGCGGTTGGCCAACTGATCGGCCACGCCCTGCGCGACGAGCGCCGCATCGAGTTCAGAGTCTTTGATTTCGTTGATGTTCAACTGCAACTTGTTGTTGCCCGTGAGTGCCGAGAGGTGCTCACGCAACTCGTTGGCTTTGGCACCGGCCTTGCCGATGACCACGCCTGGGCGAGCCGTGTGAATATCAATGCGCAACTTATCGATCGTGCGCTCAATGTCGATGCGGCTGACGGCGGCATCAGCGAGACGATTCATCAGATAGCCGCGAATCTTCCAGTCTTCGGTGAGGTATTCGCGATACTGCTTTTTGCCGGCGAACCACTTGCTCTTCCACTCGGTCGTGATGCCGAGGCGGAAGCCGTAGGGATTGATCTTCTGACCCATTACTTCGACTCCTCGTTCGTTGCTGCACTCGACTCTGTTGCCTCGCCCGCGTCGGCGGAGGTGGCCTCGCTCTTGGCATCAGTGGCTGCCGCAGCGGCGGCACGAGCCTGGCTGGCCGCCACACGCTTGCGGCGGTCTGACTTCTCGGTGCCGCCTTGGGCTGCGAGCGTCTTCAACGTGTTCTCATCCATCTCGTCGACGACGATGGTGACATGAGCACCGCGACGCAGACGCGTATTGGCGCGTCCACGAGCACGCGGACGGAATCGCTTGATCGTTGGTGACTCGTCGGCAAAGCACGCCTTCACGTACAACTTCTCTTCGTCCATCTCGTTGTTTGCCACGGCGTTTGAGACCGCCGACTTGAGCAGCTTCTGAATGATCGCGGCTGCTCCGACTTCGTGCAGGCTGAGCAGCTCACGGGCGCTCGTCACGTCGAGACCGCGCATCTGGTCGAGCACCGGGCGAAACTTCGACGCGGACATGCGCACCCAACGCAACTGGGCCTTGACTCCACCGCGGGTGCCAGCGACGCGATTGGCTTCGTTCAGCTTCGGGCCGGTCACGATGAGGCTCCAGGTGCTGCAGGAGCGGCCTCAGTGCCAGCCATCTTCTCCGAGCTGGCGTGGGCTTTGAAGGTGCGGGTGTTGGCGAACTCGCCCAACTTATGACCGACCATCGACTCAGTGACATACACCGGCACATGCTTGCGCCCGTCGTGCACGGCGAAGGTGTGGCCCACCATGTCGGGAATGATCGTCGAGCGACGCGACCACGTCTTGATCGGTTTGCGGTCGCCGCTCTCGTTCATCGCATCGAGCTTCTTCAAGAGATGCTCGTCCACGAACGGACCCTTCTTCAGACTGCGAGCCATGCGTTAACCACGTGCCTTTCCTGAACGACGACGGCGCACGATGAATTGCTGCGACGCCTTTGACTTCTTGCGCGTACGGCGCTCGGGCTTGCCCCATGGCGACACCGCCGGACGACCGCCCGAGGTCTTGCCTTCGCCACCACCGAGCGGGTGGTCGACAGGGTTCATCGCAACACCTCGCGACTGCGGGCGCACACCCTTCCAACGGTTGCGACCGGCCTTACCGATCTTGACGAGTTCGTGTTCGGCGTTGCCGACTTCGCCGATTGTGGCGCGACAGTCGATGGGCACGCGGCGCATTTCGCTGCTCGGCATACGCAGTGTGGCGAAGTCACCTTCTTTGGCGACGAGCTGCACCGACACTCCGGCCGAACGCGCGATGCGACCACCTTGGCCGGGGCGCATTTCGACGTTGTGCACGACGGTGCCGACGGGCACGAAACGCAGCGGCAACGCGTTGCCAGGCTTGATATCGGCGCGCTGACCGCTCTCGACATGCTGACCGACCTCGAGACCCTTCGGCGCCAAGATGTACGCCTTGGTGCCGTCGAGATAGTGCAAGAGCGCGATACGACAGGTGCGGTTGGGGTCGTATTCGATGGCGGCAACCTTGGCGCGAACTTCGTCTTTGCCGCGCTTCCAATCGATGATGCGGTACTGCTGCTTGTGTCCGCCACCCTTGTGGCGTGAAGTGATGCGACCCGACGCGTTGCGACCGCCGCGCTCGGGCTTCGATGTGAGCAACGACTTTTCTGGGCGGTGCTTGGTGACTTCCGAGAAGTCAGCCGAGGTCTGGAATCGACGACCGCTGCTCGTGGGGCGACGTTTACGAATGGCCATGGTGCGCTCAGTTCTCGAACAGCGGGATCTGTTGACCGGGGGCGAGTGTGACGATGGCCCGCTTCGAACCATCTCGCACACCAACTCGATTCGTGCCGCTAGTGATGCGGCGCTTGCCCTGGCGGTTCAGGGTGTTGACCTTCACGACCTTCACGTTGAAGATGCGCTGCACGGCGTCGCGAATCTCAGGCTTGCTGGCTGAGGGGTGCACTTCGAAGGTGTACACGCCCACGCTCGAGCCGGCGTAGCTCTTTTCCGACACGACCGGGCGGATGATGACGTCGCGTGGATCTTTCACTTCGCACCTCCGGCACTGGTGGGCAGGCTGTCTTGCGAGAACACGATCCAGTCGTTGACGAGCACGTCGTAGGCGTTGAGTTCGCTCGTCAGCACGACCTGCACATCGGCAAGGTTGCGCAGGCTCTTGGCGGCGTCGCTCGTCGCGCTCTTCACGACGACCATCACCTTGCCGCTCGTGCCGAGGGCGGCGAGTGCCGCAGCACCGGCCTTGGCGCTCGGCTTATCGAACGACCAGGCGTCGACAACCACAACTTTGCCGTCGCGGGCGCGATCAGAAAGCGCCGAACGCAACGCCAACTGCACCATCTTCTTCGGGGTGCGCTGGCTGTATTTGCGTGGCGTCGGGCCGAGCGTGACTGCACCACCGACGAACTGCGGCGCGCGAATCGAGCCTTGACGGGCGTTACCCGTGCCTTTTTGGCTAAACGGCTTCTTGCCACCACCACTGACCTCGGCGCGACCCTTGGTGCTCTGGGTACCGGCGCGACGATGAGCCAGCTGGGCGACCACGACCTGGTGCATCACGGCGACGTTCGGCACGACGCCAAAGAAATCATCCGACAACTCGATGCTGGCGGCGTTCTTGCCGGCGGGGTTCTTCATCGTGAGTTTCGCCATGACTACTTGCCGCCCTTCACTGCGTTGCGCACGATGACGACGCCACCGTTGGGGCCAGGTACAGCACCTTTCACGAGCAACAGGTTGCGCTCGGCATCGGCCTGCACGATTTCAAGGTTCATGATGGTGACTTGTTGGTGGCCGAGATGACCCGCCATGCGCATGCCACGGAACACGCGACCAGGGAATGAGCGCTGACCAATCGAACCTGGGGCGCGGTGGTGCTTGTGGTTACCGTGTGCCGCACCCTGGCCTTGGAAGTTGTGGCGCTTCATGCCACCAGCAAAACCCTTACCACGGCTGACGGCGGTGACATCGACGATTTCGCCCGCCGCCAACTTGTCAACGCCGATTTCCTGTCCGACTTCAAAGCCGTCGACTGAATCGAGGCGCAATTCAACGAGACGACGACCGGGTGCCACGTTGTGTTTCGCGAAGTGGCCCGCTGCGGCCTTGGTGAGTTTCTTTTCGTCCTTCTGACCGAAGGTCACTTGCAGAGCGTTGTAGCCGTCGGTGGCATTCGTCTTCACCTGCACGATGCGAGCGGGCTCGACGCGCAAGACGGTGACGGGCACGACGCGACGGTCGTTCGTCCACACTTGCGTCATGCCGACCTTTTCGCCGACGATCGCTTTCTGTGCCATGGTGAACCTTTTCTGTTGCGACTTCGTTGTCGTGACGGTGCCGTCGCGACGTTGTTCTCTGCTTCGTGTGCCCGCACCGCGACTGCGGTCTCGTTTCGCTTCCACGAAAAAGCCCCGCACGGCACAGCCGGCGGAGCCCGAGATCGTTTTCGCTGTGAGGTACCTGACGAATCAGGCGCACACAGACATCAATTGGATGCGGAGCACGCCCCGCGGTATCAACTGACGACTGCGAATGAAGTGGCGTGAGCCCCTCCGAACGCGACTTGGCACGCTATCGGGCGTTTACGCCTACCCCACCCGAGGCGGTGGCTCACCCGAGCGAGGGGCGGTGACTGGCTCTTCCCTACGGCTCCGTACCGTACGGCGCCGTGCCAGGCGGCTAATTCTTGGGGCGGGCGACCAGCGTGGCCGACACCGTGAGACGTTCACCGTCACGCACGAGGTCGATCTCGATGGTGTCACCGGGGTTGCGGTCACGTATTGCGGCCACCAGGCCCGCCTGGCCGTTGACCGGCTCGCCGTCGACCGCCAGCACCACGTCACCCTCGAGGATGCCTGCTG
>Ga0255284_1000183_pt1 | contig 8848 bp, 4 predicted proteins | sample AtltaT_44_FD_183711 | JGI IMG/M metagenome (GOLD analysis project Ga0255284, IMG submission 183711) | Metatranscriptome of freshwater microbial communities from Altamaha River, Georgia, United States - Atl_Atlam_RepB_8d (Metagenome... | ecosystem: Environmental > Aquatic > Freshwater > River...
AGCAAGGGGGTATACTCCTGCAACGGCTTTTTAGGCTAGTTAATCAGTTACGTGCCTTCTGCCTCCACGCTATCCGCCAACCGGTCAAGCCGATCAAGCGGAAGGTTTCCTGCATCAAACCGGATGAAGCATCCGTAAAGGTGAAGCGACATATGTCATCAGAACTCGAATCTCTGCAAAACTCCTATCTGTTCGGGGGAAATGCCCCGTACGTCGAAGAACTCTACGAGTCTTACCTCGATAATCCGGGTTCTGTGCCTGACAAATGGCGCGATTACTTTGACCAGCTCCAGCACATGCCGGCCACCGATGGCAAGGAAGCCACCCGTGATCAGGCCCATGCCCCGATCGTGGAGTCGTTCGCGCAGCGTGCCAAGGCCAACGCCTTTGCGGTGCGTGCGCAGGAGCCAGACCTGGCCGTCGCCAGCAAGCAGGTCCATGTCCAGTCCCTGATTGCGGCTTATCGCTCGCTGGGATCCCGCTGGGCTGACCTCGATCCTCTCAAGCGCCAGGACCGTCCCTCCATTCCTGAGCTGGACCCCGCTTTTTATGGTCTGACCGAGGCTGACCTGGACCAGGTTTTCTCGGCCACCAACACCTACTTCACCAAGTCCGACACGATGACCTTGCGCGAGATTCTCAAGTCTCTGCGTGATACCTACTGTCGCTCGATCGGTGCCGAGTTCATGCACGCCTCCGACCCCGCGGTCAAGCGCTGGATCCAGCAGCGCCTGGAGTCGACCTTTGCCGCGCCCGTGTTTCCTCCGGAGCGCAAGCGCCATGTGCTGCAGCAGCTGACCGAGGCCGAGGGTCTGGAGCGTTTTCTGCACACCAAATACGTCGGGCAAAAACGTTTCTCTCTCGAGGGTGGCGAGAGCTTCATCGCTTCCATGGACGAGCTGGTGCAGTCTGCCGGTGAGCGTGGCGTTCAGGAAATCGTGGTGGGCATGGCTCACCGTGGCCGTCTCAACATGCTCGTTAACATCATGGGCAAAATGCCCGGTGATTTGTTTGCCGAGTTCGAGGGCAAGCACGCCGAGGGCCTCACCGATGGTGACGTGAAATATCACAACGGCTTCTCCAGCGACCTGTCCACGCGTGGCGGCCCGGTTCACTTGTCCCTCGCCTTCAATCCGTCGCATCTCGAGATCGTCAATCCCGTTGTCGAGGGAAGCGTGCGCGCCCGTCAGGAGCGGCGTGGCGACAAGGAAGGCAAGCAGGTCTTGCCCGTCCTGGTGCACGGCGATGCGGCGTTTGCCGGTCAGGGTGTCGTCATGGAGACGCTCAACCTGGCACAGACGCGCGGCTATGGCACGGGCGGTACCGTGCATATCGTCATCAACAACCAGATCGGTTTCACCACCTCTGATCCGCGCGACACCCGCTCCACGATCTACTGTACCGATGTCTCGAAAATGATCGAGGCACCCGTTTTTCATGTCAACGGCGATGATCCCGAAGCCGTTGTGTTCGCCACCCGCCTCGCGCTGGATTTCCGCATGGAGTTTGGCCGTGATGTGGTGGTTGACATCGTCTGCTTCCGCAAGCTTGGTCACAACGAACAGGACACACCGTCCCTCACGCAGCCGCTGATGTACAAGCGCATCGGCACGCACCCCGGCACCCGCAAGCTCTACGCTGACAAGCTTACTGCCCAGGGCGTGCTCAAGGATGGCGAGGGCGACCAGCTCGTCAAGGACTACCGCCAGTACATGGAGGACGGTCGTCGCACGATCGAGCCCGTGCTGACCAACTACAAGAGCAAGTACGCGATCGACTGGACGCCTTTCCTGGGTGCCAAGTGGACAGATCAGGGCGACACAGCCGTGCCGCTGGCCGAGCTCAAGCGGATCGGCGAGCGCATCACGACTGTGCCCGAAGGCTTTACCGTTCACTCGCTGGTCTCCAAGCTGCTCAACGATCGTCGTGCGATGGCTCGCGGTGAAATGAACCTGGACTGGGGCATGGGTGAGCACCTGGCATTTGCCACATTGGTTGCCTCTGGCTACGGCGTGCGCATCACCGGCCAGGACTCGGGTCGCGGTACCTTTACCCATCGTCACGCAGTGCTGCACGATCAGAATCGCGAGCGCTGGGACGATGGCAGCTACATTCCACTGCAAAACGTGGTCGATGGTCAGGCTCCCTTTACGGTGATCGACTCGGTGTTGTCCGAAGAGGCCGTGTTGGGATTTGAGTATGGTTATTCATGTGCTGATCCCAACACCCTGACCATCTGGGAGGCCCAGTTTGGCGACTTCGTCAACGGTGCGCAGGTGGTGATCGATCAGTTCATCGTGTCCGGCGAGGCCAAGTGGGGTCGTCAGTCCGGCCTGACGATGATGCTGCCACACGGCTACGAGGGACAGGGTCCCGAGCACTCGTCAGCTCGCATCGAGCGCTTCTTGCAGCTCTGTGCGGACAACAACTATCAGGTGGTGCAGCCGACAACAGCAGCACAGATTTTCCATCTGTTGCGTCGTCAGATGATCCGTCCGTTCCGCAAGCCCTTGGTCATCTTTACCCCCAAGTCCCTGCTGCGCAACAAGGATGCCGGATCCCCGCTGTCCGAGCTGTCCAACGGTCGCTTCCGTCCGGTCATTGGTGAGGTCGATGACGCCATTAACGCCGCTGGCGTCAAGCGCGTCCTGGTTTGTTCCGGCAAGGTCTACTACGACCTCGTCAATGCCCGCCGTGAGCGCAAGGCGGACTCGGTTGCCATCATCCGCATCGAGCAGCTTTATCCGTTTGCGCACAAGACCTTCGATGCTGAGTTGCGCAAGTACCCCAAGGCAACCGAGGTGGTTTGGGTTCAGGATGAGCCACAAAATCAGGGTCCTTGGTACTACGTTCAGCATCACCTCTACGAGAACATGTCCTCTGGCCAGAAGCTTGGCTATGCCGGTCGTGTGGCGTCTGCCTCTCCTGCCGTTGGTTATTTGGCCAAGCATCAGGAGCAACAGAAAGCCTTGATCGAGCAGGCATTCGGCAAGTTCAAGACCTTTGCGCTGACCAAGTAAGACATCGACCCGTATTCAACTTATTCGGAAATATCAAATGGCTATCACTGACGTTGTTGTTCCCCAGTTGTCCGAGTCTGTGTCCGAGGCGACACTGCTGACCTGGAAAAAACAGCCTGGCGCTGCAGTCCAGGCAGATGAAATCCTGATTGAAATCGAGACAGACAAGGTGGTGCTCGAAGTGCCTGCACCCGCTGCTGGCGTATTGTCTGAAATCGTCAAGGGTGATGGCAGCACAGTCACCTCTGGCGAGCTGATCGCGCGTATCGACTCTGAGGGCAAGGCTGCAGCCGCCGCACCAGCTGCAGCTGCACAGCCAGCTGCCGCGCCAGCACCCGCTGCGCCAGCCGTCCAGGCTTCGGCCGCTGCAGTTGCCTCCCCAGCCGCATCCAAAATCCTGGCTGACAAGGGGGTTTCTCCCGAAGCCGTCGAGGGGACTGGACGCGGTGGTCGCATCACCAAGGGTGACGCGCTCGGTGCCTCCGCTGCTCCCGCAGCCGCTGCCCCAGCTGCCGCACCGGCCAAGACAGTCTCTCCCACCCCAGCTGCACCACCCTTGAGCAAGTCTCTGGACGGTCGTCCCGAACAGCGCGTGCCGATGAGCCGCCTGCGCGCCCGCATTGCCGAGCGTCTGCTGCAATCCCAGGGTGAAAACGCCATCCTGACGACCTTCAACGAGGTCAACATGCAGGGCGTCATCGACCTGCGCAACAAGTACAAGGACAAGTTTGAAAAAGAGCATGGCGTCAAGCTTGGCTTCATGTCCTTTTTCGTCAAAGCCGCGGTGGCGGCGCTCAAGCGCTACCCGGTGCTCAACGCTTCGGTCGATGGCAAGGACATCATCTACCACGGCTACTTTGACATTGGGATTGCTGTTGGCAGCCCCCGTGGCTTGGTGGTGCCGATCCTGCGCAACGCTGATCAGATGACGATCGCCGACGTCGAGCGCGCGATTGCCGATTTTGGCAAGCGTGCCAACGAAGGCAAGCTGGGCATTGAGGAAATGACAGGCGGCACCTTCTCCATCTCCAACGGTGGCGTGTTTGGCTCCATGCTTTCCACCCCTATCATCAACCCTCCACAGTCCGCGATCCTGGGCGTTCATGCCACCAAGGATCGTCCCGTGGTGGAAAATGGCCAGATCGTGATCCGTCCGATCAACTACCTCGCCATGTCATACGACCACCGCATTATCGATGGCCGTGAAGCTGTGCTGGGCCTGGTGGCCATGAAAGAGGCGCTCGAAGATCCGCAGCGCCTGTTGCTCGAACTCTGATTGGAATCCTCATGTCGAATAAATTTGATGTTGTTGTGATTGGTGCGGGCCCAGGTGGCTACATCGCTGCCATTCGTGCCGCCCAGCTGGGCAAGACCGTTGCCTGCATTGATGCCTGGCAAAACGGGCAGGGTGGTCCAGCACCTGGTGGCACCTGCACGAACGTGGGTTGCATCCCCTCCAAGGCAATGCTGCAGTCCTCGGAGCATTACGAGCAAGTCAATCATCACCTGGGCGACCATGGCATTGAGGTCAAAGGGGTCTCTCTCAAGCTCGACAAGCTGATTGGTCGCAAAAATACGGTCGTCAAGCAGAACAATGATGGCATCCTGTATTTGTTCAAAAAGAATAAGGTCACCTTTTTTCACGGCAAGGGTGCCTTTGCCGGCAAGGCAGCCGATGGCAGCTGGCAGATCAAGGTTTCCGGCACGACTGAGGCTGACCTGACGGCCACGCATGTGGTGGTCGCAACTGGTTCGTCAGCGAGAGCTTTGCCAGGTGTACCGTTTGATGAGGATCAGATTCTGTCCAACGATGGCGCGCTGAACATTGCCGCCGTGCCCAAAAAACTGGGCGTGATTGGTGCAGGCGTGATTGGCCTGGAAATGGGCAGCGTGTGGCGCCGTCTGGGGGCTGAGGTGACCGTGCTGGAAGCGATGCCTGAGTTTCTCGCAGCAGTCGATACGCAGGTTGCCAAAGAAGCACAAAAGATTTTCACCAAGCAGGGTCTCAACATCCAGATGGGTGTGAAGATTGGTGAGATCAAGTCAACTGCCAAGCAGGTCACTGTTCCCTACACGGATGCCGCAGGTGCAGAACAAAAGCTGGTCGTGGACAAGCTGATTGTCTCGATTGGCCGCGTGCCCTACACCGGTGGACTGAATGCCGAAGCTGTCGGGCTCAAGCTTGACGATCGTGGCTTTGTCGCGGTGGATGCTGACTGCAAGACCAACTTGCCCAACGTCTGGGCCGTTGGTGACGTGGTGCGCGGTCCCATGCTGGCACACAAGGCCGAGGAAGAAGGCGTTGCCGTCGCCGAGCGCATTGCAGGGCAGCATGGCCATGTCAATTTCGACACCATTCCCTGGGTCATCTACACCTCCCCAGAAATCGCCTGGGTGGGGCAGACCGAACAGCAGCTCAAGGCATCTGGCCGCGCTTACAAGGCGGGCAGCTTTCCTTTCCTCGCCAATGGTCGCGCCCGCGCACTCGGTGACACGACCGGTTTTGTCAAGATCCTGGCTGACGCCGCAACTGACGAAGTGCTGGGCGTTCACATCATCGGCCCGATGGCATCCGAGCTCATCGCCGAGGCCGTCACCATCATGGAGTTCCGTGGTGCAGCCGAGGACATCGCCCGAATTTGCCATGCCCACCCGACCTTGTCCGAGTCCATGAAAGAAGCAGCACTGGCCGTCGACAAGCGATCCCTCAACTTTTAATGGCGTCTCCCCCGCACTGGCTGTTGTGGCCAGTGCGGGATGAGCCTGACCGATGAACGTCACAGATTATTACAACCGCACGCTCGCCGAGCGGGGTTATCAGGCAGATCATGCCCAGCTTGCCGCGGTGACGCGGCTTCAGCGTTTTTATGACGACTGGGTTGCCTTCAAGGGCAAGCGTTCCAACGTCGTGAAAAAGCTGCTCTCGCGCCCTGCCGTTCCCCGCGGTGTGTATCTCTGGGGCGGGGTGGGGCGCGGCAAAAGTTTTTTGATGGACTCGTTCTACGCAACCGTGCCGGTCCAGCGCAAGACTCGCCTGCATTTTCATGAGTTTATGCGCAGCGTCCACCGCCAGCTCGACGAGGTCAAGGGCATGCAGGACCCGCTGGACGAGGTGGCCCGCCGGATCTCCAAAAAATACCGCCTCATCTGTTTTGACGAATTTCACGTGTCGGACGTGGCAGACGCCATGATCCTGTATCGCCTGCTATTCAAGCTGTTTGAGAACGGCACGACGTTTGTCATGACCTCCAACTACGAGCCATCGACCCTTTATCCGGATGGCTTGCACCGTGACCGAATCCTGCCTGCCATCGAGCTGATCAAGGAAAGGCTCGACATTCTGAACGTGGATGCCGGCATCGACTACCGCCTGCGCACGCTGGAGCAGGTGCAGATCTATCACAGCCCGCTTGGCGAGGCAGCAAATGCTGCCCTGGAGCAAACGTTCGCGCAACTATCCGATACGCCCCCGATGGATCCGGTGCTGCACATCGAGCACCGCGAGCTCAAGTCACTGAAGCGTTCTGGAAGTGTGGTGTGGTTTGACTTTGCGACCCTGTGCGGTGGGCCACGCTCACAAAACGATTATCTTGAGTTGGCGAGTCGATTTCACTCGGTGATCCTGTCGGATGTGCCGCGTATGTCACCCCGCCAGGCATCTGAGGCCCGACGCTTCACCTGGCTGGTGGACGTGTTTTACGACCACAAGGTCAAGCTCATCATGTCAGCTGCGTGTTCTCCTGAAGAGCTATATACCGAGGGCCCAATGGCCAACGAATTTCACCGCACCGTGTCTCGCATTCTGGAAATGCAGTCCAAGGAATACCTTGAGTCCGATCGTCGTGATACGGTTGTGTTGTGAACACCCCGGTTCCCTATACCGCGCCGGATGTTGTCCATGCCATGTGTTCGCGCTGCCAGCACGCTTGTCTAATATCCTTTCATTTGAGTCACTGAAATTTTCATGAGCACCAAGCAAACGACCCGCGTGCTGACCGGGATCACGACTTCCGGTACCCCCCACCTGGGCAACTATGTTGGCGCCATTCGGCCTGCCATCGAGTCAAGCCGTTTGCCCAATGTGGATGCCTTCTTTTTTTTGGCGGACTATCACGCCCTGATCAAGTGTGAGGATGCCGACCGGATTGCCCGCTCCAGGCTGGAGATTGCCGCCACCTGGCTGGCCAGTGGCCTGGATCCCGAGCGCGTGACGTTTTACCGACAGTCCGATATTCCTGAGATCCCTGAGCTTTGCTGGATGCTGACTTGCGTGACAGCCAAGGGTTTAATGAACCGTGCGCATGCCTACAAGGCTGCGGTCGATCAGAACACGGAAAAGGGCATCGAGCCGGATGATGGCATCACTATGGGGCTCTTTTCCTATCCGGTGTTGATGGCAGCAGACATATTGATGTTCAACGCGCACGAGGTGCCAGTCGGTCGTGACCAGATCCAGCACCTCGAAATGGCGCGTGACATTGCGCAGCGTTTCAATCACTTGTTTGGCGGTGGCAAGGACCTGTTTGTATTGCCCGAGGCTGTCGTGTCCGACGAGGTGGCGACCCTGCCCGGGCTGGATGGACGCAAAATGTCCAAGAGCTACAACAATACCGTTCCCTTGTTTGAGGGGGGTGCCAAGGCTCTCAAGGCTGCTGTTGCTCGCATCGTGACTGATTCCAAGGGGCCAGGCGAGCCCAAGGATGCCGATGCGTCCCATCTCTACCTGATTTATCGTGCCTTTGCCAAGCCACAGGAGTCAGCCGTGTTTCGCTCGGAATTGCTGGCTGGCCTTTCCTGGGGCGAGGCCAAACAGCGCCTATGTGATCGTGTCGAGCAAGAGCTGGCCCCAATGCGCGACAAGTACGCCGACTTGATGGCGCATCCCGCTCGCATCGAAGAGATCCTGCACGAGGGTGCCAAGAAAGCACGAAACATGGCTTCGCCATTCATGCACACGCTGCGTGAGGCAGTGGGCTTGCGTGCATTGGCTACGCCCTCAAGCAGCCAACAGGGCAAGACAGCCAAGGCTGCCAAGTCCGCAAGGTTTGTCAGCTTCAGAGACGATCAAGGGCAGTTTCGTTTTCGCCTGATTGCTGCTGACGGGACGGAATTGGTGTGCTCGGTGCCGTTCGCGGATCCCAAGGCTGCTGGCGCCACGATGAAAGCCATCCAACAGGCCAGCTTGGAGCAGATGCTGTCAACCGAGGCGGATGGCCTTCATTTCAGCCTGAAGCTAGAGGGCCACGTCGTTGCTGTCGGTGAGCCGGTCGCAACTGCTCAGCAGATGTCGTTGCGGCAGCAACAGCTGCAAGAAGCCCTAAGGTCCATGCAGGCCTGATGGTTGGACCATGCATGCCAGATGCTTGGCTCTTGTGGCGTGAATGAGTCAGGGATGTCAAGCAAGACACTGGCCGCTGGACATCCAGTCATACTGCGGCACTTTGGAAACTGAGCTCAGCAATGTGAAGCTGTTTCAACGTTTGAAGTAAGCGCGTGCAATTTTCATTGGCAAGTCGCGGTTGGCCAAAGCAATGCGCATGACGACGCCAGGCGTGAGATCTGCCTGTAACAAGCGTGCGATGTCATCTGGCGCGATCTTGCCAAGACGTCTCAATCCCCGATCCCAGCTGTCATCGTTGTACTGGGTGATACGCTCATTGAGCCATTGTGACCAGGCAAATGGGCGACGCCAACGGGTGTTCCACCAATCGGTGTATTGGGCTTCAACGTTTGAAGTAAGCGCGTGCAATTTTCATTGGCAAGTCGCGGTTGGCCAAAGCAATGCGCATGACGACGCCAGGCGTGAGATCTGCCTGTAACAAGCGTGC
>Ga0255284_1000191_pt1 | contig 8736 bp, 8 predicted proteins | sample AtltaT_44_FD_183711 | JGI IMG/M metagenome (GOLD analysis project Ga0255284, IMG submission 183711) | Metatranscriptome of freshwater microbial communities from Altamaha River, Georgia, United States - Atl_Atlam_RepB_8d (Metagenome... | ecosystem: Environmental > Aquatic > Freshwater > River...
AAGAGTTCATGGTGAATCGGCCCGAAGCTCATCGCTTGAACGCTGGCAGCAAGGCTCAGGGCGAGCACGAGCAAGGGCAGCTTTGTGGTCACGCCCGCGCGTCCATCGCCTTATAAGGATCAGGCATGCGCAAACGGGCCAGGAGTCGGACTTCCCGGGCCTCCATGAGCGCTGCCATCGCAGGTAACTCATGGTCCATACCGCGTGCATGCAAGACACCATGAATCACCAAATGCGCTAAGTGCTGCGCCAAAGGCATACCTGCGCGCTCGGATTCAGTTTCGATAACTGGAAGGCAAAAAATAAGATCGGCCTCCCAGGGGGCTTGCTGCGTGTAGGCAAAAGTCAGCACATTGGTGGGCTTATCCGCATGCCGCCATTGCGCATTGAGTTGTCTGCCTTCTTCAGCGCCGACCAAGCGCAGGTTTAAATGTGCGACTTCCCCTTCAAGCGCAAGTTTCACCCAGCGGCGAAGGCGTGAAGTAGAAACTGGCCAGCGCACAATACCCTGGCCGCGTTGCAAGCTGATTTCAGTGTCCAAGCTTTTCTTGTTTAGTGCTCAAGTCGGGCCTGGCGTTCATAGGCATCAACGATACGCCCCACCAAAGGATGGCGAACAACGTCGGAGCTATCGAACTCGGTAAAGGCAATACCTTTAACCTGATCGAGAATGCGTCTTGCGTTGATCAAGCCGCTTGTTGTTCCTTTGGGTAGATCAATTTGTGTGGGATCGCCTGTTACAACTGCTCGCGAGCCAAAGCCCAAACGGGTCAAGAACATTTTCATTTGTTCAGCGGTTGTATTTTGCGCCTCATCAAGAATAATAAAGGCATGGTTGAGTGTGCGTCCGCGCATATAAGCTAGCGGCGCAATCTCAATACTTTGCCTCTCCATGGCTCGATTCACACGCTCAAAACCCATCAAATCATAGAGCGCATCGTACAGCGGCCTTAAATAAGGATCTACTTTTTGTGCCAGATCGCCAGGTAGAAAACCGAGCCTCTCGCCGGCTTCAACAGCAGGCCGTGTGAGGATAATGCGCTTGACTTGTTCACGCTCTAAGGCATCAACGGCACACGCAACCGCTAAATAAGTTTTGCCTGTCCCTGCTGGTCCGATACCAAAACTCAAGTCATGGCTAAGGATATGTTGCACATAAAGGCGCTGATTGGGCGTTCGCGGCTGCAGGTCGCTCCGTTTTGTGTGTAGACGAATCTCGGCCTGAGCTGGACTTGAATCGCCGTGCTCGGCTAAAACGCCTTTGGCTAGGTCTTGATGATCAATCGTACCTGCCGTCGTTTGCTCGCGCAGGCTAATCAAGCCGAGGGCGATGTCATCTTCTTCGAGGGGGCGAGTGGCGCGAGCATAAAAAAATTGGAGCGCTACGATCGCCATATCAGCATCTTGACTAAATCCTTTTACTTCGAAAGCGCCCTGTTGACGACGAATACTGACATCGAGACTCGACTCCATATGCCTCAAATTTGCCTCAAGCGCACCACACAAATTGGCAAGGCGCCGATTGTCGATTTGATCGGGTTTCCAGCGCTTTGCTGCCGATTTGTGCTGAGTCATGCCATCGCTCTGGCTTCTAGGACTTCGCCGCGCAAGGAGTGTGGGAAAGCTTCGGTGATTCGTAGGGTAAGCATTGAACCAATCCATTGTCGTTCACCTGAAAAATTCACGATGCGGTGATTGGCGGTACGACCACAGAGTTCGTCGGGATTTCGTTTCGAAGGGCCTTCAACAAGCACCGTCTGAATGCTTCCTATCATGGCCTGCGAGTGGGCTTGACTCTGGGCATTAAGCAGGTCCTGCAAGCGGGAAAGCCAGGCTAGTTTGGTTTGCTTGGGTATTGGGTCTTCAAGATCGGCTGCAGGGGTACCTGGGCGAGCGCTATAAATAAAGGAAAAGGACTGATCAATCTGAAGATCGCGCACGAGATCCATCGTGGCTTGAAAGTCTTCTTCTGTCTCACCGGGAAAGCCCACAATAAAATCTGAACTAACCGAAATCTCCGGACAGGCCTTACGCAATCGCCGAATGATCGATTTAAACTCAAGAGCGGTATAGCCTCGCTTCATCGCAGCGAGCACGCGATCTGATCCCGCCTGTACGGGTAGGTGAACATGTGCTGCGAGCTGCGGAATGCTGACGTGTGCCTCAATCAGGCGTTGGGTGAATTCCCTGGGATGGGAGGTGGTGTAGCGGATGCGCAAAATCCCGGGAATCTGCGCAACCATCTCTAGCAAGAGACTGAAATCAGCCGGCTCACCAGGCTCGATCCATCCAGTAGGTACTGGCCCAGCCCAAGCATTGACATTTTGGCCAAGTAGGGTGACTTCGCGAACACCTTGACCCGCTAACTCTGCCACTTCGGTCAAGATATCTTCTAAGGGGCGCGATACTTCTTCACCCCTTGTGTAGGGTACGACACAAAAGCTACAGTATTTACTACACCCTTCCATGATCGATACAAAAGCAGTAACACCTTCAACCCGAGCTGGCGGCAGATGATCGAATTTCTCGATTTCAGGGAAGCGAATGTCAACTTGTGCTTTGCCGCTTAAGCGTCGCTGCTCGATCAACTGCGGCAGTCGATGAAGTGTTTGCGGGCCAAAGACCACATCCACATAAGGTGCCCGTTTGACGATTGACTCACCCTCCTGGCTCGCAACGCAACCGCCCACGCCGATGATTAGGTCAGGGCGCTGTTGTTTAATCGCTCGGACCCTTCCCAGGTCGGAAAACACCTTTTCCTGGGCTTTCTCTCGGACCGAGCAGGTATTGAATAAGACGATGTCGGCTTCTTGCGGCGTTTGGACCAACTCGGTTGCATCATGGGCGGCGAGTACGTCAGCCATCTTGGCTGAGTCGTATTCGTTCATTTGGCAACCAAAGGTCTTGATAAATAACTTTTTTCCCATGCGTGAACTGTATCAAGAGTGGCGATCGATGAAGGCAAGGATAGTATCCATCATCGCATGGGCATCGCGCTGGCCAAGTTCTATCAGTGCATTGGTGAAGCCTTGTTCAAAGAGTAAATAGCTCAATAAAACAGCCCCGCGGGCCTCTGTAGCGCCAACCCGGCCGAAAAGTTTGCGCAGCATCCAGGGCAAATGAAGTCGATAACGCAGCGCAATCGGCTCCAAGGCTTCACTTGGATTGATTTGCAGTAATTCAACGTGGCACAGGCAGCTTTTCGACAGTGCTTGTGGATCAAGCAAGCGAATAACCTCATTGGTCCGCGCCAATTGCTCAGCGTCCGACGAAAGGCTGTCTAGAAACAGTCCAGCAAGCGCGTGGCCGCCAATTTGCGCAAGCGAGGGCTGACTCTGGGTCGCATGCTCGGGGGGGGCTGCTTCATGCTCGGTGGAGCGGGTACCAATGGCAAGTACTGCCCTGGCACCTAGGTGTATCGCAGGACTTATCGGTGCGACCTGGCGCATCGCACCATCACCAAACCACTGGGTTTGGCCCTCGACCTGAAGCGCGACGGGCGGAAACAATACCGGGATTGCGCTCGAAGCAAGCAGATGCTCGATGGTCATTAGACTGCGTATCGCTTTGCGTTTGGCACGTTGCCAGGGCTCAATTGCCTTCGGTGCACAGTAAAAAGTGAGGTGTTCTCCGCTGCTATAGCTCGAGGCGGTGACCGCAACCGCGTGTAAGTCCCGGGATTCAAGATGCCGATCAATCTGGCTTAAGTCGAGCTCACGACTTAAGAGTCGCCGCAATGGCGAAGTATCGAGGAGTGCTTTGGGCGTGTGCCCGCTGAGCCAACCGAGCGTGAGTGCACTCAGCCACTTGCCGGTTGACGAGGCCAGACCGATGCTGTCGGCGACAAAGACCTGTTCGGCACGAAAGCTGCTCCAGATGCGTTCAAGGTGAAGTACGGCGGGCAAAAACCCTTCAGGATGACTGGCAAGCGTGGCTACATTGAGCGCACCCGCCGAAGTGCCGCAAAGTATCTTAAAGGGATGGGTGCTTAGGGCGTGTCCTGCTCCCCGTCTTCTAAGCGCGTGAGCAATTGCGACCAGGACCCCGACCTGATAGGCCGCACGAGCGCCGCCGCCTGTGAGTAAAAGTCCAATCATCGGGTGCTTGATGGAGGGATCATCGATATATTGAAGCAGAGTTCGACGAGTCCTTGAAGTAGAGCACATCGGGGTATCGAAGCTAAGCGCGACAAGCTCTTGACATGGAGCATGTCGGGGTATCGAAGCAAGGGCCCATGTCGGCCTTGGCAGATCAAGTCGCTATCATGCGTCTCGTCAATTCATACACTTACTTTTGGGGATGTTGATTCATGACGACGGTACCTCATTCCAGGTTGTTTGAAGCGGGCGGCTTTATGTATTTGCCTGCTGTTTTTCAATACTCGGGCGGCGTAGCGGCAGCGCAAGGCTTTGCGATGGTCCGCCAACGATTTTCAAAGCCCTTGCCGCTTGCTGAGGCCTTTGCGGCGGTTGAACAACACCTCGCTGCGATTGGTAGACCGACGAGCGCTTTTGCCCATTGTGAATTGCGTTCACCAGCGCCTTTTAGCGAGCAGGGCTTTGTCGCGTTCAACAGGGTTTATGTGCAAAAGCTACAGTCCTGGGGTTTGTTTGCAGGCGGCGACAGCCAGGACAATCCCGTGGCGCGCACCAATGTTTGTCCAGTCTACGACCCACCCGCTGAACCTGCAATGTATGCCTTTTCTTACACGGTCCCCGCCGGTGCGCGACTCACCGGCGGATTCATGGTTGCTGGCAGCGGCGAGGCGAGCGAGAAGGCTGGTGAAGCTTATCGAGACAGGATCGTGGCCTTGCATGACAACTCGCCAGAGGGCCTGGTTCGCAAAGTCGATTATGTTCTAGAAACAATGCGATTGCGCCTGGCAGGATTGGGTTTTAAGTGGTCCGATGCAAATAGTGCCCAAATTTATACGGTTCAAAATATTGGTCACTTGGTCGGCCCGATGATGGCGGCAAGAGGCATTGCGCCAGCAGGCTTATGCTGGCACTACGCAAGGCCACCCGTACAAGGTCTTGACTACGAGATGGATGTTCACGGCGCTGCCGCCGATGGCTTGATTAGGCCATGAGAAATCCTTCGTAGCCGTTTGCAGTTATTGTTTCGCAGCGCTTTCGATAATGAGCCATGCCACCCGCGTAGGGCATAAACACGCGGGGTTTGCCTGGTATGTTTGCCCCGAGATACCAAGAGTGTTTTGCCTTTGGCAGTAAGGTTGCCGCTGCAGCCTGATTCACCTCTTGCATCCACTGCGCGCTGGCTTGTGGTTGGGGTTCAACACGATGGAGACCCTCTGCCCTCATATGAGCAATACAGTCGCTGATCCATTCAACATGCTGCTCGATAGCAACTGGCATATTGGTTAAGACGCTGGGGCTTCCTGGGCCGGTAACCATGAAAAAGTTTGGAAAGCCGGGTACTTGTAAACCCATGTAGTTGATGGGGCCTGCCTCCCAAGCGTCGCTTAAGGCGACACCGTTTCTTCCTCTAAGATTTAGATTTAAGATCGGTCTGGTCATTGCATCGAATCCTGTCGCAAAAACAATGGCATCAAGTTTGAATAGACCGTTAGTGGTTCTTATACCCTCTTCTGTCATCGAATCAATGGGATTTTCCCTGATATCGATCAAATCCACATGCGCTAAGTTATAAGTTTCAAAATAGTGGGTGTCGATCGGCGGCCGCTTCGCAGCAAATGGGTGATCAATGTCGCTGAGCACTTGGGCCTTGCGCGGGTCTTTCACCATCGAGCGGATCTTTTGCTTAATGAATTCGGCGGCCGTCTTGTTGGCTTCTTCACTGCTCAGTAAATCCTTAAAGCTTGCACGAAAGCGCAATCCCCCCTTTTCCCAGGCCTTTTCATAAACCGCATGACGCTCTTGTTCGGAAAGCGAAAGCGCAGACGTCTCACTGATATAAAAAGGGTGTCCATTGGGGGTTGCATGCAGAATGGTTCGAATCTCATCCGGATGATCTTTGCAATAGGCCTTAAAAGCGTCGTCAAGCGGGCCGTTGTGCGCCGGGATGCTGTAGTTGGCGGTACGCTGAAAAACTGTCAGTGACTTAGCCTGTGCTGCGATGACCGGAATCGCCTGAATCCCTGTGGATCCCGTGCCGACGACGCCTACGCTTAAACCGGTGAAATCGACACCTTCGTGAGGCCACTGACCGGTGTGATACCAAGGGCCCTTGAAGCGGTCAAGCCCAGGAATGGCGGGGATATTGGCCGAAGACAAATTGCCAACGGCAGAGATTAAAAATCGGGTTCGGTAGCGTTCACCGTCGTCGGTACAAAGCTCCCAGAGATTTGCCTGCTCGTCGTAGTGCGCAGACAAAAGCTTCGTTTTGAAGCGAAAGCTGCGCTTAAGGTCGAAGTGATCAGCAACAAAATTCAAATACTCGAGAATCTCGGCTTGGCCTGGGTAGCGCTCGCTCCAAGTCCATTTTTTTTAGAAGTTCATCCGAAAAATAGTAGGAATAGGAGTGACTTTCGGAATCACATCGCGCTCCTGGATAACGGTTCCAATACCAGGTGCCACCAACACCATCGGCCATGTCCAGGCCAAGTACCGATAGGCCGAGACGGTCACGCAGACACAGCATTTGGTAAAGGCCGGAAAATCCGGCACCAATAATGACGGCATCCAGTTGATGTTGTGTTTGATCGTTTGCGCTCACGCTATGCTCCAGCTTTCATGATTGGGGCACCACGCTTACAACACGCGTGGTGCTTCAAATAGTTTGGTACCAAAGCCTAGAGCCCACCCGAGCTGACTGCAAGTCGCAAACCGGGTGAATTTGAAATGCGAGCAAACGGAGCCAGGATGAGCGTCGAAACCCCAGCCACAGATCAATCACCCCAGACGCCGACAGCATCAAGGCCATTGGAAGGCCAATCCGGCGCCTCAAAGGTCCTTCATCGCGAATTACCTCGAGTAGGATGGATTGGCACCGGCATCATGGGCCAAAGCATGGCTGGCCACTTGTTAAAAGCAGGCTACCCGCTTCATGTGCACAACCGCAGCAAACAAAAGGCTCAGGCTTTGATCGAAGCAGGTGCCCAATGGCACGACGACCCCATATCACTTGCTGCGCAGTGCGATATTGTTTGCACCATGCTCGGTTATCCGAGTGATGTCGAGTCGCTTTATTGGGGTGGCATGGGTCTGGATACGCCGAATCGGGCAAGCCTACTTGGAGCCATACCCAAGGGCGGTCTATTGATCGATTTCACAACCTCGAGTCCTGCCCTGGCAAGGCGGATCGCGCTTGCGGCCGATGCGCTCGGCTTGAGCAGTCTTGATGCTCCGGTTTCTGGGGGAGATATCGGCGCAAGGCAGGCCAAGCTATCGATCATGGTGGGCGGCGAAGCGGCTGCCTTTGAAAGGGCGCAGCCTTTGCTCGCTTGTATGGGTCAGCAAATCGTGTTGCAAGGGCTTGCTGGTTTCGGCCAGCACGCAAAAATGTGTAACCAAATCGTGATCGCTTCCACGCTCATGGGTGTTTGTGAGGCGATCGCCTATATGAACCGCAGCGGTCTGGATCCAAGCTTGGTCATGCAGTCGATTGGTAGTGGAGGCGCCGCAAGTTTTCAGCTCAATACGGTGGGTGCCAAGATCTTGCGCGGTGATTTTGAGCCGGGCTTTTTTATGGAACACTTCGTTAAGGATATGAGTATTGCGCTTGCGGAGGCCGAGCGCATGCAATTGTCTTTACCAGGCCTTACACAAGCAAAGGCTTTGTACGATCGCTTGATGGCGCAAGGCTATGGGCGTCGTGGTACCCAGGCCCTGCTTCGTGCCTATGATTGAACCATCTTTTTGGTTCAATGATTGGATCGGTACATGAAATATAAACTTGAACTTAAATGGAAAATTCAGTAAAACTTTTTAGCACCTTAAAGATTCGTGATTGCGAACTTCCCAATCGGGTGGTTGTGGCACCTATGCACCAATACGCTGGCGTAGACGGTTTTGCCAATGACTGGCATTTGATGAATGCCGGACGTTTCGCTGCGGGTGGTGTTGGCCTTGTCATGATGGAATCCACCAAGGTTGAGCGGCGTGGTTGTGGCACGGTCGGCGATTTGGGCCTTTGGGACGATTGTTTTATCCCAGGACTTGCACGCATCGCAGGCTTCATCCAGCAATGCGGCGCAAAGGCTGGCATTCAGCTAGGCCACTCAGGGCGTAAGGCGCGTTGTATGCGTCCCTGGGAAGGCGGACGACCGATTGCTGCCGACAGCGATACAGCGCGCTCGGTCAAGGATTGGGATGACTGGGAATTAGTGGCCCCGAGCGCACTTGCTGCCGATGAGGGTTGGCCGGTGCCACGTGCACTCGGTATCAACGAAATCGCTTTGGTGGTCGAGCGCTTTGCCCAAGCAGCCGAGCGTGCCGATCGAGCGGGTTTTGACATGATCGAGTTGCATGGCGCGCATGGCTTTTTGATCCATGAATTTTTGTCGCCGCTTGCCAATCAGCGTCAAGATGCTTACGGTGGCACTGAGACCAAACGGATGCGCTTTGCGCTTGAGGTTGCAGAAGCCGTTCGTGCGCGCTGGCCAGCTGCAAAGCCCTTGTTCATGCGTTTGTCGGTCCAAGACGATGCGGGCTGGGGTCCGGAGCAAAGTGTGGTGCTTGCGCGCGAACTCAAACGTCTTGGGGTTGATGCGATCGATTGCAGTGCTGGCGGCATCCTTGGAAAGCCACCTTCTGG
>Ga0255284_1000196_pt1 | contig 8699 bp, 11 predicted proteins | sample AtltaT_44_FD_183711 | JGI IMG/M metagenome (GOLD analysis project Ga0255284, IMG submission 183711) | Metatranscriptome of freshwater microbial communities from Altamaha River, Georgia, United States - Atl_Atlam_RepB_8d (Metagenome... | ecosystem: Environmental > Aquatic > Freshwater > River...
AGCAAATGGTATTGTGCATCTCTTTGCTGCAACAATATCGGTACTTGAGCCATTGCAGTTCGTTAAATCCTGTGAGTAAGTAACGTTGTCACCTTATTGAATCTTAATAACATAAGATGTAATTTAAGCACCACCATTATATGGTGCAACCCAGGTTACTATTACACTTTGTAGACTAACTGTTGTTACTGGACTAATTGGCTGACTTGGCACCTATCCTGCAAATATAACTACAACATTAGAGAAGGTACTGTATCCAACTGAGTTTCTTGCTTGTACCATGAACTGATATGTATTGCCAGGTGTTAAACTGTTGACTGAGTAACTGGTTGCAGTTAGGTTTGTTAATGGGATGAAGGACTAAACACCTTAGTCATACCAAATCTAGTAGTCAATAATTGGTTGACCTCCATTAGATAATCCATTCTACCAAGTTAAGCCAATGACAGTTGCTGATGTTACAGCTGCATTGTTAGCTAAGTTGATAGGAGCATCAGGCAAGAACACAATAGCAGATCCGTCACCTGGAGGTGATGCTAAAGATTCGCCATATGAGTTGATTGCGATAACTCTAATGTAAATACGGTCACCAAGTACCATTGAGTAGGTAGATGTATAGAAGATTGAAATTGGAATTGTGCAAGTACGAGCATTGATTATTTAAGCATTGCTTCCATCGCAATGAACTAAGTCAGTGTGGTAGTTTCCACTGTGATCTTGTATTTCAATTCTATATGCGTAGATTGGTTGTCCATTATAGTTAACTGCTGCCCAAGTTACAATTACATTCGAGTTTTGAATAACTGTTGATGGCATTGTTGGTTAATCAGGCTTTTGTGCTGCAAGAATTGCAACAACTTATGAGTATGCACTGTAGCCTTGTGCATTATGTGACTCAACTCTGAAAGAGTAAGTCAAACCTGCAGTTAAGCCAGTTGCAATATATAATCTTTGAGTGAATCCTGATTATAAAATAACGAAGACTCCAACACCTTAATCATATGAAATTCTGTAGTCAGTGACAGTATTTCCTCCGTTGAATGAAGCATCTTACCAAGAAATAGCGATTTAAGTGGCAGATGTTTGGTTAGCAACGTTGACAACATTGATAGGTGCATCTGGCACTGTTGTAATTACAGCACCGTTTCCTTACTCGGAAAGACCTGAAGTTCCATAGATATTTGTTGCCTGAACTTTAGCATAAACACTTGAGGTCCAAGCAAGTTAGAATGGTAGATTTCTAAGTGTTGAAATAGGAATTGAACAGCTTCTGCTTGCAACGATGTCTGATCGTGCTCCATTACAGTTAACTAACTCGGTTGTGAATGAAACTTGATCGTTGAGTCTAATCATAATTGTGTAGCTAGTAATTGGAGATCCTCCTGTGAAAGGTTGATTCCAGCTAATCACAACATTACTACCGCTAATTGCAGTTGTAGGTGCTGCTGGTGTGTCAGGTAGCTATGCTGTAAGAACAGATAAAGACACTGAGTACACAGATACTCCGTATGAAGTCATTGCTTAAATTACGAATGTGTAGGTAAGACCAGGTGTAAGGCCTGTTACTGTGTAGCTTGTTGTCTAGATGCCTGATTATAACACAATGTAAGTTGAAATAACATTGCCTTAGTCGTAGCTGATAATGTACTCCGTAATAGGTGTGCCACCATTGCTAACTCCAGCTTGCCAAGTTAGACCAACTTGATAGGCATTAGTCAATTATACAACAGATTGAAGGTTGAGTGGTGCATCTGGTGTAGTTAAGATAACAGCGCCTCCGCTTCCACTTCCACTACCTGAAATTGCGATTGTAGAGCTACCAATAATGTTAATCGATACGACTTAGACAATGACTGTTGAACCCCATTGTAGTGAGTATGGTGCGGCTATTAATACGCTAATTGGAATGGTGCATGTTCTTGTGTTAATTATAGTCTATGAATTAATGCCGTCACAATATTGCAAGTTCTAAGTAAAGGTAATATTGTCGCTCTATTGAATTGAGATTGTATATCCTGTAATAACCGAACCTCCGTTGAATGGTAAATTCCAACTGATTTGGACGTTGTTGTTGATAATTACAGTTGTTATAGTATCTGGTGATGATGGTGTAGTTGCAGCAATAATTGAAATAGCAACTGATGCTTAGCCATATCCAATTGCATTGTGCGCTTCGACCTTAATCTGGTAAGTGACACCAGGTACAAGACCAGTCAAAGTGTATGATTTTGTGCTGACTTAGCTTGCAACGACAATAAAGTTGTTTGTTCCTTGATCTTAAGAAACTCTGTAATAGTCAATTGGTTATCCACCGTTGCTAAGACCATCAATCCAAGTCAATGTAATTTAACCTGAGAATGTATTACTATTATCTCTTGTTAAGTTCCTTGGCGCATCTGGCACAACAGACAGCTTAATAATAGCTCCATTGCCTTGTGTTGAAATGGTTGAAGAGCCCATCGCATTAACTGCAATTACTTTAGCGAAGATGCTTGTGCCCGCAGTTAAGTTGAATGGTGATTACATTAGTTTTGTAACAACGATAGTGCATGATTTAGCAGCAATTATTGCGGCGTTTGAACCATCGCAAACAGTCTTGTCTTCAGTGTAAGTAACTAAGTCTGACTATCTAATGTAAACCTAGTAGCCTGTAATTGGTGAGCCATTTGATGCGGGTTATTACCAAGAAATTGTCACAATGTTCTAGATTTCATTAATTGAAGTAACTGGAGCAATTGGAGTACTTGGTGCTTGAGCTGCAACTAAAATTAGTGCAGTGCTGTAGTCACTGTATCCAACAACATTTCTTGATTCTACTTTAAAGGCGTAAGTCACACCAGAAGTTAATCCGCTAACTGTGTATGATTGGATTGTAATACCAACGTCTAGTACTACCCAAATGCCTGTTCCTTGGTCGTAACTAATACGGTAGTCTAAAACAGGTTGATTTCCATTAAAGGCTCCGTTACTCCAAGTAAATGATATCTTAGTCTAGTCAAGAGCAACAACTGTGTTTCTAACTAGGTTGATTGGTGCATCTGGACGTGAACTAACCACAATAACTGCTCCGAGGCCGACATCTGAGTGTTGAGAGTCTCCTACTTAGTTGTAGCAAACGACACTAACGTATACGCTTGAACCAGAAACTAAGTTGAAAGGAGAAGCCATAAGAACTGATACAGGAATTACACATTAAGTGTTTGCAACTATGGTTGAATTAGAGCCGTCACAGTAAGTCTTCTCTTCACCATATGTTCCATCACTCCATCTAATGTAAACTCTGTATCCAATGATAGCAGAGCCATAAGCAGTTTGACTTGATGATGAAGGTGAGTTCCAAGTAATTATGACATTGTTTACAACCATTACAGTTGAAGGAGCAGCAGGAGCTGTTGGTACAATAGCAGCTATTGCTGTTACTATGTTTGAAACAGCACTATATCCAATTGAGTTACGTGATTCAACTCTAATGTTATAGGTGACACCTGCAACAAGACCAGTAATTGTGTAAGATGTTACTTAAATGCCGCTTGCAATTATTACATAGCTAGCACCGTTAGTACCTTAGTCATATGAAATTCTATAGTCAATAACAGGTTGTCCTCCGTTATAGGCACCATTAGTCCATGAAACAACAATTTGAGTCTTTGTGGTTGACTAAACGTTGTAAGTTAAGACTGGAGCATCTGGAACTTAACTTAAGAATAGAATTGCGCCACTGCCAACTGCTGACATTACTGAGTCACCAATCAAGTTGTAAGCAACAATCTTTGCATAAATAATTGCACCAGAAGGTAAGTTGAATGGTGCAGCTTGTAAGGTCTGTACACTTACAGTGCAAGCAGTTTGGACGATAACATTGAATGTTGATCCATCACAAGTTGCTAACGACTGACTGAATCCGTTGTCATTTTGTTGAATGTAAAATCTGTAACCTAGGATAGTTGAACCGTTCTCAGAGGGTGCATTCCAATCAATAGTAACATCGTTATTATGGATAGTTACTGAAGGAGCATTTGGTGCTGAAGGTGCGGTTGCAGCAATCGCTGTGAAAATGGTTGATGAGGAACTGAAGCCTACAGCGTTTCTTGATACGATGTAGAATTGATAAATTGTTCCAGTGATCAAGTTAGTTACAACGTATGGTTGAGTCACAACATTTTGTGCCAGAATTGTGAAGGAGTTGATTCCTTAGTCCCACCATATTGTGTAGTCAATAAGAGTTTGACCACCGTTAGACTAGCCTGCTTACCACAGAAGTCCAATCTAAGTTAGTGAAGTTGTTAACTAGTCGCTTCTCAATAAAATTGGTGCATCTGGAACAGTACTGATAACAACAGTGACTCCATTATTGCCAGCAACAGATACAACTGAGTTTCCAATTGAGTTGATTGCAATAATTTAAACGTAGATGCTTGATCCAATCGACAGGCTCCATGGAGCATTAATTAGTTCTGTGATTGGAATCGAACAAGATAATGCAGCCATTATAGCAGGTGAAGTTCCGTTACAGTAAAGTAAGTTTTGAGTGTACACTGTTGTCACACTTGTTTGTATAAGAACTTAGTAACCAATGATTGGTGAGCCGTTTGATGAAATTGGAGCAGTCCAGTTAATAACAACATTATTCACGTTGATTGAGATGACTGGGGCACTTGGTTATGCTGGTGGGATTGCACTAACAATAGTAACTATTGTAGACAATGCACTGTAGCCAATGACATTACGTGCCTCAACTCTAAACTGATAAGTTACACCAACAACAGTATTAGTCTTAATGTAGCTTCTTTGTGTCACACCTGTTTGAATAACAACCCAGTTATTAGATCCTTAGTCATATGAAACTCTGTAGTCAATAATTGGTGAGCCTCCATTCGAATTGCCATCACTCCAGGTGAATGAAATCTAGGTGGTTGTTGTGTAGACATTGTCTCTAACAAGCTATACTGGAGCATCTGGTACAACAATAATGAGCATTGAAGCGCCACTTCCTGAAATGCTAATAGCACCATCACCAATAGAGTTGTATGCAAGCACTTTAACAGTAATGCTCTGTCCAAGTGTTAGGTTGAAAGGTGCTTGCTGTAATACTGAAATTGGAATTGTACATGAGTAAGAAGTTGGGCCTTAGTTAGGGCAGTTAGTCAATTCTTATTAGTATGTTAATGTTGATGTCTAGATGTATACTTTGAAGCCTAGCAATGCAACACCGAATGCATCAACAGGGTTGACTGCTGGTGTAATCCAATTGATAACAACATTATTCACAAAGTTCTGAGTTGAAACTCCTGTAGGAGCAGTTGGGACAACAGCTGCAACGATTTGGAAGACTGCTGAGTAATTAGAGTATCCAATTAAGTTTCTTGCTTCAACCTTGAATGAGTAAGTAAAGCCAGCATTGACCTATGTTAATACAATAGATGTCTATGTAACACCAGATTAAAGTACGACCCAATTGCCGACGCCTTAATCGTAAGTTACGCGGTAATCAATTATTGGGTTGCCACCATTAGATGCACCAGCTGACCAGATAAGTACAATTTGGTTGATGGTTGTCAAGTTGCTATCTCTTGCTAAGTTGATCGGAGCATCTGGAGCAAATGATATCTGAATGACTGCGCCATTTCCACCTTGTGAGTAAGCACCGACGCCAACAACATTAACTGCTGCAACTTTAGCATAAACACTTGATTGAGCAACTAAGTTGTAGGGTGAGCCGAATAGAGATGAGATTGGAATTGAACATTCTTTACTTGATACGATTGCTGATAATGATCCATCGCAGTGAACCAAGTCCTCGAAGTAGGTTGTGTTGTCGATGCTCATGATTAACACTTTGTATGCTGTAATCACTGCTCCGTATTACGTTAATGAGTCAGCCGAAGGACTTGTCCATGAAATAACAATGTTATTACCCAAGACACTTGTTGTTGGGACTGGTGGAGCAGTAGGCATAATTGCTGTGAAAATGCTAATAGGAACTGAAGCATTACTATATCCGACTGAGTTACGAGCAAATACTCTGAATTAGTAAGTAACACCCTAAGTTAGTCCTGTTACGTTGTATGATTTAACAGTGACTCCTTGTGCAATATCAATCCATTATCCTGATGCTTAGTCAGATTGTACTCTGTAGTCTTGAATGAGTTAACCACCTGTTGTACTATCTTACCAAGTAAAGCTTGCACTTGTCTTTGATTGACCAACAGCAATGTTGACGAGGTTGATAGGTGCGCCAGGTGCAATCGGAGTGAAGATTGTTGAACCTGAACCTTAATTAGAGTTATCTGAAGTGCCAATAGCGTTAATTGCAACAACATAAGCAACTACTGCTTATCCTTCTGAAAGTAAGAATGGACTAGCTTTAAGAGTTGCAACGCTGATTGTGCATAAGCCGTTTGAAATGAGATAAGCGTTCGTGCTTGGGCAATCGTTTGAAACTTCTGAGAATGTAATTCCATCAGATTGTCTGACGTAGACTTTGTACTAAGTAATTACAGCTCCGAATTGACTGATCTAATCTGCTGAAGCCTAAGCTACCCAATCAACAACTACTGAAGTATCAGCTAGAGCTGGGGTAAGAATTGGTGCAGCTAGTTTTGTTGGTCTTGTAGCAGCTAGAATTACGATATCTTGAGAGTCTATACTGAATCCGATTGCGTTTCTTGCCTTTACTCTGAACACATAGCTTCTTCCAGCTGAAATAGCCTAAGAGTATGTTGTAGTAAACGAAGTAACGTTGACGCCAATTGCAATAACTTAGAAGACACCAGTACCTTAGTCATATGATACTGAGTAATCAATTATTGGTGATCCACCGTTAGAGCTTGGTGCATTCCAGGTTATACTAATTACAGATATTGTTGTCAATTAATTGTTTCTAGCTAATCCTAATGGTTGTGAAGGAACGATAGCACTGACTGCAGTTCCACCGATGACTGAAACTGGTCCAAATCCAATGATGTTGATTGCAACGACTTTAACTACAACAGTTGTGCCAATTGCTAAATTGTATGGTGAAGCTTACAAAGTGCTCATTGGGATTGAGCAAGTTGCGTTAGCAATCACTGATTAGTCATTCTCTCCGTCGCAATGTAGTAAGTCAATGCTGAATGTTACTTAATCACTTTGAAGAATGTAAACTCTGTATCCTCTGATTTGATCTCCGTATTCAATTAGTGGCTGTGATGAAGGAGGTGTCCATGAAATAACAACAACTTAGCCAACGTTCTAAGTAATGATTGTTGTTGGAGCTCCTGGTACGACAGCAGCAATTATTGCAAGTTCAACAGATAAACTACTGTAGCCAACAATATTTCTTGACTTAACTTTGAATCTGTAAGTGTTTCCAGGAATAATGTTTTGTTGTTGTGATGTTGTGAAGGATTGTACTGTCAAGCCTGTTGCAATCTATACGTATTAGCCAGTACCTTAATCGAACCAGACCTAGTAGTCAATGATTGGAGAGCCTCCATTGAAGACTCCTTATGACCAACTTAGACTTAACATCGTCTTTGTTGTGATATTATTTCTAACTAGCATTGTTGGAGCATCGGGAATAGTTGCTGCAACGACTAGGTATGCATCTGAATACACTGATTCACCAATTGAGTTAACAGCAGTGCATAAGAAGTTGAATGACTTGCCTGCATCTGAACCGTTTGTAGCTAGTTGTTTGTAGAAGCTTGTTTGGCCTGAAGTACTATTAGCGATGTTAACAAAGATACCAGTGCCTTGGTCCCAGTAAACTTTATAGTCAGTAATAGCATCACCACCATTGCCTGGAGCAGTCCAAGCAATACTAATTTGAGTTGTGCTCTAAATCATTGTGACGATCGAAGTTATCTTAAGTGGAGCTGTAGCAGCCTTGACATAAATAACAGACGAACGGATAGAGTCACCAACTGAATTCTAAGCAATAATAAAGAATTAGTAAGTTGTTCCGCCAACAATGTTTGAACTCTAAGTGAAGACTGTGCTTGAAGGCAGTACTGTTCCTGCTTACGTAAATAGTGTTAAGTTTTGTGTTCCTACATTCTAGTAGTCCCAGTAAATTCTGTATTAAGTCAATGGAATTCCACCAAGATAGTTTGGAGCATTCCATTGTAATTTAATGTAGAACTGTGATTGAGTTACAATGGTCAAGTTGAAAGGTTGACTTGGAACTGATCCTGCAACCATACCACTGCTTTAGGCAGTCAATGCACTTGATCCAACACTATTAATTGTCTTAAGTTTGAAGTAATATGTACGACCTGTTACTACTGTTGCATTATATGTTGTTAATGAATTAGTAGAAGCTGCGATTTGAGTATAACCTTAGCCAAGGCCTTAGTCAGAGAAGACTTAGTAGTCAATTGTTGTTGGTGAGCCACCGTTATCTGTCGCAGCTGTCCAACTGATCACAATTGATGTAAGTGAGTTAAATGTTTGTCTGACGATATTTGATGGGACACCTGGTGCTTAGCATGCAATAAGTGTCAAAATGTCAGAGATTGGGCCTCTTCCAACTTGGTTTACAGCCGCAATTGTGAACATATAAGTATTACCTCTTGTTAAATTTGTTACTGTGGTGAAGGTTGTTAAAGCAGATGTTGTAATGAGGAAATCTTATGGTGTTGCACCTCCAATTACTCCGCCATTCCAATAGATTGTATAGCCTTAAATTGCCTATCCTCCATTAGAGATTGGAGCATCCC
>Ga0255284_1000205_pt1 | contig 8573 bp, 6 predicted proteins | sample AtltaT_44_FD_183711 | JGI IMG/M metagenome (GOLD analysis project Ga0255284, IMG submission 183711) | Metatranscriptome of freshwater microbial communities from Altamaha River, Georgia, United States - Atl_Atlam_RepB_8d (Metagenome... | ecosystem: Environmental > Aquatic > Freshwater > River...
CCGCATTCCAGCGGCTTTTTCGCCGTGAGTTCAGCGAATCAAGCACCATTCTCAGGCCGCTCCAGAGAATGAAGGAGCAAAGGATGTCCACGCGTTCGGCGGTACGGATTTCAATGGAAAGTTCGTTCCCCAGCTTTGGTTCTGATTTTGCCCCGGTGATCAAAGTGGAACGGCCCAGTGGACTGCTGGGCCTTGCGGGAGGTGCCTTGCTCGCGTGAATTGCTAACAAGCGTTGGAGGGGAGAAGTCAGGGTTGGGTGAGCATGATCAGTATGCAGTTCTTTTTGAAGGATATCGATGATGCGTTGGGCCAGGGCAAGCTGCTTGTCTTGATCTTTTCCCCGATGGTTCGCGAGGCCGCGCAGGATTAGCCGCTCAAGATATTGCGCAAGAACAGAATGGGACTCACCCGGATCGATGTCCCGGACCAATGGCGCCAAACCGGGAATGGTCAATGACCTCAACTGGGTGCAAAGGGCCGCATCCAGCAGCTGGTCGTAAAGCCCTTCCGGCAATCCAAACCCTGGGAGGTTTAGGGGTGTTTCGGACATGCAAAGACCCACGGGGACAGCAAGGGTTCACCCCCTGGTGTATGTCTTCCGTGGCGTTTGCCCAGGTTATTTGAAAGTTTCGAGGCGCGAAAAAGGGGTTTTACTTCTTCGCCTCCTGCGCCAGAGCCTTGTGCTTTTTCGCCAACTCGGCTTCCCCCTGTTTCTCGTAGCAGGTGGCCAGGGTGTTGTGGATGGCGCGGCGCGGCCCCATGGCGCCCAGGGCGACCTCGAGGTCGGCGATGGCCGCGCGGTCCTGGCCCAGTTGCGCGTGGATCTGTCCGCGGGTCTCCAGGAAGCTGGCGTTGCCCGGTTGGCGCAGCAGCGCGTCGTTCACCAGCACCAGGGCCCGCTCCGGTTCCCGGGGGCTGGTGTTTGCCAGATACCAGGCCAGGTTGTTGGCCAGCGCCGCGTCCTTGGGGTTCACGCGGAAGGCCAGGTCGAAATGGAGCCTCGCCTGCGCTTCCCGTCGGGCCATGTGGTACTCCACCGCCAGCAGCAGGTGGATCAGGTCAGGCGATACGCCCTTGGCCAGCATGTTTTCCAGCCGCCCCCGCGCCCCGGTGCGCGCCGCCTCCGCCTTGGTGGCGTCCGCTCCCTCGGGAACAGGCGCGGTGTCGGTGAAGTCGGCCAGCTTCACCAGACGCTGCAGGATGGCGCTCGAGCGCGGGTCCACCTCCAGCCCGCTTTTGATCAACTCGGCGATGGCGTTGTAATCGCGGTCCTTCCCCGCCAGCAACTGGTCGATCCGTTCCACATGCGCCTGGATGAGCCGGTTGCCCGCCTCGTTCCGGCGCAATTCGGTGTCGGCCTTCTCGCGCAGCAGGGCCCAGGTCACCACCATGCCGGCCAGGTCGCCGCGCACCATCTGGGTGTCGGCCATCGCCCGTTGCAGCCGGAAATTGGCGGGGGCCGCCTTGGCCTGCGCGATGACCCGGTCGCCCGTCGCGGCGATATACTCCTGGGCCTTGAACTTGTCCTTGTTCCGGTTGATGCCCGCCAGTCGCGATTTGATCTCGGCCGTCCGCACGATTTCCGGCACCGATTCGAGGATCTTTTGGGCTTCCTCGCCCTTGTCCTCAGCCAGCAACTGGTCGGCGAGCAATATCGCCAACTCGGGGTTGCCTGGATCAGCCGTGAGGCCCTGCCTCAGGTGGATTTCCATCAGCTTGTAGACCGCCTGCTGCTGATCGGCTTGCTTGGGCGGGTTTTCCGCGAACTTTTTCTGGATGCGGTTCACCTGCTCCAGTTGCGCCGGGCCAAACCCGGGCTTGTCCAGCGGGGCGATCGCGGCCCACAAGGCGGCGGCCTTGTCTTTTTTGCCATCACCCTTGTCGAGCTTTTCGAGCGTCTGCGCCAGGTTCAGCATGGCGGACATGTTGCTCGGGTCCATCCGCGTGATGGTTTCCAGGCACAGGCGGTAGCCTTCCAGGTCGCCCCGTCCGATCGCGTCCTCGGCTTGCTTGCGGTAGAAGTTCACCTCGGGCGGCCCGATGCGGTCCAGTGTGACCGCGGCCGCGCCGAGCAGGCCAACCGCCACCGCTGGGGTGGCCGCGAGCAGGGTGCCCAGCAGGGGAACCCACGGGTTGGCCCCCTTGGGCGGTTTTTTTCCGGGGCGGATTTGCGACTGCTTGGCCATGGCTATTTCCCCTCCGGCCAGAGTCTGGGTTCCAGCACCTGCCGAGCCCCCTCAAACAAGCGCATCACATCCTCCCGGGCGGCGTTGTTCAGCGGGAACGGGGATTCGACAAACACCTGCACCTGGCGGGTCAGCGCCTCGGTGCCGCCTATGTCCGACCCGAGCCAGACACCCTTCATGTGGTTGACGAAGGTGTACCAGTAGCGCAGCAGGAATTCGGGCCGGCCGATCCACTCGCCATGCTGGTTCAGCAGGCCGAAGACCAGGAACCCGTTCTCGTCGAGCGATTTCTGGTAGACCGCGATGTGGCGCTTGCCCGTGGGCGGATCCTCCGCCCACACGGCCAGGCGTTTCCAGCCCGAGAAGTCATAGCAGTCCATCAGCGGATGCCAGCCGGGGAAGTGGTCGTCCATGCTGACGATGGCCTTGATGGGGCCCTTGGTGAAAACCCATTGCTGGGAGACCACATCCAGCGCCAGCATCCCTTGCGATTGCTGCTGCTTGGGGCCCAGCTCGTTTTTCCAGCCGGCTATCTGCTCCGGCATCACCCCTTCCAGGAGCGGCAGATGGGTGCCGGCCTGCCAGGGCACCCGGTCGTGGAACAGCACCATGCCGGCGGCCACCAGTTGCAGCGCCAGCGCGCCAAACAAGGCCGCTACCCGTACGGAGCCCCACCCGGCGTCATTACTGTTCGGCCACACGGTGGGGTTGGTTATCTCGCCGCTGGCCAGCACGCTCAGGTTTCTCTTGCGTTCCGGTAACAGGGTGCGAACCACCGAGCGGATCAGGCTCAGCAGCGCGTCGGTGGAACCGATCAGGCCCACACCCAGCGCGAACATCACCAGACCGATGGCGGTGTGCGGCCAGCCGTTGAGCAGGTCGATGTTGTGGGTGGCCGCCCAGGTGATCACCACGATGCGCATCGCGTTGAGCACCAGCACCCAGCCGAGCGACAAGGTCACCAGCAGGATCCCGTGGATCCACCCCCGGTTCATGAACAACGACCAGATGGAGGAAAAGGCCCCCAGGGTCACCAGCGACCGCACCCCGCTGCATGCTTCCGACACGAACAGCGACTGGGTGGGAAGGTACAGCGTGTGTCCCGAGATGCCGTGCAGGATGTCCATCAGCATGAGCAAATGGTGCGAGGCTCGCACAGCCAATCCCTGGAGGCGTTGGACCAGCCAGTCCAAAAGTCCGAAGGGCGGTGGCACCATCCACAGCAGTAAAAGGGCGCAGGGCCACCAGGCCAGCAAAAGCTTGCGGCCCCCCATTCGGACCGTCACCAGAAACAGCCCGCAAATTCCCAGCAGGAAGCTGACGCGCTCCAGGGCCAAAACCGAGCAGGCCACCACCGCCAGCCACCAGGCCCAAAACAGCAGGTTCAAAAGCGGTTTGTCATTGGGGCGAATCTCCCCCAGATCCTGAGACCGCAGGTACATCAGCAGCGCCACAGCCCCGAGATGAAGCGGGAAAAACTCATAATCGGGCCGGTTGAGCAGGCCCATCATGAAAATGCCCGCGAGGGGCAGGCAAGCCAGCACCGGAAGCCACAGTTTCACCAAAGGGGCGATCCATCCAACTCCGCCGACGGATCCGGACCCGGGTGGCGCAAGGGCAGGGGATTGGGACAAGGGCTTCGCTCCAGGCAGATTGCGGGCAGGTGGTGACTGGCCATCACCCAAATACACGATGATTAATCCTTTGATAGCACATTTTTCCGAATATTTGCAGGCTGGTCAACGGATTCAAGGGCTGCCAAAACCGATCCCCCGTTCCGTTTTTTGGGAACGGGGGATCACACAAGGGTGCGGCAAGGCCTATTGGCTTTGGGTGAAGGACAGTTTGGTGATCGGCGCCTGGATGGAAGGCGACTGGCTTTTGGGGGATTGGACATACGGCGCCTGGGCTCCCTGCGGGGCCTGCCGTCGCACCGGGTCCACCGGTTGCATACGCTGCATCAGCCCCTGCAGGCAGGGATCCTGGCAAACCGGGTCCAGTCGGAGCCGCCTCACGCAGACATCTTTTTCCACGCAGATGGGCACGCGCTTTTTCACCACGCACTCGATCTGCTCCGTGTAGGTGACCGGCACCGGAACCTTCACGGTGTAGGGCACCATTTCGCACACCTTTTCCTTCACCACCCGGGTGCGGCAGCAGGGCACGATGGTGCAGACGGTGTAGGGGATCTTGCGGGTCTTGGTTTCCTCCACCATGTCGGTCACCTTGCAGTTCACCATGCGGGTGGTGCTGCGCTGCTCCATGCGGCACACGGTGTACGGGACCTGTTTCACCCGTTTTTCCATCACCATCTTGTAGTTCACGCAGGGCACCTGGCGGACGGTTTCCTCGCACACGGTGCGGCGTTTCACGCAGGTGAGCGTCTTTTCCCAGCACGCGCCCTCCACGAACCGCCGGCCCAGCCAGGGGTTGGCGTGGCCGACACCCTTCTTGTCCACATAGGCGCCGCGGACCTGGCGGGTCTTGTTCACCACCACCTGGCGGGTGACCGTCTCGGGAACCATGCGACGCACTGTCACCGGCACCTGCTTCGTGCAGACCTCGTGCACGATCCGGGCCACCTTCACCGGCACCTGCCGGCATTCCTGCACCTTGACCTTGCGGCAGACGGTGTAGGGAATCTCCTCCTCGATCACATGTCGCTCGTATTTCGTCACCGGCACCATCTCGCAGCAGGTGACGATGCGGGGAACCCGCCGGCAGCGGATCTCGTCGGGGCACTGCACCTCGCACTTGACCAGGCGACCCGGGTCGCATGCCCCCTTCATGGTGCAGGGGTCGAAGTTGAACGACGCCGGATCCCTGCGCCAGGTCACCATTTTTTTTCCCGGCACGCAGTATTGTTCGGTCACCCATTCCATGTGTTTGCGCTCAACCGGCTTGCAGCAGGTGACCGGCACCTTCTCCACCCGGCAGACCTTCTTGAACCGGGTCTCGGTCACCGTCTGCCACGAGCTGCAGACCACGGTGCGGAGGACCTCCTCGCACACCTTGCGACGGGCCACATACCGGCATTCCTTGATAACGGTCTCGCAGACGGGCACGCAGCGGGTCTCGCACACATCGCGCACCTCCTGCTCGCGCACGCAACCGGGCACCTGCCCGGTGATCACGCGCGATTCCACCTCGCACACCGGGCGATGGCGCACCTGGCGGACTTCCTTCATGGTCATTTCGGGGATCTTGCGGCAAACGGTGTATTCGCAATCGCGGTAGCAGACTTCCGTGACCGGGTAGGTGCAGGTTTCGGTCACCGGTTTCTGGATCGTCCGGGTGACAGGGCGGCGGACCGTGTACTCGCAATCCTTGTAGCAGGTCGTCCGCACCGGCTTCATGTAGGTCTCATCCACCGTGCGGCAGATGGTGCGGGTGCGGGGGCGGACGCAGGTCCGTTCCTCCATCTGCCAGCAGGTGCGCTGCACATCCTTCAGCACCGTCTCTGTGACCGTCTGGTAGCAGGTCTGCCAGCGTTTCTCCACCACCGTGTCCCACACCAGTTGGTAGCGGGGACGGAAGACCATGCATACCTTGCTGAAAGAGCACGGGTCCCCGCAGATCTCGGGGCAGGCGGTGTAGGCGCCAGCCCCGCAGTGCGCGGCCTGGACCGGTCGGCCGGAGGCAACCATGCCGGCAATCGCCAGCAACAGCGCTCCAAGGCGGGCCAAAGAGTGTTCCATGGTGTCCATCCTCCGGTGCGGGGCTGAACCGGACGGGAATCCGGCGCGCGCCCGAGGCGCCCGCGAGCGCCATGGGAGGTATCGGCGGGCTTGGCCACGCGTGATGACGGGGTAAAAGTTCCGGATGGTTCGGACACGCCTCAACCTTGAGGGGGGTTAGGGCCGGGCAAAGACTGCCCGTCACAACGGCCATTCGTTTTGGGGCAAATGGTCCGTGGGCGAGGGGCCTACCCGCGCTGTCCGCAGGGGTTTCCCAGGTGGAACAACCGTCACAGTTGGAACAGTATGGCCCCGCGTCAGCAGGCCGCCTCCTGCTGGCTGAGGCAGTGCAGGGTGCCCAGGCCCCAGACCAGATCCACCGCGTGGATACCCACCGCCTTGCGGCCGGGGAACTGCTCGGCAAGGATTCCCAGCGCCTGCCGGTCCGCCGGGTCGTTGAAGGTGGGGACCAGCACCAGGTCGTTGGCGATGTAGAAGTTCGCATAGCTGGCCGGAAGGCGCTGCCCCTCGAAAACCACCGGTTGAGGCATTGGCAGGTCGATCACCTCCAGTTTCCGTCCTCGCGCATCCCGGGCATCGCGCAGGCGCCGGATGTTTTCCTCCAGCAGGGCGTGGTTCGGGTCGGACTGGTTGGGTTCGCGGGCGCACACCACCCGCCCCGGGCCGACAAAGCGCGCCAAGTCGTCGACATGGCCGTGGGTGTCATCCCCCACGATCCCCTTGTCCAGCCAAATGGTGTGGCGCGCGCCCAGATACCGTCGGAAAACCGCCTCGTACCCGGCCCGGTCCAGGTGCTTGTTCCTGTGCTGGACTTCGCTCAGCAGGCACTCCTCGGTGGTGAGCAGGGTTCCCTCGCCGTCGCAGTCGATCGATCCGCCTTCCAGCACCACCGGTTTGGTGCCACGGGCCGGGTCCACCGCCCGCACCTCCTCAATGCCCAGGTGACTGGCCATGAATCCGGCCACCTCGGCGTCTTTCTTGTGGTTGCGGTATTTGGCCCAGGCGTTGAATTTCCAGCGCACCAGGGCGCGCCCGCCGCCAGCCACTTTCACCGTTTGGCCCCCGGAATCCCGCAGCCAAACCCGGTCTGTGGGCAATTCCAGCAGTTCGATCTGCTTCAAATCCGCCTGAACGGCGTTAAGAACCGCGCGGACAGCCTCGGTTTGCCCCGTCGGGACCAGCAAACGCACCGTTTCCACGCGGGAAATCCAACGCACAATCTCTCCCCATACCCACGGAATGGGGGCGAATTTGCCCGGCCAGTCGGCTTTTTGGTGTGGCCAGGCCAGCCAGGTGGCCTTGTGCTGTTCCCATTCGGCAGGCCAAAGTAGCGTATCTTCCAGCATGGGTTGCACTTGCGTCACGAGTGTGTTCCCTGGCCCGGCATGGGGGAAAAGTGTGGGGTAAAGTTCCACATGAGTAACTTTTTATCAGGTTACCTGCCCGGGGATGGCTTGCGGGTCCCAATATGCCGCCGCTTGAAAACGACTGTACCCAACCCGCGGCCTCCCATCCGGCTGGTCTGAGATCTTTTACCAATCCGTGGTATCTCCGGGGTGGCCACCTGCAGACGCTGGTTGGCTATTACCGGCGTGATCGTGTTTCCATCCCGCCGGCAACTCGCATGGAGGTGGACCTCGGCGATGGCGACCGCTTGCTGGTCCATGTGACCACCCCCGAAACCTGGAAGCCGGGGGACCCCTGCGCCCTGTTGTTGCACGGGCTGACCGGGTCGCACAAATCCTCCCATGTGGTGCGTGTGGCCTCGGCCCTGTTCCAGCGCGGTTGGCGCGTGGGACGGGTGGACCTGCGGGGCGCGGGGGAAGGTTTCTCCCTGGCCCGCAAGCTGTACCATGTCGGGCGCTCGTGCGATATCCGCCATGCCGCCCGGGATTTTCTGGTCGGCACGGGGGATTCCCCCTTGGCGTTGGTTGGCTTCTCGCTGGGTGGCAATATCGCGCTGAAGCTGGCACTCGAGGCCGGGGGCGCCGCGCTGCCCCAACTGGTGGCGGTGGCCGCGGTCTGTCCCCCGGTCGATCCGTCCGCCTGCGTGCGCAGGGTCTGTGGCGGCAGGTTCCGTCTGTATGACAGGGTCTTTTACAGCGGTTTGCGGGCCGACTGGCTGAGGCGCCGTGAGGTTTTTCCGGACCTTCCCGCCATCGATTTGCCCAGGCGGGGAACCCTGCGCCTGTTCGACGACCTGATCACCGCCCCCATGAACGGGTACGCCTCCAGCGAGGATTACTACCAGGCGAATGCCACCGCCCACCGCCTGGTGGAGATGCCCATACCCGCTCTGATCGTCGCGTCGGCGGATGATCCGGTGGTGACCATCGACCCCTTGACCGAATTGGCGGGCAAAGGAGCCCTGCCGGCCCACCTCCACCTCGAACTCACCGCCGGTGGCGGCCACCTTGGATTCGTCGGCAGGACCAAGGCACCGCTCAGTTGGGCCGAGCAGCGGGTGGTGGATTGGCTATTGTGCCGATTGTAGTGTCTCTCCAGGGACCCCGTCCTTTTGCCTGGAAGCAGTTTCTCGCCCCTGACAGCCTACTTACCCCCCAGATGCTTGTCGAAGAATTTCGCGAAATTGGCCACATCCTTGTCCATGCCCAGCCACCCGTGGCCTGCACCCTCCTTGATGATCAGGTCGCAGGGAATTCCGGCCTTTTTCATCGCCTCCTCGAAG
>Ga0255284_1000212_pt1 | contig 8496 bp, 6 predicted proteins | sample AtltaT_44_FD_183711 | JGI IMG/M metagenome (GOLD analysis project Ga0255284, IMG submission 183711) | Metatranscriptome of freshwater microbial communities from Altamaha River, Georgia, United States - Atl_Atlam_RepB_8d (Metagenome... | ecosystem: Environmental > Aquatic > Freshwater > River...
AGAACTGAGACAATGACGGTTGCAGTCGGCGCAAGCGGCCGAAAGCGGATTTCTGGGTCGAATTTTTCATTGAGCGACTGCGCTTTCGCTTCATCGATTTGCATGAGCGTTTCCAAAAGAATCAGGCGGCGAATCCTGGACGAATCAGCCGCCTGCAGACAACCAATACTTTTTCTCAGGCAGATGCCGCGACAGCATCCGCCCCTGCCTTACTTGAGCAGACCCACTTCTTTGTAATACTTTTCGGCACCCGGGTGAAAGGGGATACCAGCGCCCGTCACGGCGTTCTGCTTCGTGATGAACTTGCCCTTGGCGTGACCAGCCGCAAGTGCAGCCTGGGTTTTGTCGGAGTAGAGTGCCTTGGTGATTTCATAGACGACTGCCTCGGACTGCTTGGTGGAGGTGATCCACTGAGCGTTGACCGAAATCGTCTTTACCTCGCCGACACCCTTGTAGGTATTGGCAGGGATCACGTCTGGCGTAAAGAACCGCTGCTGGCTGCGCAGCTTGTCAATCTCGGGACCATCGATCGAGACCAGCTCGATGCCAGAGCCACTGGAAGCCAGCTCAGCAATCGCTCCGGCAGGCGCGCCGCCGACAAAGAAAAACGCATCCAACCCACCGTCTTTCATTTTGTCACCGGCTTGGTTGGGCTTCATGTACTCCGCCTTGACGTCCTTGTCGGTCATGCCAAAGGCGCCCAGAATCAGACGGACATCCACCAGCGTGCCGGAGCCCGGCTCGTCCAGGGAGACACGCTTGCCGCGCAGGTCCTTGACGGACTTGATGCCGGAGCCCTTGCGCACCACCAGATGGATGCTCTCGGGATACAAGGTCGCGATCAGGCGCAAGTCCGCAGCCTTGGGCTTGCCCTCAAACGTACCTGTACCAGAGTAGGCCCAATACGCCACGTCAGACTGGGAAAACCCTGACTCCAGCGAGCCACCGACAATACCGTTCACGTTGGCCACGGAACCGTTCGTTGCGACGGCAGATGCCACCAGCTTGCCTGGCACGGAGACCGAGTTGGCAATCATGCCGCCAACGGGATAGTAGGTACCAGCCGTACCACCCGTGCCGATACGGAAAAACTGTTGCGCCTGTGCAGGAGCACTGGCAACTGCCACTACGGCAGCAACGCCCAAACACTTGAGCCAGGATTTGATTGACATGAAGTCACTCCGTCTAATTAATGACTTGCCGATTGTGACATGGCGGGCCACTTTCGCCAATGTCATTTGGTGCAAATACCACTCTGATGATCTCACCAAGGTCAGCCTGTCAATGCGCCCCATCCAGACTGATCAGGACTGCCGCATCGGCCACCTGCTCGCCCACCGCAAAAAATACCTCTTTGACCGTGCCATCAGCTGGTGCCGAAATGGTGTGCTCCATTTTCATCGCCTCCATGACCAGCAGGGGCTGTCCACGCTTGACCTTGTCACCTGCCTTGACCTGGACAGCAATGATCTTGCCCGGCATGGGTGCCGTCAGGCCGCCTGCATGCTCCACATCCTCATCGTCTGCGTGGGCAAGGGGGTCATGAAGGGTCAGGGTGACATGACGACCAAGACTGAACAGGTGAAATCGCTCCCCATCCCTGACCACGGTGCCAGACTGGTTGCGGCCATTCCAGGAGATCTGGAGGGTTTGCGCGCCATCGGCCACCTCAGCCTGAACCTTCCACTCCACCTTGGCATCCACACCATCCACCACAAAGGAGGCACCGGTGCGATCGAGCCGGTATGTCACACGGCGGGCCGCCTCGCCATCCAGCCAGTGCAAGTCGCGATGATACGCGCCGCCCATGCGCCACCCATCTGTCCTGGCCCATGGATCCTGGCTGGCTTGGCCCTGCGCAGACTGGCTGGCCAACACCGCAGCAGAAGCCAACGCCAGCCATGAGGCCTCACAGGCCTGAGGGGGCGGCAACAGCGTTTGCCGCTGGCGTTCAATCAGCCCAGTATCGAGGTCGCTTGCTGCAAACGCCGCATCACTCATCAGGCGCGAAAGGAAGGCCACGTTGGTGTGGACCCCGGCCACCTGAGTGTCAGCAAGCGCCTGGATCATCCTTGCACGCGCCTGGTCACGGTTTTCACCCCATACGATCAGCTTGGCGATCATGGGGTCGTAAAACGGTGAAATCGTATCGCCGCTGCGCACCCCGCCATCCACGCGGATATCCCCCCGCGCAAAGGCCACGTGATCTGGCAGGCCGAGATACAAGAGCTTGCCAACGGATGGCAAAAAGCCTTTGTCAGGATTTTCTGCATAAATACGGGCCTCGATCGAGTGCCCCTTGATCTCCAGCTGGTCCTGCGACAAGGGCAGAGGCTCTCCAGCAGCGATGCGCAGCTGCCACTCGACAAGATCCAATCCTGTAATCATCTCGGTGACAGGATGCTCTACCTGTAACCGGGTATTCATTTCCATGAAATAGAAGCGGCCGTCAGGCTCGGCGATGAACTCCACCGTGCCGGCGCCAACGTAGCCCACTGCCTTGGCTGCCGCGACAGCCGCCTCACCCATTGCCTGACGACGCTCGGGCGTCATGCCTGGAGCGGGTGCCTCTTCGATCACTTTTTGATGACGGCGCTGTACGGAGCAGTCACGCTCGAACAAATACACACACTGGCCATGCTGGTCGGCAAACACCTGGATTTCAATGTGGCGTGGCTTTTTCAGATATCGCTCAATCAGTACCTTGTCATCGCCAAAGCTGGCAGATGCCTCTCGCTTGCAGGATGAAAGCGCCTGCTGAAACTGTTCGCTGGCCTCCACGACACGCATGCCTTTGCCACCACCACCAGCGCTTGCCTTGATCAACACCGGATAGCCAATCAGATCAGCTTGCTGGTGCAGAAAATCGGGATCCTGGTTGTCGCCGTGATAGCCTGGCACCAGTGGCACACCCGCCTTCTCCATCAAGGCCTTGGCGGCTGACTTGCTGCCCATCGCGGCAATCGCCGAGGCAGGGGGCCCGACGAACGTCACGCCAGATTGCGCACAGGCAACGGCAAATGTCTCGTTTTCCGAGAGAAACCCATATCCAGGATGCACAGCTTGTGCCCCTGTTTCCAATGCAGCCTGCAAAATCACGTCAGCCTTGAGATAGCTATCCCTAGCAGCAGAGCCACCGATATGGACAGCCATGTCACAGCTGGCAACATGCTTGGCTTGTGCATCTGCATCCGAGTACACCGCTACGGTGCGAATGCCGAGCTTGCGCGCGGTGGCAGCAACCCGGCAAGCGATTTCGCCGCGGTTGGCGATGAGCAGAGTGTTGAACATGATTGCTCCTGATCCAGTTAAGCGGCTTACATGCGGAACACGCCGAAGCGCGTGTCCGCAATGGGTGCATGCATTGCTGCAGAAAGGCCGAGCCCAAGCACGCGACGCGTGTCCGCCGGCAGGATGATCCCGTCATCCCAAATCCGCGCGGTCGCATAGTACGGATGGCCCTCTTTCTCGTATTGGGCACGAATCGGATCCTTGAAGGCCTGTTCGTCTTCGGCGCTCCATTGACCGCCTTTGGCTTCGATACCTTCGCGCCTGACAGTTGCCAGGACACTGGCTGCCTGCTCGCCACCCATCACCGAAATGCGAGCGTTTGGCCACATGAACAATAGGCGTGGCGAATACGCCCGTCCGCACATTCCATAATTGCCTGCGCCAAACGAGCCACCAATCAAAATCGTGAATTTGGGCACTGCTGCGGTGGCAACAGCCGTCACCAATTTTGCACCGTGTCGTGCAATGCCCTCGTTTTCATACTTGCGTCCCACCATAAAGCCTGTGATGTTCTGCAAAAACACGAGTGGGATCTTGCGCTGCGCACAAAGCTCGATGAAATGCGCACCCTTTTGCGCCGACTCTGAAAACAAAATGCCGTTATTGGCGATGATGCCGACCGGCATCCCGTAGATGCTCGCAAACCCCGTCACCAGCGTCGAGCCAAACCTGGCTTTGAACTCATCAAACTCCGAGCGATCGACGATGCGAGCAATGATTTCCCGGACATCAAATGGCTTGCGGGTATCGACCGGAATGATGCCGTTGATCTCGTTGGGATCGTAAAGTGGCTCACCAGCATCGGATGGCGCAAAAGGAGACGGCTTTTTTCGATTGAGCCTGGCGACAGCTTGTCTTGCCAGCTGCAGTGCATGATGGTCATTGGCCGCAAGATGATCGGCGACGCCGGAGAGCCGAGTGTGAACATCGCCGCCCCCGAGGTCCTCAGCAGATACCTCCTCACCTGTCGCGGCTTTCACCAAGGGGGGCCCGCCCAAAAAGATCGTACCCTGGTTTCGCACTATGATCGACTCGTCGCTCATGGCGGGCACATAGGCACCACCAGCCGTGCATGAGCCCATTACGACCGCAATCTGAGCGATGCCTTGCGCCGACATGTTGGCCTGGTTGTAAAAAAATCCGGCCAAAGTGATCCCGGTCTGGAAAGACCTCGTCCTGCCGTGGCAGGTTCGCACCACCTGAGTCCACCAGGTAAATGCACGGCAGGTTGTTCTGCGCCGCGATTTCCTGTGCGCGCAAATGTTTTTTTACTGTCATGGGGTAGTAGGTGCCCCCCTTGACCGTCGCATCGTTGCAAACAATCATGCACTCCACGCCTGACACACGGCCGATGCCCGTGATGACGCCAGCGCCAGGCGCCTCATTGTCATACATGTTGTAGGCTGCCAGCGCAGACAACTCCAAAAATGGCGTGCCAGGATCCAGCAGCTGCTCCACCCGGTCCCTAGGCAACAGCTTGCCTCTGGCCACATGCTTCTTGCGGGCTGCCTCCGAACCACCAGTTGACACTTCTGCGAGCTTGGCGCGCAGGTCATCAATCTGTGCCTGCATTGCCGCCGCATTGGCCTGGAACTCTTCCGAGCGAGCATTGACGCGCGTTTCAATGATGGGCATGAAACACTCCTTGTTTAATGAATGTTGGCTTTTCGCGTGCCTGCTGTTTGCAAGCGCCTGTTTGAGTCATACGGGTAAAAGTCTGCAATTTTTCCTTGCGACACCTCTTCCCGGCAGCGCTGCCACCACTTTGCGGTGAGGAGTTCTGCATGGTGCTTAAGAAAGGTCTTGCGAATACGCGCATCACCCAGCAAAAACGCACCAAACTCCTCGGGAAAGACATCGTTTGGTCCCACCGCATACCAAGGCTCCGAAGACATCTCCGCCTCCTCATTCGGCGCGGGAGGAATATCGCGAAACCGCATTTCCGTCATGCGTTGAATCTCGTCATAGTCGTAAAAGACGATGCGCCCCAAGCGGGTGACGCCAAAATTTTTGTAGAGCATGTCACCTGGAAAAATATTGGCAATCGCCAGCTCGCGTATGGCTTGGCCATACTCCATGACGGCGCGTTCACGATGGGGTTCGGTCGCATGCTGCAAAAACAGGTTCAGTGGCGTCATGCGACGCTCGATATAGACATGACGGATGATGATGGTGTCGGCCGTCTCTTCGAGCAGGCTGGGCACCTCATGGCGCAGCTCTTGCAGCAAGGCTGCCGAAAATCTGGTTTTTGGCAAGGCAACCTGCGAATATTCCCAGGTGTCGGCGAGCCGTCCGACCCGATCATGCATTTTGACCATCTGGTATTTGCGCTTGACGGTCTCCTGGTCCATGCCCTCCTTGGCAATCCTGTCCTTGATCATCTTGAATACGTAGGGATAAGACGGCAAGGTAAACACACACATCACCATGCCCTTGATGCCTGGCGCAACATCAAAGTCATCATGCGAATGTGCAAGATGCTGAAGGAAGTCTCTGAAAAACAAAGTTTTGCCCTGTTTTTGCAGGCCGATCATCGTGTAGATCTCTGCCTTTGGCTTGCGCGGCAACAAGCTGCCAATAAACTGAACATAGGCAGCAGGCACCTCCATGTCGACCAGAAAGTACGCACGGGTGAAGCTGAACAGGCGGCTCAGGTCATCATCACTGACCAGCAAGGCATCGAGGCAAACCTGGCCTGCCGGGGACCTCACCAGGGCCACAGCAAACGGATGAATCGATCCCTGGTTGATGAGCCGGCCGATGAGGTATGCCCCCTTGTTTCTGAAAAACAGGGTGCCAAGCACATGGATCTGACAGTCAGCTGCGATGCGGCTGGCACCCGTTCGCGCCATCACTTGAGACAACTCGCGCACACCAGCCCTGGCCAAGGCAGCAACGTCCCTGGGCAGGTCCTCAAAGGGCGTGGCCAATCCAAAGTCCGCCACCATCCGCAAGAGAGATCGCCTCAGACCATCCTTGCGAGGGTAGTAGACACGATACGCGGGGCGCTCACTGTCCAGATAGTCTGTTGCAACTGCAGGCCTGACAAACAAAAAATCATTCAGGAAATAGTCACGGTGCAATACCCGGCAGGTGACCGAGTTGAAAAACGTTTCCGCGCACTCAGGCTGTCGATGCAAGGTCAGCAAGGAGACATATTCCTGCTTGATGTTTTGCCAGAATGCTTGCTGTGCCTCGCTCATCTCCGCACGATCGGTGTCTTGATGCTCCCCGTTTCCCATCGGCAACACACGCTGCAGCTTTTGAATGCATTCGCGCACACGCATGTCGTAGTATTCGATTCGCTCTTGTGACAAGCGTTGTATTCCATGCCAGTCACCAGACTCAAACAGTGCCTTGGCGCGCTGCGCCCCGTAACGAAACAGCGCATAGTGCCTGTCGAATCCAGCCAGGATCATGGAGGCGACTTCGTTCGGGCTAGGGCCCGACCGAGGTGCCTGCTCGACGCGGCGATGGTCGGCGACTTCGTTCATGCGTGATGGTGAGGCTGTGATGGAAACGATTTACATCGTCTCATTGAAAAGCTCTCGACCAATCAGCATCCGCCTGATTTCGCTGGTGCCTGCACCGATTTCATAAAGCTTGGCATCTCGCCAGTAGCGTCCCAGCGGGTATTCATTGATGTATCCGTTTCCACCAAATATCTGGATGCCTTCGCCTGCCATCCAGGTGGCCTTTTCGGCACAGTACAAAATGACTGCTGCGCAATCCTTTCTCACTTGACGGACATGCTGGGCGCCCAGGCGATCGAGGTTTTTGCCAACGGTATAACAAAATGCCTTGCACGCCTGCATCGTCGAGTACATGTCTGCGACTTTGCCCTGAATCAGCTGAAATTCGCCAATCGATTGGCCAAACTGCTTGCGGTCATGAATGTAGGGAACAATCGCATCCATGACAGACTGCATGATGCCCAGGGGTCCTGCGGCCAGCACGGCACGCTCGTAGTCCAGCCCGCTCATCAACACCTTCACGCCACCGTTGAGTTCGCCCAGCACGTGGTCTCCGGGGATCAAGCAGTTGTCGAACACCAGCTCACCGGTATGGCTGCCTCGCATGCCAAGCTTGTCGAGCTTTTGGGCAATGGAAAAACCGGGCATGCCCTTTTCCACCAGAAATGCGGTAACACCGCGTGCATTGGCCTCCGGGTTGGTTTTGGCGTAAACAACCAGCGTATCGGCATCCGGGCCGTTGGTGATCCACATCTTGGTGCCGTTCAACACGTAGTCAGATCCCTTGGGGTCGGCTCTGAGCTTCATGCTGACCACATCGGATCCTGCGCCTGGCTCACTCATGGCGAGCGCACCGATGTGCTCACCGGTGATCAGTTTGGGTAGATATTTTTTTTTCTGTGCTTCTGTCCCATTTCGATTGATCTGGTTGACGCATAGGTTGGAGTGCGCACCATAGGACAAGCCAATCGATGCGCTGGCCCGGGAGATTTCCTCCATCGCAACCATGTGGGCGAGATAGCCCATGTTGGCACCACCGTACTCCTCGGGGACGGTCATGCCCAGCACACCCAGCTCGCCAAACTTTTGCCAAAGATGCATGGGGAACTGATCGGTGCGATCTGTTTCTGCTGCGAGCGGTGCGATCTCGTGCACCGCAAATTCGCGCACGGCATGTCGCAACATGTCGATGTCTTCACCGAGCTCAAAGTTAAGTCCTGGCAGTTCCATGATCGTCTCCGAAAGTGATGGATGGCTGATGGCAGTTTGATCAATGCTTTGATTCCACCCCGCAAGTTTACGTTTACGTAAACGTAAACTAAATTCAGGGAAAACCCTAGTCGAGTTGCTTCAACAAAGCGGAACACTTCTCTTCCTGAGCCTGGATCTCCGCCAGCGTGTCCTCAATGTCCTTGCGCTGCTGTTCCAGCATCTGCCGATGCTTGGCCAACACCTGCAGGTAAAAAACAAGCTGAGGCTCGGTGTCCTTGGGCTTGTCATACATGGTGATCAACTCGCGGATCTCGGAAAGCGGAAAACCAAGCCGCTTGCCACGCAGCGCGAGCTTCAGGCGCGTCCGATCCCTGGCGGTGTACACCCGCTGGCGTCCATCCCGCCCAGGACTGAGGATGCCCTGATCCTCATAAAAGCGGATGGTGCGGGGTGTGATGTCGAACTCTTTGGCCAGTTCGGAAATCGTCCAAGTGGTTGTGGCCATAAAAACCATGCCTGC
>Ga0255284_1000218_pt1 | contig 8433 bp, 18 predicted proteins | sample AtltaT_44_FD_183711 | JGI IMG/M metagenome (GOLD analysis project Ga0255284, IMG submission 183711) | Metatranscriptome of freshwater microbial communities from Altamaha River, Georgia, United States - Atl_Atlam_RepB_8d (Metagenome... | ecosystem: Environmental > Aquatic > Freshwater > River...
CCTTCACGACCTTGGCCACGCGATTGATGCCGACCAGCTTCTCGATCAGCTCGCTCTCGGGTCCGCGCTCCTCGCGCGGTCCGCGACGGCGCGGACCGCCCTCGCCCCGGCTGCCGCCGCCGGCTGCCGCGCCCGATCCCCGTGTCTGTGGTGCTCGTGCCATCGTCTTCGGACCCTCGTCAGAATTCCAGACCGGCTTCGCGCGCGGCATCGGCCAGCGCCTTGACCCGGCCGTGATAGGCATAGCCGCCGCGGTCGAAAACGACCTGCGTCAGCCCCGCTTCCTTCGCGCGCTCGGCCAGCAGCTTGCCAACCGCGGCCGCCGCCGCCTTGTCCGCGCCCGTCTTCAGCGCGCCCTTCAGCGACGCCTCCAGCGTCGACGCCGCCGCCAGCGTATGGCCGGCATTGTCGTCGATGATCTGGGCATAGATGTGCTTGCCGGAACGGAATACCGACAACCGCAGGCGACCGCGAGCGACATTGCGCAGGCGGTAGCGTGTGCGGCGGCGACGCCGCTCGAACAGCTCTTTCGCGTTAAGCATCGCTGTCGTCCCCTACTTCTTCTTGCCTTCCTTGCGGACAATCACTTCGTCGTCATACCGCACGCCCTTGCCCTTGTAGGGCTCCGGCGGCCGGTATGCGCGAATCTCGCTGGCAACCTGCCCGACCTGCTGCTTGTCCGAGCCCTTGACCGCGATCACATCGCGGCGGTCGCCCTCAAGCTCCACGGTCACGCCCGCCGGCACCTCATAGAGGATGTCGTGGCTATGGCCGAGTTGCAGCGTCAGCGTGCGGCCCTGCAGCTGCGCGCGATAACCGACACCGGTCATCATCAGCCGCCGGGTATATCCCTGCGACACGCCCAGCACGGCGTTGTTCACCAGGTTCCGCGTGGTGCCCCACAGCGCGCGGGCGCGCTTGGACTCATTGCGCGGCGTCACCCAGATCATATTGTCCTTGCGCTCGACCGCAATGTCGTCGGCGAGAGGCACCGCCTGCTCGCCCAACTTGCCCTTCGCGGTCAACGCGCGCCCGGCGATCGTCACTTCGACGCCGCTGGGAATCTCGACGGGGTACTTGCCCACCCGTGACATGACTGCCTCCGATCCTGCCCTGGTCAGAATACCTGGCACAGCACCTCGCCGCCGACATTCGCCTTGCGTGCCTCGTTGTCCGAGAGCACGCCACGCGGCGTCGACAGGATCGAGATGCCAAGGCCGTTATAAACCCTGGGCAGATCCTTGATCTTCGAATAGACGCGACGGCCCGGCTTCGAGACACGCGAAATCTCGCGGATCACCGGATCGCCCTCGTGGTACTTCAACTCGATGGTCAGCTCGGCAATGCCCTTGCGCACTTCCGCCCAGCTGTAGCCACGGATATAGCCTTCGCGCTGAAGCACTTCCAGCACCGTGGTGCGGAACTTCGACGCCGGGCAGGTCACGGTCGCCTTGCGTGCGACCTGGCCGTTCCGGATACGCGTCAGCATATCGCCGAGTGGATCACTCATCGCCATCTCGTGGCTCCTCCTACCAGCTCGACTTCACCACGCCAGGGATCAAACCCTGCGAGGCGAGTTCGCGCAGCGCGATACGCGACATCTTGAACTTGCGGTAAAAGGCGCGCGGGCGGCCGGTGACATCGCACCGGTTACGCACCCGAACGCCCGACCCGTTGCGCGGCATTTCCGCCAGCTTGAGCCGTGCGGCGAACGCTTCCTCGGCCGAGAGATTGCGGTTCGCGGCGATCGCCTTCAGCCGCGCACGCTTCGCAGCGTGCCGCTTTACCAGGCGGGCGCGGTTGCCGTTCTTCTCGATGGCGCTTTTCTTAGCCATATGCCCTGAACTCCGCTTCTAACTCAGCTCGCGAACGGCATGTCGAACCCCTTGAGAAGGACGCGCGCCTCCTCATCGGTCCCTGCCGTCGTGCAGATGACGATATCCATGCCGCGGATCTGATCGACCTTGTCGTAGTCGATTTCCGGAAACACGATCTGCTCCTTCAAGCCCATGGCATAGTTGCCCCGGCCGTCGAAGCTCTTGCCCGGCACGCCGCGAAAGTCGCGGACGCGCGGCAGCGCGATCGTGATCAGGCGATCGAGGAACTCATACATGCGGTTGCGGCGCAGGGTCACCTTCACGCCGATCGGCATGCCCTCGCGCAGCTTGAAGTTCGCAATCGACTTCTTCGCACGGGTAATGACCGGCTTCTGGCCGGTGATGCGCGTCAGGTCCTCGATCACGGAGTTGATCTTCTTGGAATCGCCGACTGCCACACCGGCGCCGACATTCACCACGATCTTCTCCAGACGCGGCACCTGCATCGGGTTCTTGTAACCGAACGCCTCCATCAACTGCGCCCGGACGACACTGTCGTACCGGTCGCGCATGCGGGGCGTGTAACTTGTCTCGGCCATCGCTCTACGCCTCTCGCTCAGCGGTCGATCACTTCGCCGGACCGCTTCGCAAAGCGGACCATGCGGCCGTCGTCCAGACGCTTCACGCCGACGCGCGTCGGCTTGTCGTCCTTGGGATCGACATGCATGACATTGGACAGGTGGATCGACGCTTCCTTCTCCACGATGCCGCCCTGCTGCTGCATCGTCTGGCGGGTGTGGCGCTTGACCACATTCACGCCCTGGACGATGGCACGGGATTCCTTCGGCATCACGCGCAGGACCTCGCCGGTCTTGCCCTTGTCGCGGCCGCTCACCACGACCACCTTGTCGCCCTTCTTCACACGCGCGACCATCAGAGCACCTCCGGCGCCAGCGAAATGATCTTCATGAAATTCTTCGCCCGCAGCTCGCGCGTGACCGGACCGAAGATGCGGGTGCCGATCGGCTCGCCCTGCTTGTTGATCAGGACGGCGGCGTTACGGTCGAAGCGGATGGCGCTGCCGTCGGGACGGCGCACTTCCTTCGCCGTGCGCACGATCACCGCGCGATGCACGTCGCCCTTCTTCACACGGCCGCGCGGGATCGCATCCTTGATCGACACGACGATCACGTCGCCGACCTCGGCGGTCTTGCGCTTCGATCCGCCCAGCACCTTGATGCACTGCACCCGACGCGCGCCGGAATTGTCGGCGACGTCGAGGTTGGTTTGCATCTGGATCATTTACCAGAACTCCTTCTTGGCCCGGCCGCGGCTAGGCGTCTGCGCCCTGATCGCCGATGACTTCCCAGCTCTTCTGCTTGGAAATCGGGCGACACTCGCGAATCTTCACCACGTCACCGACCTTGCAGACATTCGCCTCGTCATGCGCCTTGTAGCGCTTGGTGCGGCGGATGAACTTCTTGTAGACCGGATGCATCACGCGCCGCGCCACTTCGACCACGATGGTCTTATCCATCTTGTCGGACACGACGGTGCCCTGCAGGACTCGCCTCGACATCTTGCTACCCTCTCCTACGACGCCGCGACGCGGCGGCGTTCCGCCAGGATGGTCTTGATGCGCGCGATGTCGCGCCGCACCTGCCGCACCCGCACGGTGTTCTCGAGCTGCCCGCTCGCCTTCTGGAAGCGCAGGTTGAACGCCTCCTTGCGCAGATCGACGAGCTGATCCTTCAGTTCGTCCACCGACTTCTGGCGCACGTCTTCGGCTTTCATCGTTACGCCTCCTGTCCGCCCAGGCGGACGATGAAACGGGTGTCGACCGGCAGCTTCGCCGAGGCCAGCTCGAACGCCCGGCGCGCGGTGTCGGAGTCGACGCCGTCCAGCTCGAACATGATCCGGCCCGGCTTCACCCGGCACATCCAGAACTCAGGCGATCCCTTGCCCTTGCCCATGCGCACTTCGGCCGGCTTCGCGCTCACCGGCACGTCCGGGAAGATGCGGATCCACACGCGGCCGGCACGCTTGATGTGACGCGTGATGGCACGGCGCGCGGCCTCGATCTGGCGCGCCGTGAGGCGGCCCGGGGTCACGGCCTTGAGGCCAAAGCTGCCGAAGTTGAGGGCGGTCCCCCCCTTCGCATTGCCATGGATACGGCCCTTATGGGCCTTGCGGTATTTCGTACGTTTCGGGCTCAGCATCGCCGGTCTCTCTTCTTCGCCTGGGCCTGGGGCCTAGCGTGTCTGCTGTTCCTGGGCGCGCTTGTCCTGGGCCATCGGATCGTTCGCCAGGATTTCTCCCTTGAAGACCCAGACCTTGACGCCGCAGGTGCCGTATGTGGTGCGCGCAGTCGCGGTTCCATAATCGATATCGGCGCGCAGCGTGTGCAGCGGCACGCGTCCCTCGCGGTACCATTCCGTACGCGCGATCTCCGCGCCGCCCAGCCGGCCGCCGCAATTGATGCGGATGCCTTCGGCGCCGAGCCGCATTGCCGACTGCACCGCGCGCTTCATCGCGCGGCGGAAGGCAACGCGCCGGACCAGCTGGTTGGCGATGTTCTCGGCCACCAGCTTGGCGTCGATCTCGGGCTTGCGGATCTCGACGATGTTCAGCACCACCTCGGAGCCGCTCATCTTGCTCAGCTCCTGGCGGAGCTTCTCGATATCCGAACCCTTCTTGCCGATCACCACGCCGGGGCGCGCCGTGTGAATGGTGACGCGCGGCCGCTTCGCCGGGCGCTCGATCACCACCTTGGAGATGCCGGCCTGCGCCAAGCGATCCATGATGTAGCGCCGCAGCTTCAGGTCGTCATGCAGCAGCTGCGCATAGTCGCGGTCGGCGTACCAGCGCGAGTCCCAGGTGCGGTTGATGCCGAGCCGGAGCCCGACCGGATTGACCTTCTGACCCATTACTCGGCCTCCCCGCGTTCCTCGACCACGATGGTGATATTGCTGAACGGCTTCTCGACGCGGCCGACGCGACCCCGGGCACGGGCCCGGAAGCGCTTGACCACCATCGTCTTGCCGACCGTCGCTTCCTTCACGAACAGGCGGTCGACATCCAGCTGGTGGTTGTTCTCCGCATTCGCGATCGCCGATTCCAGCACCTTGCGCACCGGCCCTGCGATGCGACGGCGCGAGAAGGTCAGCGCCGCCAGCGCCGCATCGGCGCGCTTGCCGCGGATCAACTGCGCCAGCAGGTTCAGCTTCTGCGGGCTGACGCGAAGCTGCCGCGCCACCGCGCGCGCCTCGGTCTCCGCCAGCCGGCGTTCGGCCTTGGGCTTGCCCATGACTAACCCCTCTTCGCCTTCTTGTCGGCCGCGTGCCCGTAGAAGGTGCGCGTCGGCGCGAACTCGCCGAACTTGTGGCCGACCATGTTCTCGGTCACCAGAACCGGAATGAACTTCTGGCCGTTATGGACGCCGAAGGTCAGCCCCACGAATTGCGGCAGAATGGTCGAACGCCGCGACCAGGTACGGATGACCGTGTTGCGGCCCGACGCCCGCGAGGCTTCGGCCTTCTTCAGCAGATAGCCGTCGATAAACGGCCCTTTCCAGACAGAACGCGTCACTGCTCTACGCCCCTCTACCGATTCCGATGACGACGGCGGATGATCAGCGCGTCGCTGGCCTTCTTCGGCTTGCGTGTCCGCTTGCCCTTGGTCGGCTTGCCCCACGGCGTGACCGGATGACGGCCGCCCGAGGTACGGCCTTCGCCGCCGCCATGCGGATGGTCCACCGGGTTCATCGCGACGCCGCGCACCGCCGGCCGCTTGCCGAGCCAGCGGTTGCGACCGGCCTTGCCGAGATTGATGTTCGCCTGATCCGGGTTCGAGACCGCGCCGACCGTCGCCATGCAGGCGCCGTGAACCATGCGCAGTTCGCCCGAGTTCAGCTTGATCTGGGCATAGCCCTGATCGCGGCCGACCAGCTGGACATAGGTGCCGGCGGCGCGGGCGATCTGGCCGCCCTTGCCCGGCTTCATCTCGACATTGTGCACGATCGTGCCGATCGGGATGCTGCGCAGCGGCATCGCGTTGCCCGGCTTCACGTCCGCGCGCTCGCCCGAAATCACCGTGTCGCCCGCCTTCAGGCGCTGCGGCGCCAGAATGTAGGCCAGTTCGCCGTCCTCATAGCGGATCAGCGCGATGAAGGCGGTGCGGTTCGGATCGTATTCCAGCCGCTCGACCGTCGCCGGCATGTCGAACTTCGTCCGCTTGAAGTCGACCTTGCGGTACAGGCGCTTCGCCCCGCCGCCGCGACGACGCGCGGTGATGCGGCCATAGTTGTTGCGGCCGCCGTTCTTGGTCAGGCCCTCGGTCAGGTGCTTGACCGGATCGCCTTTGTGCAGGTCGCCGCGGTCCACCAGCACCAGCTGGCGGGTACCGGGGGTTACCGGCTTGTATTGCTTGAGCGCCACGGTCCTAGACTCCCGTCGTCACGTCGATCGAATGCCCGTCCGCGAGCGAGACGACCGCTTTCTTGTAATCGCTGCGCTGGCCGCGCCGGCCGCGGAACACCTTCCGCTTGCCCTTCTGGCGCAGCGTGTTCACCGCATTGACCTTGACCTCGAACAGCTTCTCGACCGCCGCCTTGATCTCCGGCTTGGTCGCATCCAGGGGCACCCGGAAGGTCACCTGGTTATGCTGCGCGCCGAGCGTCGCCTTTTCGGTGATCACCGGGGAGCGGATGAGCTCATACATCCGCTCGCTGCTGATCGTGGTCTTCTTGAAATACTTCCAGCTCATTTCAGCCGCGCCTCCAGGCCCTGCACCGCCGCCTCGGTCAGGACCAGCGTGTCGCGACGCAGAATGTCGTACACGTTGGCGCCCTGGACCGGCAGGACGTCGATGTTCGGAATGTTGCTCGCGGCGCGGGCGAAATTCGCCTCGATCTCGGCACCGCCGACGATCAGCGCGTTGGCCCAGCCGAGCGCCGCCAGCTTGCCGACCAGCATCTTGGTCTTGGGCTGTTCCAGCGCCGCGTCCTTCAGGACGATCAGCTTGCCTTCCGCCTGCTTTGCCGACAGCGCCGTCTTCAGCGCCAGGCGCCGCACCTTCTTCGGCAGGTCGTGTGCATGGCTGCGCACCACCGGCCCGAAAATCGTGGCACCGCCGCGGAACTGCGGCGACCGCATCGAGCCCTGCCGCGCACGGCCCGTGCCCTTCTGCTTGTACGGCTTCGCCGTCGTGCCGCTGATGTCGCTGATGCCCTTGGTCTTGTGCGTACCGGCGCGCCGCTTGGCGAGCTGGTAGTTGACCATGCGGGCCAGGATATCCTTGCGCACCGGTACGCCGAACACCTCGTCGGCAAGCTCCAGCTCACCGGCCGCGGCATTGTCGAGCGTGATCATATTCGCCTTCATCGGCTCGTCCTCTCCCCGGCTCAGCTCTCGGCGCCGTCGCCGGACGTTTCTACGGCCGACTCAGCCGCCGCCTCGCCGCCATTGCCCTTCAGGGCCGCCGGAAAGGGCAAGCCTTCCGGACGACGCGACTTGACCGCATCCTGGATCAGCACCCAGCCGCCCTCCGCACCCGGCACCGCGCCGCGGATCAGGATCAGGCCGCGCGCCGGATCGGTGGACACGACCGACACATTCTGCGTGGTGACGCGCCGGTCGCCGAGATGGCCGGCCATCTTCTTACCCTTGAACACCTTGCCCGGATCCTGGCGATTGCCGGTGGAACCGTGCGAGCGGTGCGAGATCGACACGCCGTGCGTCGCGCGCAGGCCGCCGAAATGGTGCCGCTTGATGACGCCGGCGAAGCCCTTGCCGATGGTCGTGCCGATGACATCGACCTTCTGGCCCGGCAGGAAATGCTCCACGCTCAACTCGGCGCCGACCTCAAGGGCCGCATCCGGGCTGATCCGGAATTCCACCACCTTGCGCTTCGGCTCCACATTCGCCTTCGCGAAGTGTCCGCGCAGCGCCTTCGTCACATTCTTCACCTTCACCGTTCCGGCGCCCAGCTGCACGGCGTCATAGCCGTCGCGCTCGGCCGTCCGCACGTCGACGACCTGGCAGCCGTCCACGCTCAGCACGGTGACGGGCACATGGGTGCCCTCTTCGGTGAAGACGCGGGTCATGCCCATCTTGCGGGCAATCAACCCCGTCCGCATCTGCGCCTGTGGCATTTCTCTCGTCTCCGGCGTCTTAGAGCTTGATCTCGACATCGACACCCGCCGCGAGGTCGAGCTTCATCAGCGCGTCCACGGTCTGGGGCGTCGGGTCGACGATGTCGAGCAGCCGCTTGTGCGTGCGGATTTCGAACTGCTCGCGGCTCTTCTTGTCGATATGCGGCGACCGCAGCACGGTGAACCGCTCGATTCGCGTGGGCAACGGAATGGGTCCGCGCACCTCTGCACCGGTCCGCTTCGCGGTGTTGACGATCTCCAGCGTCGACTGGTCAAGCACCCGATGGTCGAATGCCTTCAGTCGAATGCGGATGTTCTGGCTGTCCATGACTGCGCCGCTCCTGTCCGGTTGAACCCGGCCCTTACTCGATGATTCCGGTGACGACGCCGGCGCCGACGGTGCGGCCGCCCTCGCGGATGGCGAAGCGCAGGCCTTCGTCCATGGCGATCGGCGCGATCAGCGAC
>Ga0255284_1000230_pt1 | contig 8264 bp, 8 predicted proteins | sample AtltaT_44_FD_183711 | JGI IMG/M metagenome (GOLD analysis project Ga0255284, IMG submission 183711) | Metatranscriptome of freshwater microbial communities from Altamaha River, Georgia, United States - Atl_Atlam_RepB_8d (Metagenome... | ecosystem: Environmental > Aquatic > Freshwater > River...
GCGAAACCGGCCGCCAAGCCGGCCGCCGCGAAAAAGATTAAAAAAGCGATTGCCCGGCCAAGCTTGGTCTGGCTTGGTGATGAAAAGCTGGCTGCACTTTCTGAGCGTCTTAACTTAAAATTTGGTGCCGGCACAAGCACTATCATCGAAGCCGGGCTCTTGATTCCTGCCGATCGCCTGCGGGATGTCTCATTGTTCCTGAGAGACGATAGCCAGACAAAATACGATTATCTGGCGAGCGTGCAGAGTGTGCATTACGAAGACTGTATTGAGGTCAACTATCATCTCGATTCAACGATTAATCAGGGCACTCTGATTGAGCTTCGTGTGCGAGTGGCCGAGGCTGAAGGTCAGGGCGAAGTGGCGAGCGTTTCTGATATCTGGCCAGGGGCCGATTTCCAGGAACGAGAAGTCTATGACATGATGGGTGTGAAATTCACTGGCCACCCGAATCTGACCCGCATATTGATGTGGGAAGGCTATGCCTACCACCCGCTTCGAAAGGACTTTCTGGAGCCTTATTACGAGGGTCCGACCAAGGTTTTTGACAGTCGCGTCGAAGAGGGGCAGGGGCACCACTTCCGCGCCGAAGAAAAGAACCCATACGGCACTAATACGAAGATTCCTCAAAATTACATCGGATGGGATACGCTTTCGGATCAGGACGACGTCAAGGGCAAGAACCTGATGCCCGGCGGCGTGCAGATCAGCGAGCTTGATACAGATCAATACGTTGTGAGCATGGGTCCGCAGCACCCTTCGACACACGGCGTTTTCCGCATGAATCTGCGGCTAGATGGTGAAACGGTCGTCGGCCTGAAGCCGGTCATGGGCTACATGCACCGGAATCATGAGAAGATCGGCGAGCGTAACACCTTCCTGATGAACTTCCCGTTCACCGATCGGCTCGACTACCTGACGAGCATGGGTAATAACTTCGGTTATGCCCTGGCGGTTGAGCAGTTGATGGGCGACGACGCCAAGGTGCCCGAGCGGGCTGAATACATTCGTGTAATCATGGCTGAGCTCACCCGCGTGGCCAGTCACATGTGGGCCATTGGCTTCTTCCTGAATGACATTGGCGCGTTCTTCACTCCAGCCCTTTATGCAATCGAAGAGCGGGAGCTGATTCTCGACCTCTTTGAATGGGCCAGCGGTAACCGCATGATGTGTAACTACTTCCGCTTTGGAGGGGTTGCATTCGACCTGCCAAAGGGTTGGAAAGAGCGGTGCTACAAGTTTGTTTATGATCGTCTGGACCGGAAGATTGACGAGCTGGATGGCCTGCTTTCCGCCAATGAAATCATGCTCGATCGTTGCCGGGGCGTTGGGTCACTGACAGCCGAACAGGCAATTGCCTATTCTACCGCTGGACCAGTCCTGCGTGCCTCAGGCGTGAATTACGACATTCGCCGGGCTGCTCCTTATTCAATCTACGACCGCTTTGACTTCAACGTGATCGTCGGCAAGAATGGCGACCTCTACGATCGCTACTATGTGCGTCTGCAGGAGATGCGAGAGTCGGTCAAGATTTTGAAACAGGCCGTTCGCGACATTCCGGAAGGTCCGATTCTGCCCGGCAAGAAGTCGTATCAGATCAAGGTGCCGGCCGGTGAGGCTTATTCGCGTGTTGAAAATCCGAAGGGTGAGCTTGGCTATTATGTAGTGGCCGATGGGTCGGCAACGGCTTATCGCTATCACGTCAGAAGCCCGTCTTTCATCAACTTGACGGCACTCGAGCAGATGTGTGTTGGCGCGACAGTGGCCGACGTCGTAGGTATCCTGGGCAGTCTGGACATCGTTCTGGGCGAAGTGGATCGTTGATCATCGGAAGCATGATTGGCCGGGCCCGCAGCCCGGCTTCCTTTCGGGCCGACTTTGTGCGATATTTCCCGAAGTTGGCGATCGGTTGACCTAAAGGTTAAGACGTTCAGAGGTTGGCAAAAATGGCGACAGGCTTGGGCATCATCAAAGGTCACATGATTACGCTTCGGCGTTTTATTCGGACCTTCACGATTGACATCAAGGCAGGCAAGGCATTCAAGCGTCGCGGTGGCGGCGATTTGCCGGTCGATCTTTTTAACCGACCGACTAAACTGCCAGTCATTCAGCAGGATACAGAGACCGAAGGCCTCTTCACTGTCGAATATCCCGATGAGCGTCTGCCGACGTATGAACGTTATCGTGTTCTGCCCGTTCTCGTCTATGACGATGAAGATGGCAATGTACGCTGCACCTGCTGTAACATTTGTGCCAAAGTTTGCCCGCCCCAGTGCATCTGGATGAGCCAGGCCCACAGCCCGGACGGCAAGCCGGTGACGCTGCCGGAAGAGTATTACATTGACATGGATGTCTGCATGAATTGCGGCATGTGTTCGGAATATTGCCCGTTCGACGCCATTAAAATGGATCATAATTTCGAATTGTCGAATTATGAGCGGCATCAGACTCATATCTATTCGCTTCAGGATCTTCTGGTCTCCAGCGAATATTACGCCAAAACCCATCCGGAAGCCTATGCCAGCCCCGAACAGGTCACTGAGCGTGGCAAGGTGAAAAAGAAGAAGGATCAGCGGCTGGAGAAAGCCCTGCAACTTTCCCGCGGCTGATCCTGGAGCTTTATTGACGGTCAAAATACCGCTAAGGCTTGAGATTGGAAGTGATTCAAAGTAGTATGTGGTGCAGTGGTAAGCACAGGTCAGAAAAGTGAGTGACGCATGATTCCGCGACCAGCAACGATCGAACCGACATGGAAGCCGGGTACTCGTGTGCGCGTGACCCAGCATGTGCGTGTGGGCCACCGTCAGTGGAAGACCTGGCGGGAAGGGGTGGTGGTTTCTGAATCGCTCCGTCCCATTGGCGGCATGGAGATGGGCGCCAAGGCGGCCGCGCTCAACCAGCCAACACTACGTCTTCAGTCTGACGATGGTGAAATCACCGTCATCGCTCTTGACGGCGGCACACAGGTCGATGTCATCGGCTAAGAAATCTGAAAGCCTTACAAAGTCATGGTTTACAACTACATTTTCATTGGCCTGCTGCTACTGGTTGCGACCGCTTTTGCGGCAGGTCCGCTGGTTTTGGTGGCTCTACTGGCACCAAAGCGAAAAAGCAAGAATAAAAACGAGTTTTACGAGTGCGGCGTGATCACAGTGGGTGAAAGCTGGGTGCGGTTCCGCATGCAGTATTATCTTTACGCCATTCTCTTTGTGCTTTTTGACATTGAAACGGTCTTTCTCTATCCATGGGCGGTCAGCTACGGTGGATTAGGTTTTTTCGCCTTGGTCGAGATGGTGATATTCATTGTCATGCTTCTCATCGGGCTGGCTTATGCCTGGGCACGCGGTGCCCTTCGGTGGCAGTAATTCATTTCGGCATTGAGTCTTGAGACATAGCGAACAGATCCGGGGTTTGACTTGTGGCGCATTTTGATCTTCTGACTAAAAACGATTTCACGCCGATTCTGGCCCAGCGCATGTTCTATGAGCAGGTGGATACCGTGCTCTGGATTCGCTGGGGCCTCTATCTCTTTGCTGGTTTCTTCGCGGTATTTCCACTTATTGTGGCTTATATCGTTCTTGCAGAACGCAAAATTGCCGCTCGATTTCAGGACCGGATCGGCCCCAACCGAGTCGGCCCATTTGGCCTTCTCCAGCCATTTGCCGACTTCATCAAGCTCATCATCAAAGAGAGTATTGTTCCTAAGGGTGCGAACAGCTTTGTTCACATTCTGGCACCGATTCTCACTTTGATCTCTGCTTTTCTTGTGCTGGCTGTGATTCCTTTTGGAATTGGTCTGGCACCAGTTGATCTGCCAAGTGGTCTGCTTTACATGGTTTCGGTCTCTTCGATCGCGGCCCTTTCGATCTTTCTGGCCGGCTGGTCGAGCCGAAATAAATATTCGCTGCTGGGTGCCATGCGTGGTGTGGCCCAGCTGGTGAGTTATGAAATTCCCCAGGTAATGTCAATTCTTCCCGTCATTCTCTGGTCCGGCAGCCTCAGTCTTGTCTCAATCGTTCAAACGCAGCAATATGATCAGGGCTGGTTTCTCTTCAGTCCTCCCGGAATTCTTGGATTCCTTCTCCTTCTGATTTCCAGCATCGCAGAAGTAAACCGGGCTCCGTTCGACCTGCCTGAAGCTGAATCAGAGATCATTGCCGGTTTTCACACCGAATATTCAGGTATGCGATTCGGTCTCTTCTTCCTGGGTGAGTACCTTAACGTCTTCGCGATCTGTTGTCTTTCAACGACTCTCTTCCTGGGCGGGGGCAGCCTGCCGTTACAGGGATATTTTGCTGACGAAGCTGATCACATGCTTGTCGCCCCTTTTGATGCGTCGAAGCAATCTGTTTTGAAGCTGAATGCGCACCACGAATTCCCGGAAAACCCCTCCACCGGCTTTCGTATCAATATCACCAATATTGTCGGTGAAACTCAGGCTTTTCAAGTCTCGCACCGCGTTGGTAACGACCTGGTTCTGATGGCCAATCGCCCGGTTGAATTCAAGGCTGATGCCTATTCTCGCGTATCGGCCGCAGCTCGCCCGAGCTATGCCGCCCCATGGCATTTATCTAATCTGATTATGATACCGGTTTTCCTCGGTAAGGTCTTTTTCCTTGTCTTTGTGATTTTCTGGATTCGGGCCACTTTGCCGCGTGTTCGTGTTGACCGCCTCATGAGCTTCGCCTGGAAAACAATGGTGCCTTTGGCAATCGCCAATATTTTTGTGGCCACAATCTGGTTTGAGATGGTCATTCGCCCCGTGGGTGGCTTTTCGGCTCGTCTTCTCGCGTGGCTGGTAACTGGCTTGCTCACAGCTGGTGCTGTAGCACTCGTCTTCCGCATTAATCGCAACAGTTATCAGGCGAATGACCCTGAGCGTCGTCCGACTTTGATTAGTCGATCCGGCGATTCGCTGCTGGCAGCCACGACCCGTGGCCTTTGACCGATTTGTCTGGAACAATTACTCAAGACTTGAAGCAGAACTGAAGGACATCTGACGTGATACAAGCCCTTTTCATCGCCCTGTCGGCCTTCGGCCTCCTGATGGCGCTTGGGACGGTCTTCGCCCGGAACTTGGTGAATGCCGCACTTTTTCTGGTGGCATTCTTTTTCGTGGTGGCCTGCCAGTTTGTGCTGCTTGAAGCAGAATTCATGGCCGCAATTCAAGTACTGATCTACATCGGTGCTGTTGCTGTTCTCTTGATGTTCGGCATTATGCTCACTCGCAACATTCAGGGCGACGAAACGACCATCGTCTCCCGCCAATGGCGACTTCTGGGTGTTGGCGTTGCCGGGTCCGTGCTGATCGTTCTTTTTCTCGGCATTAACGGATTTAAGCCCTGGACCGATCTCGGCGTCAGGCCTGAATTTCCGGTCACGGCCGAAACCACGACCGAACGTGGCCAAGCGATTATTGCCATGACTCCAACGGTTGGCCGAGAGATGATGACACGCTATGTGGTTCCCTTTGAGCTCGCAGGCCTGCTCCTGACGGCCGCGCTTGTGGGTGCGGTTGTTCTGGCTCAATACGACAATACTGATGAGAAAACGGCATCTGCTGAGCCTCCTCAGGTATCATAAGATCTGTGCCCATTCGGGTCACACTTTTTGGGTGATTTTGAGACGATTGAAATACAAATGAGTCAGCAAATTCCACTCACCTGGTTTCTTTACTTCGCAGCGGCATCGTTTGCCATTGGTCTTATGGGCGTACTTATGCGTCGTAACGCCATTGGGGTACTCATGGCCATTGAGATCATGCTCAATGCGGCCAACATCAACTTTATCGCATTCTGGCGCTACGGCGATGTGCCTCAGGGCGAAGGACCACTCACCGGCGTGATGATGGCATTATTCGTGATCACCATTGCAGCCGCTGAAGTGGCGGTCGGTGTGGGTTTGATTCTACTCTGCTATCGCCGATGGCGAGTGGCCGACGTGGACGAATTCGATACACTCTCCGGGTGACATTCGCACAACCTTTTTTTGCGGTCATACTTGCTGAAAAAACTACTGACATACGTACGGAAAAAACATGGGATCCGGCCTCATCATCAAAGATTTCCTGATTTTCAGCCCAGTCATCATCCTGACGGTCTGGGGGCTTGCCTCCCTTCTGCTGGATCTCACGATACTTGCTGGCCAGGAGAGTTCCGCCAGAAATCGATCTCTTGGTCTTTTCACACTACTGGGTTTGGTTGGATCCCTGATTCTCTGCCAGTATCTGGCATTTGACGTTATCGGTCCTGCACCCGGTAAGGATGCCCGCATCTTTTTCGGCACACTCAATGGCGGCTTGCTTTACAGCCAGTTCGCTTCGCTCGTTCTGCTGTTTGCGATCCTCGTCTGCTGCCTCTCCATGGTCTGGTCATTCACAACCCACTGGGGCGAATACTATGCCATGCTCGTCTGGTCGGCACTCTCGATGATCGTTCTGGTGGCATCTGAAGATCTGCTGACCCTTTTTCTTTCGCTTGAAACCATGACCATCTGCCTCTACCTGATGACGGCGATGGAAAAAACAAAACGCCGATCTGCTGAAGCAGGTCTCAAGTATTTCGTTTATGGATCGGTCTCATCGGCCCTTTTCCTCTTTGGCCTGAGCCTTGTCTATGGCCAGACCGGTTCAACGTCGATTGAGTCGATCGGCCGTATCCTCTCAACCACTGAAAAGCCTGGCCTTTCTGGAAACGTGGCCGGCGGCGTGGCAGTGCTTCTGATCATGGTTGGTTTTGGCTTCAAGATTTCTGCAGTTCCGTTCCATCAGTGGGCGCCTGATGCTTACGAAGGTGCTCCGGCCCCGGTGGCTGCCTGGCTTGCCTCGGGCTCGAAGCTGGCTAGTCTTGTCGCAATGGTGAAAGTGATGGGCGGGGCGCTCGGCTCATGGGCCGTCACGACCAGCCCAACCTCCCCCGGCTGGGTTGGCTTGCTTGCTCTGATATCAGCAGCCACAATGACTTACGGTAACTTCACCGCACTGAGCCAGACAAATCTCAAACGTTTGCTGGCCTACTCTTCTATATCACATGCTGGCTACATGCTAGTGGGCGTCATTGCGGTTGGCATCAGCGAGCGACGTGAAGAAGCGGCGGCGGCACTCTTCTTTTATCTGGTTATCTATGGTCTGACGACGATTTCAGGATTTGCCCTGGCCGCCTGGATCGATCGCGACCGCGGCTCTGAGAATGTAGATGACCTCAATGGTCTGGGCCGTCGCCATCCTTACATTGGGGTTGCGGTTTGCGTGCTCATGCTCTCAATGATCGGCATTCCACCCACAGCCGGCTTCTTCGGCAAGCTCTACATGTTTATGGAAGCCCTGAACGTAGGCGGGGCAGACCGGGTGACAATGATCGGCCTGGTGGCTCTGGGCCTTTTTAACAGCGTCGTCTCGGCGTTTTACTACATACGCATTCTAAAGGCGATTTTCCTGCGCGACTCTGACAAAGGCGACCTTCGAAGCATGGGTCCGGAAATTGCCCTTCCACTCTTTGTGGGAAGCGTCCTGACGATTTTCTTTGGCTTTCGTCCAGCGACCCTGCTGGAGGATATGGAACACATCTCCATGAGCGGCCTGACATTTGCCCAGAAGGCTGATCCGGACAAATCGCCCAATGCCGCTGCCGTGATCACTCCGGTTATCTTGCCAATCAAGCCAATAGCAAATCAACAGCCGGCTGTATCAACTCCGGCCCAGGCCAAACCGGCAGGCAATTAATCACGTTCAATACAGATGAATTGCGAGAAAGAATAATCAAATGGCTATAGTCAATAATCTTCAGAAGTGCCTTGAAAGCCCTTACCTTTTCGAAGATGCCGATGCCCCCAAGCGAGTGCCTGCTCTATTGAATTCGGCGGCCGACCGTCTTGAAGCAGCCACCAATATTCATTCGTTCAATAAAGGTGACAAGTCCGACATTATCTTTCTGGCGTATGAAGCCATGTTCGCCTGCATGCGGGCTCTGGTTTACTCGAAAGGGCTGCGTGAATACGGCATGCGTTGCCTGATCATCGCCACCGACGTTCACTATGTAAAACCGGGCCTGCTTGATGGGGCCATGATTCAGAAATTCCAGAAACTTCAGGAGCTCAAGTCGAAGCCGGAAGACGCGATTGAAATCGCCTCAGCCTTCGTGAAACGGACGCTTGAGATTCTGACTTCGGCCCAGTCTGCAAAATCTGCCTGATTCAAATATTATAATCAATTTGAATGCCTGAAAGCCCTCTTCCTTCATCATCAAGCCGTTTTCGGGAAGGCTTCA